>Ga0209487_1001109_pt1 | contig 23143 bp, 18 predicted proteins | sample Poulit2012_FD_187524 | JGI IMG/M metagenome (GOLD analysis project Ga0209487, IMG submission 187524) | Agricultural soil microbial communities from Georgia to study Nitrogen management - Poultry litter 2012 (SPAdes) (version 2) | ecosystem: Environmental > Terrestrial > Soil > Agricultural land...
ACGCTTAGGCGTCAATTTCCTCGCGGTCGAGTTCTTCGGCACCCGAAATGATGAAATCTCGACGCGGGGCTACATGCCGTCCCATGAGGAGTTCAAAGATTTCTTCGGCCTTTTCGACTTCTTCAATATTCACCCGACGCAGAGTACGATGCCGCGGATCCATGGTGGTTTCGGCCAGTTGGTCGGCATCCATCTCCCCGAGTCCTTTATACCGTTGGATCGGTTCCTTAATTTTGCGATCTTCCGATTGCAGTTTTGCAAGAAGCGCATGCAGCTCTTGTTCCGAATAGGTATAGATGACTTCATTGGGTTTTGAACCATGGTTCATCACTTCAACCCGATGCAAAGGCGGGACAGCAGCATAAACTCGTCCGGCCTCAACCATGGGACGCATATAGCGGAAGAATAGTGTCAGTAGTAACGTCCGAATATGTGCACCATCCACGTCAGCGTCAGTCATCAAAATGACTTTCCCATATCGGGTGGATTCTATGTCGAAGCTTCGACCCGATCCCCCACCAACGACTTGAATAAGCGCCGATGCCTCAGCATTATTCAACATCTCACCGACCGAGGCTTTTTGCACATTCAGGATTTTCCCACGAATCGGCAAAAGTGCCTGGTAATCCGAGGAGCGGGCCAACTTCGCGGTCCCTAAAGCAGAGTCCCCTTCGACGATGAATAGTTCGGTGTGTTCGGTTTCAGTAGCACGACAATCAGCAAGCTTGGCCGGTAGCGCAGACGTTTCCAGCGCAGTTTTTCGACGCTGATTTTCTTTGGCCGTCCGCGCCATGATGCGCGACTTCATTTCGGCAACAATTTTTTCCAACAGACCATCGACTTGTTGCTTGACAGCGCGTTTGCGTGATTCTAAGAGCTTTGACAACTCATCACTGACAACTTTCGACACGATCTGACGAGCCGCTGGTGTGCCCAGGACCTCTTTTGTCTGACCTTCAAATTGCGGTTCCGATAACCGGACGGTGACGATCGCAGTCAGACCAGCCAGGATATCTTCTTTTTCGACCCGAGTATTTCCCGCTTTGAGTCTGCGAGCATTTGTTTCAACAGCTTTTCGGAAGACTCGGGTTAGGGCTTGTTCAAAACCGACAATATGCGATCCGCCCTTGGGAGTCGCGATAATGTTCACAAAGCTTTGAAGTTTTGTATCGTAGCCGACGTCCCAGCGCACTGCTACGTCGACTTCACACGTTCGTTCCACATTTTGCATTTGTGCTTGTCCCGAACCGTCTAACACAGGCACACGCTCGGTGAACTTTCCTTCGCCGTGCAAACGCCACACGTCTGTGACGGGGTTCAACTGTGATAGGTGGTCTACGAACTCAGCGATCCCACCGTCGTATTGAAACACTTCCTCATGGGGACCAGCTTCGCCTGCGGTACCGGGCAGGCGACGCTCGTCGCGGATGCTGATCCGCAGACCTGGGACCAGGAATGCTGTCTGGCGGGCTCGCTGTTCAAGCTCGTCATATAGAAACAGCGCGTCTGGCGTGAAAATTTGGGCGTCGGCCCAGTATCGTATTCTTGTGCCGGTTAAACCGCGTTTGGCTTTTCCAACCACCGCCAGCTCTGTCCCAGAGGCAACCGGAGTAAAGTCTGCATCTGGACGTTCTTTGCCTTTATCCGAGAATTGGCCGGGCTTGCCTCGTTGGAAACTTAGTTGGTGGATTTTTCCACCCCGAGTTACCTGCACGTCTAAACGAGAGGATAGCGCGTTGACCACCGCGGCACCGACACCGTGCAGGCCCCCGGCAGCAGCGTAGGAATCTGAGCCAAACTTCCCGCCCGCGTGAAGTTTGGTAAAGACTACTTCCACACCTGACAGGCCGGTCCGCGGTTCGATATCGACCGGAATGCCACGCCCATAGTCCTGGACTTCAACGGAGCCATCGGCAAACAGTGTGATCTCAATTGACTGCCCGTAGCCGGCCAAGGCCTCATCGACCGAGTTGTCGATGATCTCCCAGAGGCAGTGCATAAGCCCGCGAGAGTCAGTGGACCCAACGTACATACCGGGCCGCTTGCGTACAGCCTCAAGCCCTTCAAGGACTGAGAGATTTCGTGCGCTGTATTCGGGTTGTGTGACCACGTGGTGTTGGCCCCTTTCAGGACGCTGGAGTCGACGTGCAGGTTGTCCATCTACCCGCGCGGCAGTGGTTGCTTGCCGTGAGTAGGAGGATAGCTAGTAGTAAGAATAGTAGTTTTCCACGTATCGTATGGGATTTCGGCTGTTCTTGAACTAAAAGCCGAATCCATCGAGTCTTTCGCCTGGCGCGTATGGCGTGCCTCAAGTCTTTGCGAATGTTCAATCAAGTGGCAATATAGATCCACTGGTTATGAAAACATGACCGTGTGTTCCAACGTAGAAGAGTATGAGTGTTCGCCGGTGGCTACGCAAGCATATTTGGGCATAAAACATATGTTCGGTGCGTTGTTCTACACAGGAATGAAATAACCTGTCAGGATGGAAGTACCAACCTTTCAGAGTTTGGACCACAAATTAGGAGGCCCAATGTCCACGGCAACTAGTCTTGAGCAACCTACCCTCAACGCCGCCGATCGTTGCGACCGTTGCGGAGCCCAAGCTTACGTTCGTGCAGTACTACCATCGGGTGGCCAACTGTACTTCTGTGCCCACCATGCGCGTCAGGTTGAAGAAAACCTTCGTCCGCAAGCTGCTACGTGGCAGGACGAGACAAACCGTCTCGAAGAGGAACGCGCAGCAAGCTTATAAGTAGAGGTCGTTTGTCGCAGAAGCGCTGACAAACAGACCTGCGGTTAGTGCAACTTAGTTTCCGAGCCGACTTAGCGTAGCGAGTCGGCTCGGATTCTTCGTTAACGTGGATTTTCGGACACTGTTTCGAACATCAAAAAAGGGGTGGAACGGCTCGTAGAGTCGTTCCACCCCTTTTTTGTTTAAAGATTGGGTTTACTCGAGGTAATCGCGCAGCACTTGTGAACGCGATGGGTGACGAAGTTTAGACATGGTCTTCGATTCAATCTGTCGAATACGTTCACGAGTAACGCCGTAGACTTTCCCAATTTCATCTAGGGTCTTTGGCTGGCCATCAGTCAGGCCAAAGCGCATGGCTACAACGCCTGCTTCGCGTTCAGACAGAGTGTCCAATACCGAGTGCAATTGTTCTTGCAACAGGGTGAATCCAACCGCATCTGCTGGTACGACGGCTTCAGAGTCCTCAATGAGATCGCCGAACTCAGAGTCACCGTCTTCGCCCAAAGGCGTGTGGAGGGAAATCGGTTCACGACCGTACTTCTGAACTTCAATGACCTTTTCGGGTGTCATGTCTAGTTCAGTCCCGAGTTCTTCTGGAGTCGGTTCCCGTCCGAGGTCTTGCAGCATCTGACGCTGGACACGTGCCAGCTTGTTGATGACTTCAACCATGTGCACTGGAATACGAATAGTGCGGGCCTGATCTGCCATGGCACGGGTGATCGCTTGACGGATCCACCAGGTGGCATAGGTCGAAAACTTGAAACCTTTGGTGTAGTCGAATTTTTCGACCGCACGAATAAGTCCCAGGTTTCCTTCCTGGATAAGGTCAAGGAAGAGCATGCCACGTCCGGTATAACGTTTTGCTAAGGATACAACCAGACGAAGGTTTGCTTCTAGTAGGTGGTTTTTAGCACGGCGGCCGTCTGCAATGATCAGCTGCATATCACGGCGCAGGCGCGGCTCGGTGATTTCTTCTTCTTGCATTTTGTGCTCGGCGTAGAGCCCAGCTTCGATCCGAGTCGCTAAGTCGACTTCTTCTGCCGCATTGAGGAGTGCAACCTTACCGATTTGTTTCAGGTAGTCCTTGACCGGGTCGGCAGTAGCACCAATAATATTGACTGCCCGCTGCTGCGGCGCGTCTTCTTCAGTCTCAGATACAACGAAACCACCGGCTTTTTCAGCGGACTCAACGTCCGGCTTTTCAGTGACCGCGGTTTTCTTTACTTCAGGATCTTCGTCATCTTCTTCATCATCCTCAGCCTCGTCGACGACGGCTTCGGTATCATCTTCAACTTCAAGATCCTCGTCCACTTCGTCGACGACATCGTCCTCAACAAAGTCTTCATCTTCGTCAATTACTGGTTCATCGGAAGCCATAGTTGCCTTCTTACCATTCTCGGTAGCAGCTGCTGTTGTTGCAGTCCCTTTGGCTGTGGCCTTCTGTTTAGTAGCAGAGGCTTTCTGGGCAGTCGCCTGTTTCGGAGTTGTAGTCACTCAGGTCCTTTCCTCATTGGCAGCCGTATGAGTAATGAACTCACACACGATCAACACACCTATGACCCTGTCAAGTCCGCGTTGAAACAATCATTGTTCCCGTCGGGTCACATTGGCGTGCCCAACCGTTGCAAGATCCGCGGATGCAGGGTCTCTGGATATGTATAACGCGCTAAGTGATGGATTTGTTCCCATCGTGACAAAAACTTTTCGAAAAAGCTTTTCCACACAGCCGTCAGACCAGAACATTATGCCACAAGTATCGTGATTATCTGCCCGTTAACGTCTTGAGGGCTACGCAGCGTGTTGCGGGGTCCAGGCACAATCAGCTCTCATCGCCCACTCGGCGACGACCCCCAGACGTAGGAATCCTTCAAGGGTGGTCAGAAATTGTTCTGTGGGGAAGCGATGTCGGGCTTGCCGAACGTAGCTCAAAGCAAGACTGCCTCTGCCGCGCACCCATTCAATCCACACTAGTATTCCTGCTACTACTCCACCCGAATTGGCATCTGATAGCGGTAGTAAACGATGGCACAGTGCTTCTAGCCGTTCGATACGTTCCCAATCAGGTGGCCGCACGGACCGTCCGTTCTGGCAGTCCTTGATCGTCCAACCATCAGCAATGTTGCCTACCAGCCCAGTAAGGTTCCCAATGTCGTTGGGAAATTGCTCAAGCGCGATCATGCCCCGAATGGCCGTATTCATGTCGAAAGATGCCACCCCCAAAATAGCATCGCGAACCCTGGGCTCTTCTAATGATTCCAGGAGCTCTGCAACGTGCTTTGCATGCAACATTTTTGGACCGTCAGTCAGATGGTCATCCCACTGACGCAACCAGCTCACGACAAGCTGTGGCCGTAACTGGAGTACATTTTCGGTAACGCGGTGCTCTGATGGCGTCTGGGCACGCAGCTGTGTTCTAGACGGCGGTGGAAAGACCAGCCGTCTGTTGACCGGACTGGTCTGGTTGGCGGTGATGCCGTGTGGGTCCAACGTGCGGAACACCCTCGTGCTGCGAGGGTCCCCAATCTTGTTGCCCTGGACCGAGCACTCGGTGGTGCTTGCGCATCTGAGGTGCCACATGTGTTCGTTATGGATGTACCAAGATTCCTCAATTCTTGCACCTTGCACACCAAATTGTGCGGTAATAATAGCGTTTGCTGTTCCAGCAACCGCGAGAGCCTGTTGATCGGGGATATTCACGTCCTGAGCAAGGTAGACGAGCATCAATGAGGTAGTCAACGGATCGTTCGTCATCAATTCACCCAGATGACGGCCCGTGCGGATGAACTGGAGTTCTTGGTCTTCTGTGAGACCGTAGTCCAGAAAAGACACCGCATCTGGCATGTCGGAGCGCAACATATTTTGCAAGGTGTCTGGCAGATTGCATCGCACGACTGTAGACAATTGTCGTTGTGAAAACGCGACTGCTACCAGGGAGTTGATCGGCCGAAATCCCAGCGTGCACTGAATATAAGCCAATAGATCTTCAGGACTTTTCACGTGCACGGATGTCGCCGCAGAAGGCTGAAGACTGGACGGGGACGTTTCGGTTTTGTGCGGTTTAGCTGCCGCGTAGAATTGTGTGGGTTGTAGGTGGCGTTTAGCACTTGCGCGGTTGGAATCGGGAGCTACAAAATCGTCATTATGTTGTTTCATGTTTCTAGCATGAAACAGATTTGCCCCTTGTATCGTGGGGCAAGGGGCAAATGTGGATAACTTCAGAACGGTAGTGGCCGCCCTCTAGACCGATATACTATTGATCCTCCGGATCGGTGGGCTCATCTTGCTGGTTTTCAGGATCGTCAACGACAAAATCGGAGGTTTCTGATCCCAGCTCAGAACGTGATGGACGCATTGGTTCTTCGAAGAATTCGTCGTGGGCCACCTGGCCGGTTTCTGCTAGCGCATTTCGATCTTCGCGGTCCAACCCGGCGGCGTCGAGCTGGACATGATCACTGAGATAGGACTCGACTGCCGAACCAATTTCCTCTGCATCGGGCATATCTTGGTCGGGACTCAATAATAGGCTCCGGGTTTTATGGTCTTTGGCATATTGATCGAAACGTTCTTCGAGCCGTTCTATCATCGCGGAGATTTCCGGCCGGTTCTCCACCTGTGCGGTAATCTGTTGCTCCACTTCTCGGCCAGATTCTCGGAGCTCTTCGGTGGGCAACATCAGTCCCAGGGCGGCACCCACATATTCTAGAGCCGCCACCGAGGCTTGTGGATAGGTGGCGTCAGCAAGATAGTGCGGAATATGTAACGTATAACCACTAACGCGCTGGCCTGCTTCAGCAGCGCGCAATTCTAAGAGTTGGGCGGCACCCGCGGCGATACGTCCTTTGGGCGCCCAGGTAGCTAACCCGTCAAGGAGTTCTTCAGCATTCCCGTGTGTGGTGACTCCCAGCGGACGGGTATGTGGCACGGGCAGCGGTATTGCATCAACAAAAGTCACGACGTTTACTTCCAGCTGATCGATGAGGATCATGGCAGCAGCCACAAAACGGTCCCATTGATAGTCTGGCTCTGGACCACTCAACATCAAAAACGGCCGTTGCATTTGGTCTTTCAATAAATGCAACGATAATTCTGGTGCTTCATAATCGAAGAACTGCCGTCCATCAAAACGTAGCTGCGGGCGTCGGGCCCGGTAATCAAGTAACTGATCCGTATCAAAAGTTGCGAGTCGCTGGTGGTCTAGTCGTTCCAACAACACATTTTCCAGCTGGGTAGACACGCTGCCCGCATCCAGATACCCGGAAAACACCACGAGAAGATCCAGACCATGGATAGCGGACGACTCTTCTCCGACGTCGTCAGACGGACTGGTACCGGACAGTAACTCGCGGGCTGACGAGGACATTCGGATCAGGTCAATCGGATCCAGCATGCAGACTCCTGACTTTTCTTTGGAATACAGGACACTAGTTAACACAACAAAAATCCGGAATCACTTATTCCGCCATCAAACCCTGTGGCCATCGTTATGATGGAACCACCAAGCATTACTATTCCGCTACACTCCAAGGACGTGATTTTGTGGCTCACAATGCCGCTGCTAATAATTTCATTGCGAAATTCACCGCAACACTGAGTGCGACCGAAACGGTCGGAGATACTGAAGCCCTGGTGCTGGGGGTTCAATCCACCGACGACGGTCCGATCATCAAAGGAGCTGGGCTAGCAGACGCAATAATTGCGACTTTGCAAGACCAGCTTGAAGCCCTGGGAGTCAAGGGTAAAGCTGATGAGGTCACCCGCATTGCTGGTGCATCCGTTGGTATCGACACCAACATCGTAGTGCTGACCGGCCTAGGCTCCACCGACGCCCCAGCTCAAGGTACACCAGTGCTGGATGACTCACCAGCTGACAGTATTTCAGCAGAAGCACTCCGTCGCGCCGCTGGCGCTGCGACCGCCAAACTAGCAGGGACCACGGATATTACCGTTGCCCTGCCCGTCGAGAGCGCCGCGCAGCTGACTGCAGTTGCAGAAGGTGCAGCTATCGGAACATATGCATTTGACGGCTATAAGTCCAAGAACGACGATGATTCGGATGCGACCAACGGTGTCTCCCTGAAGTTTGTTTCGTCGCTGGACGATGCCAACGACATCATCAATCGCGCCGCTGTCGTTGCTCGTGCAACATTTATCAGCCGGGATTTGGTGAATACAGCCCCGTCGCACCTGTTCCCCGGCACTTTCGCCGACGAAGTTGCGGCGCTGGTCGAAAACTCCAATGTGACCGCCACGGTCTATGACGAGGAAGCGCTGGCTGAGGGCAACTTTGGCGGCATTCTGGGGGTCGGACAAGGATCGGCGAACCCTCCGCGCTTAGTAAAACTGGAATACACTCCACAAAACGCCAAGGGTCACGTGGCGCTGGTGGGTAAGGGCATCACTTTTGACACCGGTGGTATCTCATTGAAACCTGCCGGTTCGATGGAAACCATGAAATCGGATATGGCTGGAGCCGCCACCGTGGCCGGCGTGTTACACGCCGTAGCCGCGTTGGGCCTGGATACGAAGGTCACCGGCTGGTTGGCCATGGCAGAAAATATGCCCTCGGCCACCAGTATTAAACCATCAGATATCCTGACCATCCGCGGTGGCACCACCGTAGAGGTTATGAACACGGATGCTGAAGGGCGTCTCGTGCTGGCGGATGCATTGGTTGCCGCAACCGAAGAAGACCCGGACGTCGTCGTCGATATTGCCACCCTAACCGGCGCGGCCATGGTCGCCCTGGGCGTACGCACCACGGGCCTGATGGGCGCAGAAGCCATTCGCAAGGAACTGTCAACGGCTGCGGCATCTACTGGTGAAATCGTAGTGGAAGTCCCTATTCCAGAAGAAGCCCGTGCTGGTTTTGATTCCAACGTGGCCGATATGAAAAACACCGGCGAACGGTTCGGCGGTATGCAAGGCGCCGCCGCGTTCCTGCGAGATTTTGTTGGTGATACGCCCTGGGCGCACCTGGATATTGCTGGTCCGTCTTTCAATGAGTCGAGTCCACGGGGCTATACGCCGAAAGACGCAACCGGTGTGATGGTTCGCACACTCGTCCAGTTTGTTGCCAATCGCGCACAGTAATGCTGTCTCGCTCACCGGCATGGGGCTTCCTAATAGGAGGCCCCATGCCGGTGTTTGCGTCACAACTTTTCCAGACTTTCATCGGTTCTAAAGCACCGTGGAGGTTAACGTGGTACAGGTTATGGAACATCGCCCAGACGAACCTATAAGGTTAAGACCAAGTGTCCAATTACTGCCCTGGTAGATCCAGGACTGTCTAAGTCATAAGGACCATGGTTGGAAAGCATTTACGAGGACGACTGCGGGGCGAACCTCCGCATAGATGAGGAGCATCAATCGTGACTGAAACCGCTACAGAATTCGATGTACTAATTCTCGGCGGTGGATCCGCCGGTTACGGAGCGGCTCTGCGCGCCGTACACCACGGACTATCCGTTGGTCTTATTGAACGGGACAAGGTTGGTGGCACCTGTCTGCACTACGGCTGTATTCCCACCAAGGCTTACTTGCACGCAGCAGATGTAGCCAATACTGCCAAAGCCTCCGAAAAATTCGGCGTCAAAGCAAGTTTCGATACGGTTGATATGGCCGCGGTTCGCGACTACAAAAACGGCATTGTCGATGGCAAGTTCAAAGGGCTCCAAGGCCTACTCAAGATGCGCAAGGTGACCACTATTTCCGGTAGTGGACGCCTCGTATCGGAAAACCAGATTGACGTTGATGGCACCGTCTACACCGGCAAAAACATCATCCTCGCCTCCGGTTCTGTTTCGAACACCATGGGACTGACCATCTCAGATCGCATCATTACCTCGACCGAGGCCCTGCAGCTGAACTACACACCAAAATCCGCCATCGTACTTGGCGGCGGTGTGATCGGTTCGGAGTTCGCGTCAGCTTGGAACTCCTTCGGTATTGATGTCACCGTCATTGAAGGCTTGGACTCACTAGTACCAAATGAAGATCCAGCAATTATCAAGCAGCTGACCCGCAACTTCCGCAAGGCCGGGATTAAGTCGAACCTCGGCGTATTCTTCGAAAAAGTGGAAGAAACTGCAGACGGCGTCAAAGTGACGCTTGCTGATGGCAAAGAGTTTGAGGCCGAAGTCTGTCTGGTTGCCACCGGGCGTCGGGCAAATACCGAGAATATGGGGTACGAAGATGTTGGTATCCCACTGGATGGTGCGCACGTCGCTGTCAACGATCGACTGCACACCGGTGTAGGAAATATCTACGCCATCGGTGACATCGTCAAAGGTAAGCAACTGGCACACCGCGGCTACCAGCACGGTAATTTTGTAATCGAAGAAATTATGGGGAACAACCCACTCAAGGTTGAAGACCGCAACATCCCTGGGGTGACCTTTACTACCCCAGAGATTATTTCTGTTGGTATGACCGAACCCGTCGCTCAAGAGGAATTCGGCAAAGATAACGTCGAAACAGTGGAATACAATCTGGCCGGTAACGGGAAATCATCCATTATCGGTACCACCGGTATTATCAAATTGGTTCGTCAAAAACATGGCCCGATCGTCGGAGTACACGGCATTGGAGATCGTATTTCTGAACAAATCGGTGAAGCACAGCTGATCGTCAACTGGGAAGCATACCCCGAAGACGTCGCGCACTTCATCCACGCACATCCAACGCAGAACGAATCGCTGGGTGAAGCAGCAATGATGCTCAACGGGTTCCCGTTGCACGCCTAGTCCACCAAGGTGGATTTTTGCCACCTGCGCATATAGCACCGAACGTGTGAGCATTCGAAGAGGAATTAGAGAGGAAACCGGACGGAATGTCTGAAACCATTACTCTGCCAGAACTGGGCGAATCGGTTACCGAAGGTACCGTAACCCGTTGGCTCAAAGAAGTTGGCGACACCATTGAGGTCGACGAACCCATCGTGGAAATCTCCACCGATAAAGTCGACACCGAAATCCCATCGCCTGTCGCCGGAACCGTCCTGGAAATCTTAGTCCAGGAAGACGAAGACATCGAGGTCGGCCAAGCGCTGGCTGTCATCGGGGATGAAGGCGAATCTGCCGAAGATGCACCAGCCGACGATTCGGCCGCCGAAGAGGCTCCTGCCCAGGAAGAACCAGAAGAAACAGAAGAAGCACCCGCAGAAGATGACGCACCAGCTCCTGCCGAAACTGCAGCGTCAGCAGATGCACAAGAAGTGACCCTGCCAGAACTGGGCGAATCGGTTACTGAAGGAACCATTACGCGCTGGTTGAAAGAAGTCGGTGACGAAGTCGAAGTCGACGAACCGTTGGTGGAAATTTCTACCGATAAAGTCGACACCGAAATCCCATCGCCTGTCGCCGGAACCGTCCTGGAAATCAAGGCGCAGGAAGACGAAGACGTTGAAGTCGGACAAGTCCTGGCGCTTGTTGGCTCGTCCAATGGCGCCGCAGCCGAACCAGAAGCTGCACCGGCCCCCGCTGAAGAGAAAGCTGAGCCGACTCCTGAACCGGAACCAGCCGCAGATGAACCTCAGCCAGAACCCACACCGGAACCAACGCCAGCACCAACCCCGGCAGCAGAAGCCACCCCCGCTTCACCGGATGAAACACCACGAGGCGACGGATATGTCACCCCACTGGTTCGTCGTCTGGCACGCGAGCAGGACGTCGATCTTGAACAGGTCACCGGAACTGGCGTTGGCGGACGCATCCGTAAGCAGGATGTTCTTGCCGCTGCCGCACTCAAAGAGTACGAATCTCGTGAGGACCAAGCACCAGCAGCCGCAGCACCAGCACAGTCGGCCGCGTCGCGCCCTGCGCCGCAAGATCCTGCGTCTTCAATCGATCCTTCCAAACGCGGAACGACTGAGAAAGCGTCACGCATTCGTCAGGTGATTGCTGATCGTATGGTCGAGTCCCTGGAGACTTCGGCTCAGCTGACACAAGTCCACGAGATCGATATGACACGCATCGTGAATTTGCGTAACCAGGTCAAGGAACGCTTCAAAGCCGAAAACGGCGCGAACCTTACTTTCCTTGCGTTTATTACTCAAGCAACAACTGAAGCACTCCGTGCTCATCCGGCACTGAATGCTCAGTACAATGCTGAAACCAAGGAAATTACGTACCACGGTAGTGAAGATATCGCTATCGCGGTGGATACCGAACGTGGCTTGATGGTTCCCGTTATCAAGGGGGCAGGCAATCTTAACCTTGCTGGTATTGCTAGCTCGATCGCAGATCTAGCATCACGAACCCGGGATAACAAGGTGAAACCAGATGAACTTTCCGGTGGCACATTTTCCATCACCAACCTTGGCTCATTTGGCGCCCTGTTTGATACACCGGTAATCAACCAGCCTCAGGTGGCCATCCTCGGGCCAGGCAACATCGTGAAACGTCCCGTTGTTATTTCGGACGGTGAAGGCAATGATGTCATCGCTATTCGCCACATGATGTATCTGTCGTTGACCTATGATCACCGCATCGTAGACGGTGCGGATGCCGGTCGTTTCATGACCACCTTGAAAAACCGTCTAGAGGCCGCCGAATTCGGTGGACAGCTCGGCGTCTGAAAGGAACCTCAGTAAATTTATGGAAATTGTTCAGACAATCTTCATTGCCATTCACATCTTGTCGATGGCTGCCATCGTCGGTGGTTGGTTGGCCAACTTCAAGAACCCGACGGTCACCAAATCGCAGTGGTACGGGGCGATCTTCATGATCATCTCAGGTATCGTACTATTTGGGCTAACAGAAATGCTTGGCGACCCTGATGGGGCGCTCCGTGCAAAGCTGACCATCAAACTCATTCTTGGCATTATGGTATTTATCACCGCACTGCTTGGACGTCGAAAGATTAACCGTGGTGAAGAGATTTCCACCGGCCTGGCCCATGCCACCGGCGGAACAGCAGTGATAGCGGCACTGGTCGCCACGCTATGGCGTTTCTAGTGTCCTAAACCACCCCATAGAAGCCGCAGAGAACGTTCTCTGCGGCTTCTATGTTTTTAACATAAGCTGTCTTCCTTGCAGTTCAATGAACATCACGCATTCGCCAACCACTCGATGTTTCGACCACAACCAGCTCCACCTGCTCTTCTCGAGATGGCATTTGTTGAACTGCCTCCCCTGAAGCCTCCCGTTGTATATAGCCGTCGATCCGCCAGCCCACTTGAAGCTGTACCCCATCTGATACGGGTTCGACGGATTCCACCACGCCTCGCATACGGATTCCGTCCAACCGGTGATCCATGTCAACAAGTGATTCTAAGATCTCCGTATCAGCCTTGTAGAGTTCCGATCCCTCAACTGCGTAGTCCGGGACCAAGTGGACATCAGCAAGTGCCCAGGCAGCACTCCGAGCCTTCGCCAACTCATCTACGACCGATTGAAAATCCACCGCAACGTCCTTTTCGGAACTGCTGGCACTAATCTGGGATCTGTTTGGTTGCGAAGTCTCATCGGGACCATATGCGAGGGTGAGGACTCCCCCGCCAACGAACAAGACGATGCCCAAGTACACGACCACCCGCTGAGCCACGAGGCGTCTCGGAGTACCGCGCCGCCGGTGCCGATCCTTCGACCGAACACGTTGGGGTGCTCCGGATCTTCGATAGGTCCGGCGTCGAGGCTTGCCATCAGTCTCGGGTTTACGGGTTGGCAATAATAATTCGTATTCTTCCCCCACTGATGCATACAAATCCACCGGCTCTGGAACTGCCCAGTGGGCCACAGACGCTAGGAACTGTTCCACGCAAGGTCGCAGGACTGGTTCCTCGACAAGTGCTGCTTCCAGAACTTCAACAATATGTCGGTCGAGATCTGGTTGCAAAGTTGCTAATGGTACTCGCGTGTCGGGTGGGCCAGGCGCGATGCCAACCAAACAGAACCAGGCAATAGCGGCCAATGAATATACGTCCGCGCTTGCGCCTAAACCTGTCAACGGTTTACTGGGATCAAAAATTTCGGGGGCCATGAAGCCGGGCGTTCCGGTGATTGTCGTTCGATGACCGCTCGCTCTGGCGGCTCCCAGATCGATCAGGACCGGTCGACCTGTCAGATCAAACATGATATTCCGGGGCGAGATATCACCGTGCACAATCTGCTTTGCGTGTAGGTACTGTATGACCTGAATCATTGGTAACACCACGGTCACGGTCTGTGCAACAGATAATGGGCCACCCGCGGTGACGAGGCCTTCCAGGGATCCTCCAGGCAGGAATTCCCAACACGTTCCAGTCGCAGGATCAAGGGCAGGAACGTCGGAACAGCCAGTGAATTCCAGGTGTCGGACGGCGTTTTCGTGCGATAGTTCCTTAGCCAGCTCTGCTTCCTGCGAAAGCCTCGCACGGTCTTCGGGCGTCTTCGAGGTTTTACAGGCTACGCGGTATCGGCCCGATGCATGCTTCAAGAGCCACACGTCTGCGCTTGACCCGCTACCGAGGTGTCGGACAACTTCCCACTGGTCAAGGGCGTGTAAATGCGGCGGAGCGAATCGTGCGGATATCCGCTCATTGAGCGAAGCCGAAGACATCGAGGTGGAATAATGCACGACGTATCTCCTTGGACGGGTATGGTCTATCATGCCCGAAAGCGCACTGGCACAATTAAGTTATCCACAGGGGTTAGGGCTAGAATAGATTTATCATGGCTGAACAGAAATCTTCCGGCGCGTCACAAGCGCCAAAAAAGGACCTCAAAACCGTCAAGGCCGAGCAGAAGGCCCGCCGCAAGGCTGACAAGATTGAAGCAAAAGAGCGCAAAAAAGCCGCCAAAGCGAATAAGCGTGGTTTTTTTAAGCAAATTGCTGACGTCTTTAAGATGACTCGCAAATTCGATCCGTCCATCGTGTGGTGGATGATCGGTGCGTTCGTTGCTGCTCTTGTCATCGGTCTCGTGATCGGCTTGGTGACCGGATCCCCAGTGCTCTGGACTTTGATGTTTATTCCGCTTGGCCTCCTGGCTGCGATCATCATCATGAATAAGAAAGCAGAGAAAGCAGCCTTTGCCCAGATTGACGGCCGGCCGGGAGCAGCAGGCGCTGCCTTGTCACAGTTGGGCCGCGGATGGGTGGTTGAAGACGAACCCATCGCGGTCAACCCACGCACCCAAGAAACTGTGTTTCGTGCGACAGGGAAAGCCGGTGTGGTACTGGTAGCCGACGGGGATTATAACCGGGCGAAGAGACTCGCCGATAAACAGCGCAAACAGCTGCAGCGGTTCTTGCCAAATGTGGAAATCCGCATTCTGCAAGTCGGACATGGCCCCAGCGAAGTGCAATTGCATGAAGTCAAGTCCACAATCAAACGGATGAAGAAAACGCTGAACCGGCACGAGGTCCGTGCGGTAGAACAGCGGATTGCATCATTGCCGATCAATAATTTAGGCATCCCCAAGGGCGTTGATCCCAACCGCATGCGACCAGATCGTAAAGCCATGCGTGGACGGTAGTCCTCACACTCTAGACCTGTGCAAACTGGCCGGCGGCTGTTCCGAATCACATGTGAATCTGGACGGCACCGGCCAGTTTGTCATGTAAACCCCGACTGTCCTGGTCAATAATGACAACCGGGATCACTAACCCCAATAATACGGCGCGTATGGCAGCCTGGTATAGCTTGATGGGCACTCCCCCGACTTGCACCACTTGGATGCCAAAAACACGTTTTCCCAAGGTGGTCCCAAACAGCCATAACAAGACGAAGTGCATCATCACAAATACTGCCAACACCACCCCCGGGTTGTTGGGTGCGATCATCATGCCGATACCGGAAGCGACGAACCAGTCGATAAAAATTGCTCCGATTCGGCGTGGATAGGATGCCGCAGACGCAGCACCAGATTCAGGAAGACCGAGGAACTCGCCGGCCCAGCGAGGTTCACGTGCAGAATTATGTGCGTTGCTCATTAGCCCCAGCTTAGTAGTTTTTCATCGCAGCACGTCTATTCGGTGTCCAAGGAATGTGTATTAGGCCGCAATATCACCAACCCGAGGGTGAGAACTACTATGTAGTGTCCAAAGTCGTTAAGCTTGAACCAACTTGTACGCAATGAATGGAGTGACAATGTTCACCTCACCCGAAGAAGTTTTATCTTATATTCAGGACGAGAAAGTACGTTTTGTTGATATCCGTTTCACGGATCTACTCGGAACTCAGCACCACTTCAACGTCCCGGCTCAATCAGTCGATGAAGACTTCTTCACCACAGGACAGCTCTTCGATGGCTCATCAATTCCCGGATTTGCCGGTATTGCTGACTCAGATTTGCAGTTAATCCCGGATGTGGGCACCGCCTTTGTAGATCCGTTCCGCAAACATAAGACCCTGTGCATGTCATTTTCAATTCTGTCGCCACGCACCGGCGAAGCGTATGTGAGGGATCCTCGCTCGGTTGCCCAACGTGCTGAAGATTACGTGGCTTCAACCGGTATCGCCGACACCGCCATTTTTGCGGCCGAAGCTGAGTTTTATATTTTCGACGATGTTCGGTTCGAAACTCACTTACCAAACCGTACGTTCGTGTCCATCAATTCTGATGAAGCATACTGGAATGATGGAAGCGAAATTGAAGGCGGCAACCTTGGTCACCGCAATCAAACTATGCAGGGCTATTTCCCAGTTCCGCCGGTTGATAAACACGCCGATTTACGCGACGATATTTCATTGCTTTTGGGGGAAGTTGGGCTCGAGGTAGAACGTTCGCACCACGAAGTCGGTGCTGGCGGGCAGGGTGAGATTAATTATAAATTCAATACCCTGGTCCGTGCCGCCGACGATGTGCAACTGTTCAAATACATTGTCAAAGGTTCCGCGGAAGCTGCCGGTAAGACGGCCACCTTTATGCCGAAACCTATCTTTGGAGATGGCGGTTCCGGTATGCACTGCCACCAATCATTATGGATGGACGGTGAGCCGCTATTCTATGACGAACGCGGCTACGCTAACCTATCGGATGTCGCTCGGTGGTACATCGGTGGCCTGCTGAAACACGCTTCCGCGGTCCTGGCGTTCACCAACCCGACCGTGAACTCTTATAAACGTCTGGTCAAGGGCTTTGAAGCTCCCGTCAACATGTTGTATTCCCAGGGCAACCGGTCTGCTGCCGTCCGTATTCCAGTGACTGGTTCCACTCCGGGCGCCAAACGTCTCGAATTCCGTGCCCCGGATCCTTCTGGTAACCCGTATCTGGGCTTCGCCGCCCAGTTGATGGCCGGACTGGACGGAATTCGGAATCGTATTGAGCCGGCCGAACCAATCGATAAAGATCTCTACGAACTCCCGCCCGAAGAAGCAGCAAATATTCAGCAGGCACCACGCACGCTGGCGGAAGCCATCGACGCGCTGGAGGAAGATCACGAATTCTTACTCGCCGGGGACGTTTTCACCGAAGACATTATCGATACTTGGATTCAGTTAAAGCGCGAAACCGAAATCGCTCCAATGGAGGCCATGGTCTCGCCCAAAGAGTTCGAACTGTACTATAGCGTTTAGATTTTCTAACACCCACTAATTCAACGCGACCGCTCACCCGTGCCGGTGGGCGGTCGCGTTTTTAACGCTAGAAGTCGGTCTAGTCTCCCAAACATCTGGAACATTGTGTACAGTAGTCGATGTGTTCCGGGGTCGGTGAGAATCCGAACCGGCGGTAAAAGTCCGCGACCCCCGCGCCTGCGGGGCTGAACCAGTGCAATTCTGGTACCGACGGTGATAAGCGAAATGCTTTAGTCCGGATGAGAGGAACGCGCTGTCCGTAGGGCAGCAGATTTCCCGGCGCACCTGTTTCGAGGAGTTAGACGCCGGATGGTATCGCACACCCAGCTTTCGTCCGCGATGCAACGTGCCATTACACTGGCACAGCACGGACCATCCCCCAACCCCAATCCGCAGGTCGGTTGCGTTATTCTGGACGCTCGCGGAGTTATCGTCGCGGAAGGGTTCCATCAGGGTGCTGGCAGTGATCACGCGGAAATTATGGCGCTCACCAACCTGAACCCCGCTCTCAACCCGGCAGACCTCACTTTGGTTGTCACACTTGAGCCCTGTAATCATACCGGGACCACCCCGCCGTGTACTGAAGCTCTCCTGGATTCAGGCATCGGCACCATCGTATTTGGTCAACCAGATATCGGTCCTGAATCCGGTGGTGGGGCCACTACGCTCTTTGCCCATGGCCGGCGCATCATCGGCGGTATTGAATCTGCCGCAACCGGCGCACTGATCTCACCATGGCATGCACACACCGGCCAGAGTCGTGCCCGAGTCATTGGGAAATGGGCGCAATCTCTCGACGGTCGGCTTGCGGCAGCCGATGGTACCAGCCAATGGATCACCACACCCACCACCCGACAACACGTCCATATTCAACGCGCATTAGCGGACGTCATCGTCACGACCACGGGAACAATCGCGGCAGATGATCCGACACTGACGGCACGAAACGACACAGGCACACTGCTGGTGCCAGCAGCAGACCAACCACTACCGGTGGTTTTTGGGACCAGCCCCGTAGACGACTCGGCAGCAATCCATTGCCACCCAGCGCTGGACCATTACGGCCTGGCCAAGGTACCGCAGTTTGCTGGGAGCGACCTGGCAGCCGATTTCGATCGACTGACTGAGCTCGTGGGACACCCGCCACGGATCCTGATTGAAGCCGGACCGACATTTTTAAGTGCAGTATTGGCCAACCAACTTGCCAATAAACTACTCATCTATACGGCGCCTATCATGTTGGGCGGCCCCCATCACGCCGTCGGCGACCTAGGTATTAGCACTCTTAAGGAACGCTTCGACTTCACATTTACCGGTATTCAACGTCTGGATACCGACTTGATTATGACCCTGCGAAAGGACCACTAGTGTTTACCGGCATCATCCAGACTCGCGGCACCATCACAAAGATCACCAAAACATCCGATGACACTCTGGCGGTGACCATCGAGGCTCCCCCGGTGCTCACCGATGTATCCCGGGGCGACTCGATCGCCATCGACGGAGTGTGCCTGACCGTGACCGATTTTACCAACGAAACATTCACCGCCGACGTCATGGTTCAAACACTCAACCTGACATCACTAGGGACAAAAACTACTGGAGACCAGGTGAACGTGGAGCCCGCCATGGCGGCCACGGACCGTTTCGGCGGTCACATTGTGCAAGGCCACGTCGAGGCCACTGCCAGCATCACTGAGATAGAACCGGACGAGAAATGGACGCGCATGCGTATCAGTTTGCCGGAACGTCTGGCCCCATACCTGATCGATCAGGGATCCATTACGGTGAACGGAATTTCGCTCACCGTCGCCAACGTGTCCGAACCGTCTGCTGATGAACACTTTTTCGACATCTTTTTGATTCCGGAAACACTTGAAGCCACCACACTGGGCACCGCACGGGTCGGCACCGTGGTGAACCTCGAAACCGACCTCTTGGCCCGTCACATTGCCCGTATGATCCAGTTCAACACCAATGAGGAAAAATGAAACTCGATTCTATCCCCCAAGCCATTGAAGCCATCGCTGCCGGTCAACCCGTCATCGTTGCCGATGACGAAGATCGCGAAAATGAGGGCGACCTGATTTTGTCCGCTCAATTGGCCACCACCGAAGCCATTGCGTTTATGGTTGAGCATTCCTCCGGCTTGCTGTGCGCGCCCATGTCTGATGAAATCGCGGACCGTTTGGAGCTGCCCATGATGGTTGCCCACAACCAAGACGTGCGACAAACCGCCTATACGGTCACCGTGGATGCTGCGCAGGGGGTCACCACCGGGATCTCAGCTGCAGACCGCGCCCACACGGTCAATTTGCTGGCCGCTGCCGATACCGTGCCGTCCGATTTGAACCGCCCCGGCCATATTCTGCCGTTACGTGCCGTCGCCGGTGGGGTCCGCCAACGCCCCGGCCACACCGAAGCCGCCGTAGAACTCATGGCACTAGCCGGGCTGGCACCGGTGGGGGTCATTGCCGAAATCGTTGCCGATGACGGCGATATGATGCGACTCCCAGGGCTGCTCGAAATGGGCGCCGCTCAGCAGATCCCGGTGATCACCATCGAAGCGCTCTCGGCGTATCTGCACGAGCACCACCCGGACAGCGCACCGGATACAGTGATTCACCGGCACGTCTCGCAGCGTGCCGAAGCACTGGTGCCAACCTCCTTTGGGCCGCTCACCATGAAGGTCTACCGCGATCGCAAAGCCGGTGTAGAACATTTGGCCCTGATCGGGCCGGAGACGGTGCTAGCCACCGAAGAGCCCACTGTAGTCCGCGTCCATTCCGAATGTTTGACCGGTGAAGCCTTCGGATCACAGAAATGTGAGTGCGGCGCCCAGCTGGATGCATCCCTCGAGCAGATTGGTACCCACGGCGGCATCGTCATCTACCTGCGCGGCCAGGAAGGACGCGGCATTGGACTGGGCAATAAGATTCGAGCCTATCAACTGCAATCCACCGGCTTGGACACGATTGAGGCCAACGAACATTTAGGACTACCCGTGGATGCGCGAAGCTATACGGCGGCGGCGGAGATTTTGGCGAGTTTGGGCATCAACAATGTGAAACTGCTGACCAACAACCCCGATAAAGTTGACCAGCTGGAAGCCAACGGCATCACTGTGACAGAGCGTATCGGCCTGGTCGTTGGACAACACCCTGAAAACCTCGACTATCTGACGACCAAAGCAACAAAACTCAACCACGCGATTTCCACTGAAAACCTTTAAGGAGTACCCTCACCATGACTCAACACGGCGCCCCACAGCTGCAGGTCGACGCGACCGGCCTCAACGTCGCAATTATTGCAGGATCGTGGCACACCACCATCATGACCGGACTGATTGACGGTGCAAAGACCGCCCTGGAGGCCTCGGGCGCAACCTACAAACTGGTCACCGTTGCCGGATCTTTTGAACTACCGCTGGCGGCCCAAGCCGCCCTCGACAACGGCTATGACGCGGTTGTATGCCTCGGCGTCATTATTCGTGGCGAAACTCCACACTTTGATTTTGTATCCGACGCCGTGACCGCCGGGCTCACCCGAGTTCAGCTTGATGCCGGCAAACCTGTGGGCTTTGGTATTCTGACCGTCGACGATGACGCCCAGGCGCTGGATCGGGCAGGGCTGGCAGACTCCAAGGAGTCCAAGGGACAAGAAGCGGCTGAAGCCGCCGTTCAGCTGGCGGTGACCGTTCAAGCCTTAGCGGAATAATCCGTTCCTCACTTGGTGCTGTACCAGCTAGACGTTCTTCTATCTGGAGGTATCTTGACTGCACCGTATCCCGTCTCCATCCTGGATCTAGCCACGGTTCGCCACCGCCAGCCGATCGGCGAGTCGCTGCGCGAATCCACGGAGCTTGCTGTACTGGCCGATGAACTGGGTTTCCATCGCCTGTGGTTTGCTGAGCACCACAATATGGAAACCATTGCGTCATCGGCCACATCAGTCTTATTGGCGCACATGGGCGCGCACACCAAGAACATTCGATTGGGAGCGGGCGGCATCATGCTGCCCAACCATGCTCCCCTGCTGATTGCCGAACAATTTGGCATGCTTCACGAGCTGTACGGTGATCGCATTGATCTCGGGCTGGGCCGAGCACCAGGCACCGACCAGAAAACCCTGATGGCTCTGCGACGCAGCAATCAGTCGTCTGAGCGTTTCCCGTCGGATGTACTGGAACTGCAGGGCTATCTCAAGGGAGAATCCCGCATTCCCGGCATTAACGCGTATCCGGGGGCCGGGACCAATGTGCCACTGGTCATCCTGGGATCCTCGCATTTCGGGGCACAACTCTCAGCCCAGTTGGGACTGACCTATAGCTTCGCATCGCATTTTGCTCCACAAATGCTCGAGTCAGCTGCCGCGTTGTATCGCAGTGAGTTCAAGGCCTCCCCGGACTTGGCTGCCCCGCATTTTATTGCGGCCGCCAATGTGATCGTCGCCGATACGGAGGAGCACGCACAGCACATGTGGGAGCGGGCTAAGCGCGCCCGCATTCGCACCATGCTGGGTCGGGGCAGGAATCTATCCGACGAAGATGTCGAACAACTGGTACATTCGGCTCCAGGACAGCAAGTACTGCAGATGTTAGAGATGACCGCCGTGGGCACTCCGGATCAAGTCCGCGCTTGGTTGGATGATTTTGCGGCTCGAATCAGTGCCGATGAGCTCATCATCACCAATATGGCGGGCCCGTTAGACGACCGCAAACGTGCGCTCCAACTGATCTCGGACCATATTATTCACCGTTGATCGAGGCGGCGGGATCAGTCAGCCCGCTGGCGGTGTTCGCGTGAGCGTTTACTGGAGATGCCGTAGAACACTCGCTCGAACACCGTGCGAGCGTGTCGAGTGATTCGTAGGTAGTCGTCTTCAAATTCGCTGACTTCACCAGACTCATACCCTGTCCAGCGGGCTAGCGCCTCGAGCTGTTCCCGGTTGGTTGGCAATGCATCGGAAGATTTGGCCGTCGAGATGACAATGCCAGACCGGATTTTGGTCGCGAAGCTCCACGCTTCCATCAGGATATCGGCGTCGTCGGCGTCGAGGAGTTCGAGTTCTTTGGCGGCGGCGAGCGCTTCCAGCGTGTTGGTGGTCCGTAACCCTGGATAATGAGGTGCGTGCTCCAGTTGCAGGGTTTGCGTCAGCCATTCAACATCCGTCAGTCCCCCGCGGCCAAGTTTGAGATGACGTGCCGGGTCTGCACCCCGCGGTAGGCGTTCGGCTTCGACTCGCGCCTTCATACGCTGAATCGCTTGCGCCTGGTCCTTGGTCAGCCCGTGGGTGTATCGGACCGAATCGGCCCATGCGGTAAACGCGTCCTGTAGTGGGCCCGAACCGGCAATCGCTCGTGCCTTCAAGAGGGCTTGGGTCTCCCAGGTATCAGCCCATTGCTCATAGTATGCCACATAGGAATCCAACGACCGCACCAGCGGTCCGCGGCGGCCCTCAGGACGCAGATCGGCGTCGATTTCTAAGACCGGCTCCAGCACAATGGGCGGTCGGGTTGGCATTTTCATGAAACTCATCAACGCTTTGGCCACCTCGACCGCGAAACGGCTGGCTTCATCCGATGGCACACCCTGAGCAGGCTGGTGCACGAACATGACGTCCAAATCAGAGCCATAACCGGCTTCATACCCGCCCTGGCGTCCCATCGCAATGACAGCAACCTCGGCGCGCGCGTCGTCGCCACCCCATTTTTGTGTCACGTGATCGTGCACCACACCCAGCAGCGCTTCGACCGCGGCCTGATCGGCGGCCGCGAGCGCCGTCGAGACTTGGTGTTGCGTCACCAAGCCACACGCATCGGCCAAACTGATACGTAACACTTCGCGCCGTCGCACCAGTCGAATATATCGGGCAGCATCGGGGAGGTTCGGGTG
>Ga0209487_1001110_pt1 | contig 23134 bp, 17 predicted proteins | sample Poulit2012_FD_187524 | JGI IMG/M metagenome (GOLD analysis project Ga0209487, IMG submission 187524) | Agricultural soil microbial communities from Georgia to study Nitrogen management - Poultry litter 2012 (SPAdes) (version 2) | ecosystem: Environmental > Terrestrial > Soil > Agricultural land...
CTGCTCCGGTAGATCCGCGATGGGACGCTCTGAAAAAATTGAAGAACAGTAATTAAGACTCCTGAAAGCTGGCAAGATGCCCTGACAGGCAGAATGTCAAAAGCTGAATCTGTATTTACAGCTTGAGTCGGGCTGAGCAGGAGCGGAAGGAACCGGAATAACGACATAAGCAAACATACCTATGGCACATCCAAAGCGAAGAACGTCCAAATCCCGCCGGGACAAGAGACGATCCCACCACAGAATCGATGAAGTCAACCTTGCAGAGTGTAAAAACTGTGGAGCTCTACACCGTTTCCACCATGTCTGCATGGAGTGTGGACACTACCGGGGGCGTCAGGTTCTGAATGTAACCCAATAACACAAACTACGTCATAGATGGTTATTGCTGTAGATGCGGCAGGTGGTGATTATTTTCCTAAAAATCCGGTACAGGGAGCGGTTGAAGCTATTGCAGAAAGGCAGGACCTTACTGTTTTGCTTGCCGGTCCCGAAGATCTGATCCGGAAGGAGCTTGACAACTATTCGTACGACACCGCCAGGATCCGCATTCTACATGCACCAGAAGTTATCGGGATGGAGGAGTCCCCTTCCACAGCCGTAAAAAGCAAGCAGCAGTCATCGATTGTGCTGGGGCTGACTGCCCAGAAGCGCGATTACTGCAAGGCGTTCGTAAGCAGTGGTAATACAGGGGCTCTGATGGCTGCCTCGATGTTTATACTTGGAAAACTGGAGGGCGTGCAGAGGCCCACCATCGCAGCCACCTTCCCGACTATGAAGGGACCCCGGTTGCTGATGGATGCCGGTGCCAATCTGGAGCTCAAGCCGGAGGTCTATATCCAGTTTGCCCAGATGGGAACAGTCTATTGCCGGGAGATAATCGGCACTGACAACCCCTGTGTCGGCCTGATCAATGTAGGGGAGGAGCCCGAGAAGGGGACGGACCTGCTCAAGGAGGTGAACAGACAGCTCTCAAACCTGACCAACTTCAGGGGGAATGTCGAGGGCGGTGACCTGTTCGCCGGAACAGCCGATATTTTTCTCTGTAACGGCCTGATCGGTAATATCCTGCTCAAATTCGGTGAATCGATTCCGTCGACCATTCAGCAGATGCTGGCCAAAACGATGGCAGAGATGGATCTGGACAGAGCCAGCAGAGATCTGATTCTGAATGTCATTCAGGCCTCGTTGCGCAATTTCAATTATGAGCACATTGGTGGCATCCCCTTTCTGGGAGTGAATGGAATCAGTATGGTCGGGCATGGAGGCAGTTCGCCTACAGCTATCAAGAATATGATCTTCAATGCAGTTCACTGTATAGAGGCAGAGATCAATGAAAAGATCGTTGAATCTCTCCGTTGACACCTCGTCCGACATCACGTGCATCCACTCTATGATTGTACCCACTGTCACTCCCTGTTACAGTTTCGTCACTCCATAAAACACATCACGACACTTAACCTGTTCAGCCTGAATTGCATCCAATGGCTTCCAGAAAAGCGAAAATTACATCGGTAGGACACTTTCTGCCGGAGCAGATCCTCTCTAATGAGGATCTTGAAAAGATGGTTGACACCAATGATGAATGGATCCGGACACGGACAGGAATTCATGAACGGCGGATTCTCAATGATCCTGAGAAAGCGACCGCCTTCATGGCGACTGAAGCAGCATCGGAAGCCCTGGACCGGGCAGGAGTCTCTGCCGATGAGGTGGACGCTATCATTGTGGCGACAGTAACTCCCGATTTTATCTTCCCCGCAACAGCCTGCCTGGTTCAGAAGAGGCTTGGAGCCGGTAAGGCCTACGGCTTCGATCTCTCTGCCGCATGCTCCGGGTTTATCTATGCCCTCTCCACAGGATCCATGATGATCGAATCCGGCCGGCATGAGAAAGTGCTGGTTATCGGAGCTGACAAGATGAGCTCCATCATTGATTATACCGATCGTACCACCTGTATTCTGTTCGGTGATGCGGCGGGTGCCGTGCTGCTTGAACCATCGGATGATGAGACCGGTATTATCGATTTTATCAATCATTCGGAAGGAGATGAGGAGCGTCAGCTCTATCAGCAGGGCGGCGGCAGCCGTTTTCCCGCCTCGGAGGAGACAGTCCGGGAGAGGATGCACTTTCTGAGACAGGAGGGCCGATCCGTATTCAGAAGAGCCACTGAAGCGATGGCCGATGTCTCCGAAGAGATCATGGAGAAGAACAACCTGACGGGTGAGGATGTGGCCTGGCTGGTACCCCATCAGGCCAACAAGCGGATCATCGATGCCACAGCCCGTCGTATGGGCCTCTCGTCCGAGAAGGTGATGATCAATATTCAGAAATATGGAAATACCACGGCAGCTACGATCCCGCTCTGTCTGTATGACTGGAAAGATGAGCTGACCCGGGGTGACAATCTGATATTGTCGGCCTTCGGTGGCGGGTTCACATGGGGTGCAATCTATCTGAAGTGGGGGATCTCATGAGTCACGCCGTACTTTTTCCCGGACAGGGATCACAATTTGTAGGGATGAGCCGGGAGCACTATGAGCAGAGTGAGCAGTTCCGGAAGCGTCTGGATGAGGCTGATGCCATATTGGGATACAGTCTTACCGGGATCATGTATGAAGGTCCTGAAGAGACATTGAGGCAGACGCGCCATACCCAGCCGGCGATTTTTCTTCACTCTGTCGCCCTCTTCGAGTCGCTCGATATCAGACCTGACATGGCTGCCGGCCACAGTCTGGGTGAATTCTCCGCTCTGGTTGCCGCAGGAGCTGTCCGTTTTGAGGATGGACTGCGCCTGGTCTCTCTGCGCGGGGAACTGATGCAGCAGGCGGGTGAGAAGCAGCCCGGCAGCATGGCGGCTCTGATTGGTATGAAGGATGAGGATGTGGAGCGAATCTGCCAGACCGCTTCCGCCGAAACCGGCAAACAGGTCGTTCCGGCAAACTACAACTGCCCCGGACAGCTGGTGATCTCCGGTGAAACTGAAGCTGTCAGAAAAGCGATAGAGCTGGCTCGTGAGGAGGGGTGCAGACTGGCCAAGGAGCTGCCGGTGAGCGGCGCGTTTCACTCACCGCTGATGGAGTCTGCCCGAAGCGGGTTGCGAAATGAGCTGGAGAGGGTTACCATCTCTGAACCTGATTTTCCGGTCTATGGAAATGTGACGGCGGAACCCGAGAGGGACCCGGGGCGTATCAGGGATCATCTGCTTGAGCAGCTGCTCAGTCCGGTGCAGTGGACACGAACCCTGCAGAACATGCATCGAGATGGTGCAGATACATTTACTGAAGTGGGTCCCGGCAAAGTGCTTCAGGGACTGGTAAAGCGCACGCTCAAGGGTGTGGAGATCTTGGGGCACCAATAATCATTTGGAGCACCAGTAGCACTTGGGACGCCAGTAGAGGTTGGGACGCCAGTAATCATTTGGAGCACCAGCTGACACTTGGGGCACCAGTAGAGGCTTGGGACGCCAATAATCATTTGGAGCACCTGCAGACATAGACCAATAACCATAGATCAGCAGACATTGACGGGAAGATCCGTGGGTACACTCCGCCGGATTTTGATTCCGTAATTTGTGCGACACCATATAACTTTTACCTGTAAAACTATCCATATCCTCACATGAATCTGAAAGAGAAAACATGTCTCGTCACCGGTGGAAGCAGAGGCATCGGCAAGTCCATTGCGCTTGAACTGGCAAGATTGGGTGCAGATGTAGCTATCACCTATGCACGTTCAGACGATGCGGCAGCCGAAGTCGTCGAACAGATTCGGGAGAACGGTAGTGAAGCACGCGCCTTCAAGGCGGATGCTGTCGATTTTTCCAGAGCTGAAGAGGTGGTTGCAGATGTGGTGAAAGAGTGGGGAGGTGTCGACGTACTGGTGAACAATGCCGGTATCACCCGGGATAACCTGATCCTGAGAATGTCCCCGGAGCAGTGGAGTGACGTGATCACAACCAACCTGCAGAGCGTATTCAACTACAGTAAAGCTGTTGCAAAGCCAATGATGCGCAACAGAGGGGGTTCGGTGATCAGTATCAGCTCTGTTGTAGGGCTCGCTGGCAACGCCGGCCAGACCAACTACGCTGCCTCCAAAGCAGGTATCGTCGGGTTCACAAAATCGTATGCCAAAGAGTTTGCCAGCCGGAATATCCGTGCCAATGTAGTTGCACCCGGATACATCACCACCGAGATGACCGGCGTTCTGAGTGATGATATTCTGCAGAGCATCAAGAACAATACGCCGCTGGGGCGGGCGGGTGAGGCTGAAGAGGTGGCCGGTGCCGTTGCGTTCCTGGCATCCGATTACAGCAGCTACATCACCGGAGAGGTCCTGAGAGTTGACGGGGGAATGGGTATGTGATCGCACTCCTGCCTGTTCGGACAGGCAGTAAGCCGAACCCTTTCCGGGGCAGATCAACAGCTGCCGAATTTCGTGTATCTTACGGCCAGATCTCTTATTTTTACTTGAATTTTTCTTTGACCAACATATAACTATTAATCTTTCCTTAAACCAGATATAACATGTCACAGGACGTCGAATCCAAAGTAAAAGCCATTATCGTTGACAAACTTGGCGTTGATGAGTCTGAAGTTTCTACTGATGCCAATTTTACAAACGATCTGGGCGCAGACTCTCTCGACACCGTTGAGCTGATCATGGAGTTTGAAAAAGAGTTTGACATCAGTATCCCGGATGAGGATGCCGAGAACATTGCTACTGTTGGTAGCGCTGTCAAGTATCTACAGGAGAAAATCGCTTAAGCTTTACAAACAGACCAGGAACCTCGCAACTTTATTATGGCTGAAAGACGAGTCGTTATAACGGGAATCGGTGCATTGACTCCAGTAGGGAAATCGGCTCCCGAATTCTGGAACGGGTTGATATCAGGGAAGAGCGGTGTTCGCCCGGTCACCCATTTCGACACCAGCGATTTTTCCACCAAATTTGCCGGTCAGATCGAAGATTATGATGAGCATGAATACTTCGATCGGAAAGAGGCACGAAGGTTGGATAAAGTCTCCCAATACGCTCTGATTGCAGCTGACGAGACGATCCGGGACAGCAAAGTCGATCTCGACAAGATTGACAAGGACCGGGTCGGGGTTCTGGTCGGAACCGGCATAGGAGGGATGAAAACCTTCTATGACCAGGCCGTCTCCTATCATCAGCATGGCCCGAGAGGTGTATCGCCCTTCTTTATTCCCATGCTGATTCCCGATATGCCGGCGGGGCACATCTCGATCAAGTACGGATTCCGTGGTGTCAACTACTGCGCGGTCTCTGCCTGTGCGACAGGATCTCACAATATCGGTCTCGCTTACGACTCCATCCGCTACGGACAGTCGGAGATGGTTCTCTGCGGGGGTACCGAGTCGCCTGTCTGGCAGATTGGTATTGCCGGATTCGGATCGATGAAGGCGCTTTCGACGCGCAACGATTCGCCGGAAACAGCCTCCCGGCCATTCGACAAGACCCGGGACGGTTTTGTTCTCGGAGAGGGTGCAGCCATGATGTTTCTCGAGTCTCTGGACTCCGCGCTTGAGCGTGGAGCCAGGATCTATGGAGAGATCGTCGGATACGGTTTCTCAGCCGATGCCCACCATATCACAGCCCCCGATCCGGATGGCAACGGTGTCATTCTGGCTCTGAAAGGGGCACTGGAGATGGCAGGGATCAAACCCGAAGATGTGGACCACATCAACATGCATGGAACATCTACGCCTCTGGGAGATATTGCCGAGACCAACTCTATCAAGAAGGTCTTTGGTGATCACGCCTACAAGATGAATCTCAACTCCACCAAGTCGATGACCGGGCACATGCTCGGTGCGGCGGGTGCCGGGGAGTCGGTAGCAGCTCTGCTGTCGATCTACCACAATATGGTACCACCGACCATCAACTACAGTGAGCCCGATCCGGAGTGTGATCTCAACTACACCACCAACGAAGCTGAAGTGAGAGAGATCAACTATGCGATGAACAACGCATTCGGCTTTGGCGGGCACAACACCACCCTGGTTTTCAAGAAGTTTGAAGAGTAGGTCATGTTACGGTGGCTCAGAAATCGACTTCTGAAAACGACTGAGCCGGAGAGCAGCCAGACTCTTCAGAGGGAACCGGTAGAGAAAGGGGAGAGGTGGAGTCGCCTGGAGGGCCTTCTGGGTTTCCAGATCGAAGATTTTACCCTCTACAGACGGGCTCTGCGCCACCGGTCTATCATTGATGAAGATCTCTACGAGAAACATGAGACCTACGAACGGCTGGAGTTTTTAGGTGATGCCGTTCTGGATCTGGTCATAACCGAAATCCTGTTTGAAGCCTTTCCAACCCAGGATGAAGGGTTTATGACGAAACTGAGAGCGAAGCTGGTCAAGGGAGAGACGCTGGCAGAGCTTGCACGGACCCTGGCTCTGAATGAGCTTCTTGAGGTGGGCAAGCGGGCAGAGGGGCAGGGCATAGAGCTCTCCCGCAGCGTGTTGGCCGATGTATTCGAGTCATTGATTGCTGCCATCTATCTCTCAGAAGGGTACCATAAAGCCTATCAGTTTGTCGCCGGAGTGGTGGATAAACACCTGGATCTTGAGAAGATCTCCGGCAAGATGGACAATTTCAAAAGTGCTCTGCTCGAATTGACACAGGCTCACAAACTGGGCCTTCCGAACTATCGGGTGGTTCAGGAGTCCGGGCCGGGCCATGACAAGACCTTCGATGTGGTGGTCTCTGTCGATGACCGGGACTATGGATCTGGTTCAGGAAAAAACAAGAAGGAGGCTGAGCAGATTGCAGCGAGACAGGCTTTTGCAACGCTGCAACAAAATCTCCAAAATATGGAGGATGATACCTCCGGGTAACCACCACTTATCACCCCGGCAAAATATCTGTCGTTGATGTATCTTGTGCAGATATCCGGATCAGGACCGGAACCGTACCCATACCTGTTGACCTTGTACTGTATTGATTTCCAAAACCGGTAATCGCCTATGCTACAACTTCTACGGCCGGAAATTGATGAACTGATCGAAGACAGAGACTGGATCACTCTGAAAGAGGCACTGCAGGATATGCCCTCTGTAGATATTGCAGAGCTGATGGAGGAGATCGAGCCGGAGGTGGCTGTTGTACTGTTCAGACTGCTGAAGAGGCAGAAAGCGGCTGAGGTCTTCTCCCACCTGAGCAGTGCCAAGGGGGTCGAGATGCTGGACCTGCTGACGAAGCGTCAGCTTGAAGAGGTGATGTCCAACCTGGAGCCGGATGATCGGGTTGCCATTGTCGAGGAGCTTCCGGGTCACCTGACACAGCGGATTCTTACACTTCTCAAAGAGGAGGACCAGGAGGAGGTGAAAAAGATGCTCGGCTATCCGAAAGAGAGCGTCGGCCGGCAGATGACCTCCAGGTATGTCAAGGTGAGACCGCACTGGACAGTTGACAGGGCGATGAAGCATATCCGCCAGTTCGGATACAGTGCCGAGACGGTGAACGTGATCTATGTGGTGGACGCCAATGAGCGACTGATTGATGATCTCCGGCTGACCCAGCTGATTCTGGCTGAACCTGATGACACCATCGATTCGATCACTGATAATTCGTTTGTCTCCCTCAACGCTTTTGATGATCAGGAGTACGCGGTGGAGATGCTCAGCAAGTATGACCGTATTGCCATGCCGGTCGTCGATTCTGACGGCATTCTGATCGGTATTGTTACGATTGACGACATCATCGACATTGCCCAGGAGGAGGCGACAGAGGACTTCCACAAGGGGGCGGCCGTAGCACCTCTGAAGCGCACCTACAACGAGACGTCGATCTGGACACTGTTCTACAAGCGGATCAACTGGTTGATTATCCTGGTCTTTATAAACCTGCTCTCCTCCGGCGTCATTGAGTACTATCAGGATGTATTGGCATCTGCGATCGCCCTCTCGTTCTTTATTCCGTTGTTGATCGACAGCGGGGGGAATACCGGGGCCCAGTCGGCCACCATCATGGTACGCGCCATCGCCCTTGGAGATGTGCGGTTGTCACAGTGGCTCAGCGTGGCGGGAAAGGAGCTGCTGGTCGGACTGACTCTGGGTACCGCGATGGGAGTGGCGAGTGTATTTCTGGGACAGTTCTGGGGCGGATGGGAGATCGGACTGGTCGTCGGTTTGACGATGGTGGGTATTGTTGTAGTCTCCAATATCATAGGATCCCTGCTGCCGTTTCTGCTCACCCGGCTCAACATCGATCCCGCCATGGCGAGCAGCCCTCTGATTACCACCATCGTTGATGTGACCGGCCTGCTGATCTACTTCAGGATTGCGGCTGCCGTTCTGCCAGCGCTGGGCTGAACAGGCATGTGCGAGGATTCTGGTTTAGAGACCGCCCGTCCTGAGCAGTGCTCCAATATCTGCTTTTGAAACGCCACCGGTATCGTCCCGCAGACCCGTCAGCACCGCCCGTCCTGTTAGCCGCTGTTCTCCCCCTACGCGCCTCGTAACATTGCTGTACTCCCTCTATGCTCCTCGTAACATTTAAAGGCATTTTTCATGATGAAATTGGCTATCATGCATCGGTCAAACTACGTCTAATTGTCTAAAAACACATCGGATGAAAGCTTATCTCGATCTGGTACAGAATGTACTTGAAAATGGAGTGCTGAAAAAAAATCGTACAGGAACCGATACACTCAGCTGCTTTTCAGAACATTACAAGGTGGATCTTTCTAAGGGTTTTCCACTGCTGACCACCAAGAAAGTCTTTTTTCGCTCTGTCGTGCTTGAGCTGCTGTGGTATTTGAGGGGGGAGGACCATATCCGCTGGCTCAGAGATGAGAAAGATTGTCATATCTGGGATGCCTGGGCAGATGAAGATGGCCATGTCGGGCCGATCTATCCCGTGTTGTGGAGGCGTTTTCCCTCGCTGACAAGCAGCCGTGGCGAGAGCTGGCCAGTGAATGGCAACCGTGACGAGATGAGCTGGCGCTACAGTGAGGTGGATCAGATTCAGCGGGCTATCGAGATGCTGAAGACCACACCGGAGAGCCGGAGAATCGTGGTCAGTGCATGGCACCCCGGCCTTCTGGACGAGATGGCTCTGCCCCCCTGTCATCTGATGTATATCTTCAATGTGGCGGATGGAAAGCTTAACTGCCACCTGACGCAGAGGTCCGGGGATATCGCCCTGGGGATTCCATTCAACCTGGCGTGCTACGCTGCCCTCACGATGGCGATTGCGCAGGAGACAGGCCTGAAGCCCGGTGTCTTCTCCCACACGATTGTCGATGCGCACATCTATGTGAACCATATTGACGGGTTGAAAGAGCAGCTTAAGCGTGAACCACGTCCGATGCCACGGCTTGAGATCGCAGACCGGCCGCTCGATGAGCTGGAGTTTGATGATTTCAGGCTTGAGGGGTATGAACCTCATCCATCCATCAAGTTTGAAGTCGCTGTCTGATATGATCCTCTCTCTGATCGCCGCTCACGACAAGAACCTGGTCATCGGCCATGAGGGAGATCTGCCCTGGCACTTCAGTGAAGATCTCGCTTTTTTCAAAAGGACCACCATGGGTCATCCGATCCTGATGGGAAGAGGGGTCTTCGAATCCTTGAATGAGAAACCCCTCCCTGGTCGCCGGAATGTGGTACTGACCCGTAGCAGAGAGTATCCTGATGCAGATGTAGAGGTCTACAGCTCCATAGAGGCGGCGCTGGATCAGCTAAGGGGAGAGGAGAAGGTCTACGTGATCGGAGGCGGAGAGATCTACCGTCAGTTGCTGGATCGCTCGCATGAACTGGTCATCACAGAGATTCCCGGTACCTACGAAGGCGATACCTGGTTCCCGGAGTATCGCAAGGATCTCGGGTCACAATGGCGCGAGGCCTGGAGTGAGACAAGCGGTGATCTCCGTTATATACGTTATGAGCGGATCCGCTCTACGCCCTGACGGGCTGTCCTGCCGTTTCTGGGTCAGGTCTCCACAGTCACTTCCTTCAGATGAACCACATACGGTTTGACAACCGGCTGGGTCAGAGCGATGATATTCCGGGTGTCGGCAGCTTTTGAGAACTCCACAGCCTTGTCCCGTTCATCCAGAATCCAGATCCCCTCGTTCTCATATTTGTAGGCCTCGCTGTAGCTGGTATCGGCTCTGATGTAGAAGCTGACCGTCTCTTCATCATATGGGAGCTGCCGCTTTTTGAGCTCTCTCGCCGTCTGCTCCCTGATATCGGTCAGCATCTCCTCGCTCGGCCTGGAGGTGAGAAACGAGGTTCTGAAGAGAGCGCGGTTCAGAAACCGGCTGCAGAGATCGGCGAGTACAGGATCATCCGAGTGAACCCAATACTTGATGCTGAGATAGATATCGTGGTCATCCAGAAGGGTGTACATCGAGATCATCTTCCGGGAGATACTCCTTCTGGCGGAGGGCCGGTTCTCAAGAAAATATTTCAGTGCGATCGACGGCTGATGCAGTTGCTCTCCCTTCTCCAGCAGCCAGAGAACCCTGCGGTAGATCATCCTGAGCAGTGCATCTGCGGCCAGTACAGTTTTGTGAAGGTAGACCTGCATGTACATCAGCCGGCGAGAGAGGATGTAGTTTTCGACGGCATAGATCCCCTTCTTCTCGATCACCATATTCCCCTTGAAGACCCGCATGGTCTTGAGAATCCGGTTGATCCCCACCGATCCCTCCGACACGCCGGTAAAGAAGCTGTCACGTTTCAGGTAGTCCAGCCGGTCGATATCGAGTTGTGATGAGATGAGCTGGTGCAGAAACCGTTTGGGGTGCTGATCCCTGAATATGGAGATGGCCACATCAAGCGCACCCTCAAACTGCCGGTTCAGCTCCTCCATGATCGCCAGACTCATCATCTCGTGATTGAAATCTGTAATCAGGGTGTGCTCCAGTGTGTGGGAGAGAGGCCCATGACCCACATCGTGAAGCAGGATGGCGATCAGTGTCCCCTCCAGCTCGGCATCAGAGATCGTGGTGTTCTTCTCTTTCAGGTTCAGCAGAACCCTCTGTCCCAGTTCCAGTGCACCTATCGCATGGGAGAAACGGGAGTGCTCTGCAGCCGGGAAGACCAGATAACCGAGCCCAAGCTGACGGATCCGCCTCAGTCGCTGGATGTAGGGGTGGTCGATCAGACGCAGAATCGTCCCTTTTGGAACAGAGATGAATCCGTGTACCGGATCATTGAATAGTTTGTACTGTTTGCTTTTGTCCATATGTGCTGTTTGGCAGGGCGTCTGATATGACGGGTGGTGAATACCGCACGAAGTTATGAAAAGGTTGTTATATTTGTTGGTTCTGAACTCTTCTGAACCCATTGCAATCAAAGCATCTGCCATGTTCGACAAACAGACCTACGCTTTTCTCGAGGAACTGATCACCACCCCCAGCCCTGTCGGGTATGAGGCGGAGGGACAGAAGGTCTGGGCAAAGTATCTCTCTGAGTTTACAGACAAGGTGGAATCCGACGCTTACGGATCTGCCGTAGCCCGGCTCGATACCAACAGTGATGTCATGACGGTGATGCTTGAGGCACACTGTGACGAGATCGGTATGGTAGTTCGTCATATTACGGATGATGGTTTTATCTATCTGGGACGGCTGGGGGGAAGTGACTCTACGATTGCCCGCGCCCGCAGGGTAGATATTCACACACGTGACGGACGAGTCACGGGTGTCACCGGTCATGTGGCCATTCACCTGCAGGAGAACAAGAACGGCGGCGGCAAAGAGCCCGCCTGGAAGGATATCTATGTGGATATCGGAGCCGGGAGCAGGGAGAAGGCGATGGAGAGTGTCCGGATTGGTGATCCGGTTACGTATGCGGAGGGACTGGCCACACTGGAGGAGGGGATTGTGACTGGACGGGCTCTCGACAACCGGATCGGAGGCTTTGTCATTGCCCAGGTGATGAAGCGACTGCGTGACGAACGGGAGGAGCTGAAGGTCAATGTACTGGCTCTCAACTCCATTCAGGAGGAGGTGGGTGGGTTCGGAGCCCGGATGATGGCCTACAGACATCACCCCGACGCGGCTATTGTCACAGACGTCACCCATGCTACGGATACTCCGGGTATCGACCACAGAGAGCACGGGCAGATCAAACTCGGCAGCGGCCCGTCAGTACAGCACGGCGGTGCCAACCACCCGAAGCTGGTTGAACTGATTGAACAGACAGCGGCTGCGAAGGAGATCCCCCTGCAGCATGAGGCGACCAGTGTTCGCACAGGCACAGATACCGACAGTATCTTCTTTCAGCGGACAGGGATTCCCTCAGCTCTGATCTCTCTGCCACTTCGCTATATGCATACTCCGGTGGAGACAGCCTCGCTGGATGATGTCCGGCGACTGATCGATCTGATGGCCGAAACGGTACTTGCACTCGAGCCGGATCACACCTTCACGGCTCTGTGAATAGCTCTGTTCTCAAGCTTATGATCTTCTGCTGACAAGGCGGTGTGAGATGAGCCGTTGGTTGTAGAATGCACCTGGGTGTTGTACTGCCAACCGTTATGAATCTTATCCTGAATGTTTTCTGAACCTGCAGGAGAGTCTGATCCAACCTTTCAGGATCGATGCAGATCGTTCAGAAACCCTGCGGGTTCTTCTGCTGCCAGTTCCAGCTGTCCCTGCACATCGTCTCCAGATCCCTCTCTGCACGCCAGCCCAGCTCCCTCTCCGCTCTCTCGGGATCGGCGAAGATTTCAGCTACATCACCGGGACGCGGATCGGTGATTCGGTAGGGGATTTTTCGTCCTGAGGCTTTTTCAAACGCCTCGACAATTTCCAGTACCGAGTAACCGGTTCCGGTTCCCAGGTTGTAGACCTTCAGACCACCGCCGGCTGGCTGGTGCTCCCAGGCTTTAACATGACCCAGAGCCAGGTCTACCACGTGGATATAGTCGCGCACCCCGGTCCCGTCCCTGGTCGGGTAACTGTTACCAAAGACCTGCAGCTCTTCCAGTTTTCCTACAGCAACCTGGGAGACATAGGGCATCAAATTGTTCGGAATGCCGCGCGGGTCCTCACCAATCTCTCCACTCAGATGGGCACCGACAGGATTGAAGTACCTTAGCAGCGTGACGCTCCAGCGGTCATCTGACTGGTAGAGATCTTCGAGAATCTTTTCGATCATCAGCTTGGTCCGTCCATAGGGGTTGGTGGCTGAAAGTGGAAAATTCTCTCGAACGGGCACCTGGTGCGGATCTCCATAGACTGTCGCAGAGGAGCTGAAGACCATGTTTCGGACGTTATGTTTCTCCATGGCCTCCAGCAGCTTGAGAGTTCCCTCCACATTGTTCCGGTAGTAGAGCATGGGCTTCTCGACCGATTCCCCGACGGCTTTCAGGCCTGCAAAGTGGATCACACCTTCAATCTCATACTCGTTGAACATTGCATCCAATCCATTACTGTCGAGCAGATCGACCTGCTCAAACGGGCACGGCTTTCCCGTCAGATGCCGGACTCTCCGGATCGACTCCAGCTTGCTGTTACTCAGGTTGTCCATGACGACGACATCGTAGCCCGCCTGCTGAAGTTCCAGCAGCGTGTGGCTTCCAATGTAACCGGCTCCTCCGGTAACTAAAATGCTCATATATCGTATCTCTTCGGGGGTTGGCAGGTGGATTGGCTCAGTTCACGTCAATGATTGGTTCACTTCGGTGATTGATTCACAGAATAGGGTTCACACAGGGTTCAGACAGAAGAGGTCTTATCACTATCACTGTTCATGCAGACATTTTCAATATCATCTCGAACTCCCGGATCACCATCTGGCAGAGGTGATCTACTCTGCGGACGATCTGTCTGAGTTCGTTTGGCGGTCGGTTCTGCTCCAGAAGCTGTCGTGCAGTTTTACATTCACTGATTATCTCTTCAAGATCCAGCATGCTGGCCACAGGTTTGATCTTGTGGACGGCCTTCTGCACACCTTTAATATCTTTTTCAAGAAGGCAATGTGAAAAGTTTTCGGCAAACTCTGTGAAAGACTCGATGGATGCAGCAGCAAATGCGGCCACATAACTATCGTCATGAAAAAGCATCTCGCGGATCTTTCCGATGTCGATACGGTTGGATTCAGCAGGCTTTGAAGCGCGCTTTGCTCTCATGGATTCGTTCACATTCATGGGTTCTCAATCATGGGTTCACAGGTGAAGTGATACCGTGGGGAGCCGGGCGTCCCTCCTCATCCAGATGGACAAAGACGATGCGGTCAATCCGGATGATCACCTGGAGTGAAAACTTGTGACGAACCTCGCAGCGGACAGTAATCGATGTGGATCCGAAACTGACAGTCTCCATGCCGATCTCAATGATATCTCCAAGTCTGGCAGAACTGACAAAATCGATCTCCGACATGAACTTGGTGACAATGTGCCCTTTACCCAGCTGACAGCTCACATAGATCGCCGCCTCCTCATCAATCCAAGCCAGAAGAGCGCCTCCGAAGAGGGTGCCATAGGGATTCATGTCCTGGGGTTTGATCATTTTGCGGCTGTAGAATCGCATGGTCGGAGAGTTGGTGGGGTCAGAATATTTTCTACTGAAACATACAAACAATTTCATGAACTGCCAGAATTACTCCTCTCTAAATGGATCTGCAGGTTCAGCGGAGCCATCATGTTGTCTGCATGAAGTTCGCATCAGATGCAGTTTTCAGAGTGCCTGTGAGCAGGGGTGACGTGATCTGTCACTCCAATTTTATATCTTGGCTGCGGACGTCTCGCCACCGTCTTGCCATTTTTCTGAACCCTGAAAAGCCGGATCGTGATGTACAGAGTTATCCAGAGCCCGCAACTGCTGAAGCTTGCATCCTCACTCGGTACGCTGCTGAGAGAGCAGTCGCCAGAGGATCCGTTTCAGCCTGTGGAGGTGATCGTCGCCAATCGCGATACTGCACGATGGCTGAAACTGGTGCTGGCAGAGCAGTGTGGTATAGCCGCCAATATCCATTTTCTACTACCTTCAGAGTGGCTCTGGACCCGAATTCGTGAGTGCTGGCCAGAGGTGGAGCAGCAGCTCCCGTCCGATCGTGGCCCCATGACATGGAGTATCTACTCGATATTGACCGATCCGGAACAGCTCTCCCGGTATCCCGATCTTGAGTACTGGATCGAGAGGCAGGGGGGCGTTCATTCTGATACCGTCAGGCAGCTTTCGGGACAGATCAGCTCCGTTTTCGATCAGTATCAGGTCTACAGACCGTGGATGCTACATGACTGGGAGAAGGCATCCGGAGGGCAGGGGGTCTCTGCCGGTAAGCCTACGGAGCAGATGAGGGGTTCAGCCGGAGACGACCGCTATCGGGCGGCCGCCGGTGAACAGTTGAACCTGCTGGATCCCCTTCAGGGGCTACCCCTGGAAATGTCGCAGGAGCCACCAGACCGTTATGACCGATCTGATGGCCAGCCCGGAGCGCCAATGTCCGGAAACGGAGCCACGGGAGAGGGTAGGGAGTGGCAGAAGAGGCTCTGGATAGCTCTGAAACAGCGGTGGAATCAGTTGCCTGAAGAGACCAGAGAGGATCGTGCAGCACTCTACAGGCGGCTCTATGAGATGGTGGGTCGCCGTCTGGGAGCTGATCGTCCCATCATCCTGTTCAACAGCGGTCTGCTGCCGCCCCCCGTATCACAATTACTGCAGAGGCTCTCCCGGTCAACGACTATTCTGCACTACCGGATCTCCTCCATAACCCGGGGCACTGCTGAATTGACGGAAGATTCCGCTCCACGCCTTCTGATGAATTTTATCGGTGAGCAGCGGGAGCAGGACCGGCAGTTCACTACCTATCTGCGACGGCATCCCGGGAATCTGACGGTCGAGAGTCTCTCACCCGAATTTGGAAGAGAGAGTAACCTGTCGATCATACAGAGTGCGTTTACACGCGGCGAAACCATACCGTCACTCTCCACAAACGACGACTCCATTGTCATCACCTCCTGCCACAGTCCGCTTCGCGAGGTGGAGACACTGCATCAGTTCCTTCTGGAGAAGTTTTCTGAACAGGCTGACCTGACCCCTGATGATGTCCTGGTTGTCACTCCCGACCTGGAGACCTATGCGCCATTTGTTGAAGCGGTGTTCAGTACCGTTGAAGAGGGACTGCCTGCCATACCGTGGTACTGTGGTATGAATACCAGACGGTCCTCAGGAAGCAAGGGGTTTTTACGGCTGCTTCACCTGTCCGGAAGCCGACTGAAGAGAGAGGAGCTGCTCGACTTCCTGGAGCAGCCGGCCGTCAGTGACCGCTTTGGATTCAGCTCTGCAGACCGTCACCGGATCTCCCGCTGGATCAGGGAGAGTGGAGTGACCTGGGGCCTCGACGGTGAGCACCGTTCAGAGTATGGCCTGCCGGCTGAGGAGCATCAGAGCTGGAGAGAAGCGATGCGCAGAGGGTGGCTGGGCCAACTGATTCCCGATCGTGCCGGGACGCAATATCGGGGGCTGCTGCTCAACCCTGACATCACATCGACTGAAGAGAGATTACTCTGGAGCCGTCTGCAGGAGCTGTTGGATCTGATGGCCCTTGTGAGGCGGGCCGCGGGCAGGAGAGAGACGGCCTCCGGGTGGCAGAGAGCATTGCAAAAGTGGGTTCAACTGTTTCTGCCAGAGTCGCACCATTACGAGTCGGATCGGGCTGAACTTCTTGACGCTATTGATGAAGTCACCCTGGAGATAGAGAGGGGTGGTTATGACGGTGAGCTCTCCTTTCCTCTGATTACACAGGAGCTGTCGGATGCCATTCAGTCGGGCAGTTCCAGAACATCACGGTTTGACAGAGGGGTCCTGTTTAACTCAATGGTGCCGGTCAGAAGCCTTCCCTTCCGTGTCATAGCACTGCTGGGACTGAATGATGATACCTTTCCAAGAAAACCTGTTCACCCGGAATTTGATCTGATGGCATCGGATCCCCGGCCGGATGAGAGGGATCGTAAACGGGAAGACAGGAATCTCTTTTTAGAATCAGTGATGGCCGCCGGAATGATTCACTACTCCAGCTATACAGGACGAAATCTCAATGATGATGAACCCATTCCACCCTCACCTGTTCTGGGTGAGTGGATCGATACGGTGGCAGAGTCAATGAACCGACCGGTTGATTCTATTGTAGAGACGCAGCGTCTGAACGGTTTTTCACAATCCCTGTTTACGGCCGGCTCTCCGCGCTCATTCTCCGGAGTCTCTCTACAGGCTGCACGTAATGCATCAGCGAATAGGGGGATCCGGGGCCTGGACATAGACAGAAAACTGCCGGAACCTGATGAGGGGGGGCAGATCATCCTGCTGGATGATCTGGAGCGTTTTTTCAATAATCCGAGTGGCAGCTTTTTCAGACAGAGACTGGATATTTCGATCCGTTCCTCCGGGTTGGATGCATCGCAGGAGTTTGATCTAGACCCTCTGTCTGCTCATCAGCTTTTCAGCCGTGTCTTCTATTGGTTGGTCAACGGTATGGGGGAGCAAGAGGCTGAGAAACTTCTGTTGATGTCAGGACAACTTCCTGCGGACCTGCCCGGCGAACATCTGGCACAAGAGATTGTGGAGCAGGCGGGCAGTTCGTTGCTGATGGTGAAAGAGCGGGGTATTGAACCGGTGACAGAGCAGATTCCTGTAGATATCATGGTGGACAAGTGGAGAGTTAAAGGAGTTTTTCAATCCCGGTCCAGAACCACTCCCTTTGAGATCTTCCTCTCATCACTTTCGGGAAGGAGGTTGATGAGGGGGTGGATCCGGCACCTGATCCGCTGTTTGATCTCTCCGGAGAGTGAACCTGAGACCCTGTTGTTATTCAACAGCAGAAAGAGGAGTGAGTGGTGCATCTACAGGTATGAACCCATGGCACAAGAGCAACTGACACGGTTGATCCGGCGATACCGGAACGGAATGTGCAGTCCGGTGAACCTCTATATGGAGAGTGCCTTCTCCTATTATCAGAATCTGGACAAGGGAGAGGAGAGGGCAATAGGGATGGCATTGAAAACCTGGTCTGATGACTTCTCCTTTCCGGAGAGAGCGGATATCTATCTGGAGCTGCTGCTGGGCCGGGAGGCAGAGGCCGATCGCGAACAGATCCGCGAATTTGCGGAGGAGCTGTATGCTCCGATCTTCAAAAGACTGGAGGTGGGGAGATGAGTGTGCCTGAACCATTCTCCATATTCCATACCCCTCTGGCTCCCCGGATGATCGTTGAGGCAAGTGCGGGGACGGGCAAGACATATACGATTGTCGGGGTGGCTGTCCGGATGTTGTTGTTGGAGAATATCCCACTGGAAAAACTATTGATAGTAACCTTTACTCGCTTGGCCACTAAAGAGTTAAAGGATCGAGTTATTAAACGATTGAGGGAGGTTCTGCGAGCATTTGAGCAGGGAGGAACAGGTCAGGATCCATTTCTTGAGGAGCTGCTCAGCCACTCTCAGGACCGGGAGCAAGCTGTTGAGAGGGTACGTCATGCGATTCACCATATTGACGAAGTCCGGATCGTCACCATACACAGCTTTTGTCAACAGGTATTGGGAGAAGCATCGCTGACAGCGGGGGCACCCTTCGACCTGAAGCTGGTGCAGGATGACCCCTGGCTTGTCGAGGCTGTTGAGGATTTCTGGAGAGAGTTTATCCACCGCCACAGCCGAACCGAAGCGGGTCGAAGTTATATATCGAAGGTGCGGGCGTTGGCCGCGGACCCTGAGGCGCTGCTCAAAGAGATAGAGCCACTGGTCTCTCCGGGAGAGGTTGAACTGGAGACAGCGGGCGACCTGGATCCACTGGAGGCCCTGGAGCAACTGATTGCGCTTCGCAGAGAGATGAGAGCCGTCTGGAGAAGGTACCGGGCCAGTATTATCGAGGAGTTGGAGCAGTCTCATGTGCGCCGGATCACCACTCATCTGGCAAGTCGTGCAGAGAAGATGGATTTATTCCTTGAACAGGATCCTCTCAGAGCGAACCATCTGGAGCAGCTGAAATATTTTCTCCCAGACTATTTCAGGGACAATCTGAAGAATGGTGGTCACCGGCTGCCGGATCACCCTTTCTTTCAGCTTTGTGAAGCGTATCAATCCCAGTGGGAGATCTGTTCCGGGATCACGTCCTGTTTCCTGCAAGAGGCCGCAAAGCGGATTCAGACTCTGCGCTCAGAGCGGATTGTCGAAGCATCATCAGCCACCTATGATGACCTGATCGTCTGGTTGAAGCGCTCACTGGAGAATGGGGAGCGGGGACAGCTGCTTGCCGACAGGCTGAGACATCAGTATCCGGTTGCCCTGGTTGATGAGTTCCAGGATACAGATCCGGATCAGTACCGGATTTTTGATCGGATCTACCCAGCTGAATGGGAGGGGGATAGCAGAAGTGTATTGATGATGATCGGCGACCCCAAACAGGCCATCTACGGATTTCGCGGAGCTGATCTCTACGCCTATCTTCATGCAAGGGAGGAGGTGCCTTCCACCCATCGATACACTCTCCGGAAGAACTTCAGGAGCAGACCTGCTCTGGTTGAAGCTGTCAATCATCTCTTTACCTCCGACCACGGGACACCATTTCTGGAGGAGGCGATCACCTATCACCACATTGAAGCCGGACTCAATGAAGCAGAGAGCTACTACTCTACAGAGGGCGACTCTTCCGTTCCTGTTCAGATCTCTCTGATGCAGGAGAGTGGGAGCAAAGAGGTACTGCGGCCGGCTATCCTCCGGGAGCTGGTGCGGCAGGTCGCCGTGCTGTTGGAACAGGGGGAAACCGGACAGACCAGACTGAAGGATCCTGATACAGGGGAGATGCGTTCACTGTCTGCCCGCGATATTGCCATTCTGGTCCACTCGAACAGAGATGCAGCATCGATACGCAATAGTCTTAAAGATTCTGGAATCCGCGCTGTGACCTATTCGCGGGAGAAGGTATTTCAGTCCAGGGAGGCGGAACGGCTGGAGCTGCTGCTCTCGGCAATTCTTGATCCGGAAAATGATTCGATTCTGACCGCAGCATTGACAACAGGGTTTTTCGGATGCCGCCTCTCGGATATCTGTCATGTTCTGGAGAGTGACAGTGAACGCCAGGCCCTGCGGCTCAGACTGTTGAGACTCAATGAGGTGTGGCACTCCTCCGGTGCTCTGACCATGATTCGTAAACTTCTGTATGAAGAGGGGGCAATGGAACAACTCTCCAGACTTCACGATAGTGAACGTCTGCTGACCAACCTCCAGCAGCTCTCGGAGCTTGCATCGTGGGCAGAACAGGATTACAGCTATGAACCGCCTGAGCTGCTGAGATGGTTCAGAAGAAAGATGGAGGATGATTCGGGGGATGATGAGGAGACACTCCGGCTGGAGAGTGATGAAAATCTGGTCAAGATCATTACGATACACAGCAGCAAGGGACTTGAGTTTCCTGTGGTGTTCTGTCCTACACTTTGGGAGGGGAGAGCCTACAAAGACAGGCGGAAGAGCGTTGAACTGTATCATCGCGATACTCCACCTTATCAGGCAGTACTGAATCTTGAGGCGAGAGGTGACCGCAGAAAGCGTGCGGTTGAGAGGGCTCATTTCGAAGAGATCTGCGAGGAGGTGCGGAAGTGCTATGTAGCCCTGACACGTGCAAAGTATGAGTGCCGGATCTTCTGGGGGGAAACAGAGACATGTAATCTGTCGGGACTGGGTGCTTTGCTGCTTGGAAGAGACGAACTGGTCTCATCGATTCAGAAGAGACGTCCTACAGGAGGGAAGCGCGGGATTCCTGGTGAGCTGTTTGAGGAGCGGCTGAACCAGCTTTCAACTGCATATCCTGATCTGTTTGCATGTCACCAGGTCGACACATCAGAATTTGACAGTGGATCTGCTGTCACTCACGAGAGTGCTGTCCCACTTACTGCAAGAGCTTACCGGGGTCAGCCAGTGCTGCGACCGGCCAGATCCATGCACAGCTTCTCATCGCTGGCCAGCCACAATGCCCTGCCACCTGATGAGCCGGATTACGAGCAGCATCTTGATGAGTTTATCGAATATGCAGTGGGCCGTGACGAAGTGAGTGGTGAAGAGTCGTTCGATATGTTCCACTTCCCCCGGGGTAAGGAGGCGGGTACATTTATTCATAAACTATTTGAGCATGAGCAGTTCGATTTCCGCACTTCCAAGTTGGATAACGAGCTTCTTGAAAAGTTGCTGGAGTCTGCAGGTCTGAGTATAAAGTGGAGGTCTGTACTGAGGCAGATGATGAGGAGCGTCGCACGGGCAGATTATGATGGGCTCCGCCTGGATCAGGTGCCGCCAGCGGATCTGCTTCGGGAGATGGAGTTTACCATGCCGGCACGGGAGCCAGAGCTGGAGGAGGTTGAATCGGTAATACGAGATACGATGCCACCGAGAGAATCAGGCACAGAAACAGTTGAAGAATCGACTTCAAGTAAACGATATAATTCGTTGGGCATCAATAAGAAAAAGGGATACCTCACAGGTTTTATAGACCTGATCGTGCGACAAAATGGCAGGTATTATATTCTCGATTACAAATCGAATCACCTTGGAGATTCTGAAGATGACTACCGGCCGGATCGCCTCAAAGATGCGATGCTGTCAGCAAAATACGATCTTCAGTACTACCTCTATACCTATGCTTTCCGGCGCTTCATGGAGAGCAGAGTAAGCCGCTTTTCCTATGACCGGCACTTTGGAGGTGTCTACTATCTATTTATTCGCGGGATGAAAGAGGGGTCATCCAACGGAGTCTTTTTTGACAGGCCGGAACTCAAGACATTGCAACAACTGGGGGAGGTACTGAACCGTGACTGACAGGTCAATTGATCTATCTCCGGACTGGATTCAGAGCGGCGTGGAGCAGGGTTGGATCGGAAGTTATGAAACCGGCACTCTCCGCTTTCTCACCCGGGAATTCGGGCCACTACCTGATCAGCTGACATCCGCTGTACTGTTTGCTCTGCTGTTTGTCAAGGCGGGCCACACGCGACTCCCGCTGGAGATGCATCCCGGACAGTGGATCAGACATCTGGATCTGGATACTGACAGTATCGACCCCGCCTCCATTCCTCATCCGGATCTCAATACACTGATCGCTCATCCGGCCGTCGGTGCGGCTGATGAGGTGACTCCATTTATTATAGAGGAGTCGTCTCTCTATATCAGGCGAAATCTGCAGAGAGAACGATCAGTCTCCCGGCGTCTACTGGAGATGGCGGGTACGGAGATGACCGATTTCGATGTTCACAAGACTCAACCGGTGCTGGACCGCCTGTTTGACAGCAGTCAGAGAGAGAGTCGTTCAGGGGAACCGGATTGGCAGAAAGTGGCAGCAGCACTCTCATTGAGAAGACAGCTCCTGATCATATCCGGGGGGCCGGGGACCGGGAAGACCACTACCGTTTCCCGGATTATCCGCCTGCTTGAAGCTGTACTGGAGAGGCCGCTTCATATTGCTCTGACAGCTCCGACCGGAAAAGCTGCGGCCAGAATGAATGAGGCTCTTCAGAGTAGTCTTTCTGCAGAGGTGTCAGGCGGAGAAGAGCGACTGCAGATTGGTGAGGCCAGAACTCTCCATCGGCTGTTGCGTGAGGTCGAAGAGTCTGGAATTCTACCGCCGGGAGAGCATCAGACATTTATCTACGATCTGATCATTCTGGATGAAGCCTCTATGGTCGACCTGGAGCTGATGAACCGTTTGCTTGATCACCTGGACCATCAGACACGTCTCATTTTACTTGGCGATAGAGACCAGCTCGCATCGGTAGAGGCGGGTGCCGTACTGTCGGACATTTGCCAGAAGCCCTCCAACTATTTCCGTCCTGAAACGGCTGCCTATCTGCGTGAAGCCGGAATCGAAGAGGAGATAGATCTCCACAAAGAAAGTTCAGATCTGGAGGAGTCGACGGTATATCTCACGCGCAGTTATCGGTTCGATGGTACCGGCGGGATCTCCAGACTCGCTGCTGCAGTCAATGGGCAGCAGACGGAAGAGGCGGTTGATCTGCTTTTTGGTGCGGTGGAGCATCGCGGGATTGATGGCCAGAATGATGGGGTTCAGCCTGAGATTGAGGATCAGGTTAAAGGTGACCAGGGGCATGTTGAACGCCAGGGCCAGGCAAAGCTTGAGAGTCCGGTTGAAAGTAATGAACAGAGCGAAGAAGAAGAT
>Ga0209487_1001111_pt1 | contig 23125 bp, 20 predicted proteins | sample Poulit2012_FD_187524 | JGI IMG/M metagenome (GOLD analysis project Ga0209487, IMG submission 187524) | Agricultural soil microbial communities from Georgia to study Nitrogen management - Poultry litter 2012 (SPAdes) (version 2) | ecosystem: Environmental > Terrestrial > Soil > Agricultural land...
CGTAGAAGAAAAACATTTTACTTGCTTTTCCAACAGTCAATTTGATAACATCAAAAATAAAGTTTTGAAAGTTTTTAATAGAGGTTAATCTACCAATTCTATAACTTCTTTGGAAGTTCCTAAAACAAAACGAACTTCAGGCGCTTGGTAATTTTCTGATGATAAGCTATGTATGATTTCTTCTTCAGAATTATCGTAAGAAATATTTGCCATATCCAAAATTGTGTAAAAAACAAAGCGATTCCAATTCTTATTTTTTTATCGAAATAAGTATTTGAAACTTTCCTTAATGAATATAAATAAACAAATACTAAGATTATGATCAATAATAACAAAGGAAGGTTGGAAGTAATTTGTTCAAAAGATTCACCAAAATTAGTTCGAAAAACAGATTCTATATAGCCTTCAGTAATCGGAATTCCTAAATTTCTTACAAATCCAATTTCTAATGGTGAAAGCAATAAAAATAAAAAGGCAAAACCGAAATAAATTTTCTTTCTTAAAAAAAATCAAAGGGAAAATCCAAACTGCTATTGATAAAGCTAAATAAGCAATTTTCATGGTCAGATTCCCTTTAATTTCTTTAAAATGATACATCACAAAGAAATTAGGAAATAATAAAATAATGAATAATAAAAATGAATATAATAGGTCCGAACGACTATCTTTAAGACTTATATAATCTAGTTTAAACATTTAATTCAAATTATTTTGTTGATAAATATAAAAAAACATTAAATTGCTAATTCTTTTTTTTAACACAGAATTTAATTTGAAAAAGTATCAAACTTAAAATTATCACATTCCTATTGTGGATGAACCTTTAAAAATCAAACGCATCTATCTCTCTGAACTGCAGTCTTTTTACGAAAAGGAAAAGAACAATTCAATTCTTCCTATTTCTTTCAAAAGAGTTCAGTCATATATTCACAATCCCAGAGCGAATCAAGATTTACCTGTTTTGTACATTGCTTATTTAAACGACGAAATGATAAGCTACAGAAGTGTTTTTCAAGATTCATTTGAAAGCAATGAGGGTGAAAGAATTTCAATCGTTTGGATCAGTGGTTCATGGACACATCCTGAATTTAGAAAGAAAGGATATTCAAGAATTATTTTAGATGAAGTAAGCAGAGATTATCAACAACATATTTTTATCTCAAATTATGGGAATTTATCGTTTTCACTTTATTCTAAACGTCAAGATTTAATCAATTTCAGATTTTTAAACGGTCATAGATTTTATTATCGATTTTCATTGGCTGAAATTTTAAGTGCAAGAAATAAATTTTTCGCTAAAACTAAATTCATTTTATCATCGATGGATGTACTTGGAAATATTTTCATCGATTGTAAAAAATTATTTCATAAAAATAAAAATGCTTTAAGTGTAGAATCAGCAACATTTAATGATGAATTAAACGAATTCATCACTAAGCATCAATACAATTCACTTTTTAAAAGAAACACTAAAGAATTTCAATGGGTATTTGATTTTCCTTGGGTTGAACAAGCTGACAATGATAATGAAATTGATCGCAGATACCACTTTACAACTTCTGCAAAACGCTTTGTGAAAAAAGCGGTCACCATTAGAAAAAACAATCAAATCCATGGTTTTTTATTGTATTCAATAAAAAATCAAAGCATGAACATTCATTATATTTTTTATGAAACAGATATAGAAAAAGAGGAATTCGCTAAATATATTTACAGTATGATTCAAAAAGAAAAAATAAGTACGTTGGTTTTGACCGATCAAAAATTGATTGATTCAATGAAAAAAAAGAAAGGATATATTTTTTCAAAAAATTGGACCAAAGGTTATTTCGTTGGAAAAAAATTATTAGAAAAATATCCCGAGATAAAATCCAAGGAAATTTTTATGGGCGATGGCGACACAATTTTCACCTAATGAATTTTTTAATTAAAAATATCACTCAACTCAGTGGAAAAAACATAATTTTTCCATTTTATCATTTGATTTCAGATCAAGACTGTCCGCATATTCGTCATTTGTATCCCGTGAAAACCATCGATCAATTCAAAAAAGAATTGGATTATTTTCAAAAACATTACAATCCTATCACACTTGAAGAAATTATCTCTCATCTGAAAAACAACACAAAAGCTGATAAACCTTCATTTTTTTTGAGTTTTGATGATGGTCTGAAAGAATGTTCTACAATCATCGCACCTCTGTTGAAAGAGAGAAATTTAACTGCTGCATTCTTTATCAACACTGATTTTGTTGACAATCGTGCTTTGTTTTATCGCTATAAAATAAGTTTGCTCATAGATGCTTTGAAACAAAAACATTCTGATTTCAATTCAGAAAAATTACTTCAATTCAACTATTCAGATGCAGAAAAAATTAATGCATTGGCAGAAGAACATCAATTGGATTTCGATTTATTTCTTAAAGAAAGTCAGCCTTATATGACTTGGTCTGAAATTGAAAATTTGCATAGCGAAGGATTTTACATTGGCGCACATTCGGTCGATCATCCTTTGTACGCTCAACTGAGTTTGGAAGAACAAATTCAGCAAACTCAAGAAAGTTTAAAAATCGTACAAGAAAAGTTGTCGTTGGAATATAAGATTTTCTCTTTCCCATTTACTGACAATGGTGTATCCAATCAATTTTTCGAATGGTTATTTGGAGAAGAGAAAGTTGATTTAAGTTTTGGAACAGCTGGAATCAAGGATGATAATTTCTCTTTTCATTTACAGAGATTACCGATGGACAACAATTTAGGTTCGCCTAAAGCATTTGTTTTGAAAAACCATTTGGCTTATGGTTTAAAAAGATTGTTGGGCAAACATTTAGTGAATAGATAATTGAAAATTATTCAAAATAATCCAAGAATTTATCAGGAATTTTTCGATTGAAATCGCTCAGTTTTAATTGATTGACATAATCAGGCTTAGCTTTGATGACTTTGCAAGGATTTCCGACAGCTATAGAATTTGAAGGAATATCTTTTGTCACTACAGAACCTGCACCTATGATCACATTGTCACCGATTTGAACACCTGGCAAAACCACAGAATTCGCATATATAAAAACATTGTTTCCGATGCGAATTGGCTCTGCAGCTTCGTGTCGAGAATGATCATTTCGATCGTGATTCGAAGAAATAATTTTACAACCTGGACTAATTCCTACATTATTGCCAAAAATAATTCCATTTTTCGCTTGGATATAAACGCCTATATTATCGCCAGGATCGCACAAAATTCCTTTTTGGATATTTTCCACGCCGCGAACTACTGAACTAAAATGTACCGGCCAAGGCACTTGACGATTGAGTCCAAATATTTTTTGAGGAATGAATTTGTAAAAGAAAAGTCGATAATATGGAACATAGTTGTATTTCGGTCGATAATACTGAGGATAAGCCCAATTGATCAACCAAGCAAACAATAAAAAATCCAATTTTCTTTTCCAACTAACTTTTTTGTGTTTTGACATTTTTCTTTAATTCGATTAAAACCATTGCCAATAAAACCAAATATCCAATTCCTGATAAAATTGAAAAAACCCATATACAATACAGGAAATCATTCTTCATTACACCCAAATATAAAGCGATAAAGTTCACCAATAACAAATAGATATTGAAAATTAGTGAATAATGATTTTTATTGATAACCATGACCACAGGCGAAATTGGATTCATTGCACTTCTCGCTAAAATCCAAAACGATAAAGCGAAAATATACGAACTCAAATCGCTCCATCTTTCATCTAAAAATATCTGCAACAAATAAATTCCGATGGTATTGATCAGAATTACAAATCCGAACATGATCAAAACATTCGGCAAAATAACTTTTTTGGTCAATCCATAAAGTGCTTTCTTGTCTGTATAACCGACATTGACAGCTTTTTGAAAATAAACCCTGGAAACCGAACCAGACAATAACATCAATGGAACTGAAAGAATTTTAAAAGCCATCGAATAAATTCCAACTTCAGCTTGAGTGAAATAAATCACTACTAAAATCGGCATGATATTGTTTGCAATCGCATTGATTGTATCTGATGGATAAGTGAATTGTACAATGCGTTTGTGTTCTTTTACACTTTGTTTAAACAGTTGGAAATCCACTTTAGAAATTCTTCCTTTTGCAACTCTCAGATTATAAATAAAAGAAGCTATCAATCCGACCAACCATCCATAAATCAATCCTCTTTCTTCAAATCCTAATAGATAAAAAATCGCTTGAAAAATGACCGAAAAAATAGAAGCAATGACAAAAGCGGTAGAAATCTGATTGAACAATCTGTATTTGGTAAATAAATTGTTTTGCACCAAATTCCAAGCAGTGAGTAAACCACCCAACCCTGTCAAAAGTAAAATCGAAACTGGCAAATGAAAATCGACCCAACCCAGTTGATTGAGAATCAACATAATCGAAACTATCAAAGAAGTCACCACAAAAGAAATGAGCAGAATTCCACTGAACAGATTTCGAATTTCTTTGGCACCTCTTTGCATCACCATGATACTATCCAAACGCATAGTTGTGAGCACGGGTATGATCAAAATATAACTTAGAAACACATTGTAAATTCCGTAACTCGAAGGTCCATAATAGTTTGCCAATATCAATCCACCGATGGTTACTATTGCTTTCGAAATAGTATTACCAGCCAACAAAGAAAGTACTCCTTTGAAATTTTTTGTTTTGAATTGCTGAAGATTGATTTTCAAGTTGGGTGAATTTATTTTAACAAAACTAATTAGATTTTAGAATATAGGGATAAGAAATTGAAATTTAGTATGCGCTCATCGACGAAAACAATTTCATGCAATTGTACAGTAAAAATGGTTTTCATAGCTTTGCCTGCTTATGGAAAACATCAAACATATATTTTTCGATTTAGACAATACGCTTTGGGATTATAGAAAAAATGCAGTCAAAGCATTGGAAAGACTTTTTGCTGAATACAACATTGAGGATAAATTCGGACATGATTTCAAAAGTTTTCACGACCATTATTATGTGATCAATGAAATGCTTTGGGCCGATTTCAGAGATGGAAAAATCGATCGAGCGGAATTACAAAAAAGAAGATTTCCTGAAGCATTTAAAAATATGGGAATTGATGATGTAGAATTCGGATTGGAATTTGAAGATCGATTCATTGATGAAGTGACTAAAACCCATTATTTGGTCGAAGGAACCGAAGAAATTCTCATTTATTTAAAACAAAAATACCAACTGCATATTTTGTCCAATGGTTTTCGAAACATCACACATGAAAAAGTCAATGGTAGTATTATCAAAGAATATGTAGAAACCATCACTACTGCTGAAGACGCTGGAGTTGCAAAACCACATCGCGATGCTTTCCAAAAAGCAATTGATCAAACCACTGATGCTACAGCTGAAAATTCAGTTTATATAGGCGATGATTGGATAGCTGATATGGTTGGTGCCTCTCGTTTTGGTATGAGAGCCATTTTCTTCAATCCACTGAATGAAACTCATTTATGGATAGAAAATGTTCCTGTAATCGATGAATTAATTGAATTAAAAAATTATTTATAAATCAATTCTTGCTTTCTTTCAAAGCCATTACAAAAAGCACAATGATTGGAACTATCAACAATGCAAACAAAGGCACTGGAACGGTTAAGAAACTGACTTCGTTGTAAATCAAATCAGGTGCGAAAATCAAAGGTGCAATCAATCCGACCAAAGCACCACCTAAATGCGCTTCATGTCCAATGTTGCCCAATTGTTTTCGCATTCCATAAATCGAATATGCCAAATATATCAAAGCAAAGAACCAACCTTTCATAGGAATGGCAAAAAACAAATAAAGCTGTAAATCGGGATAAATTACAATGGACGCAAATAAAATTCCTGAAACTCCACCAGATGCTCCAACAGCTGAATATCGATAATTATTTCTTTGAAATAAAAGAGCCAATAAGTTTCCGCCGATGATGGAAGCCAAATAAACGACTGTAAAAATCACAGCTCCTACAGATGAGTTCCCGACGACTACAGTAAAGAATCGAATGACAACTCCCGCAAAGAAAAACAGAGTTAACATATTGAACAACAAGTGAGTAAAATCAACATGTAGAAAACCCGAAGTCAATAATCTATCGTATTCTCTTCCTTTTAAAATCGCTTGTGGTTGAAATTTATATCTTTCGAAAAGCGAATAATTGTTAAAGGCATTCATACTGAATAGTACAGTAACTCCAATAATTAAAATAGTGATTAGTTGCATTTATTTGTGTAATTAGTTGATTTATTCATTTTCTTCTTGTCCATTTGAATCGAATAACGAAGGCTGAACAGTTTCCTCATCTTCTTTATTTCTCGATTCATTCAATTCTTCATCCTCTTCGATTTCTTCCTCTTCTGAAATCAAATTGATTTGTTTGAGTTTATCTGTTGTCAATTGATTTCCAATTGCTTTAATTCCTTTCACAGCAATAAATTCTTCTAAATCCACAGTTTCTGGATCTTTGGTTTCTCCTTTCACTTTTGGATAAATCAATTCTATGATTGGTTTTTCTTGAGTCGTAACCAATTCTATAAATGATTTCGGATTTTCTGAAAAGAAAAATGGTTGTGGATTTAAATGATCTTCAAGCAAGAATCGTTTGACATAATATCTTTTTCGATCGGCATCATAATAAACACAAGTCAACGGTCGATCGGCTTTCCACTTTTCTAAAATCAAGAAATTATCATCGTATCGATTACTCAACTCAAATGAAGTCAACCTCGCTTCTCCACTATCGTTTACAGTTAAAATTTTATCAGAACCTTTAAAAGCACCTAAATATTGACCTCTTTCTTCGGCATTCAATCTTTTTACAACCTCATCAAACCAAATTTTCCTTGGTGCTAAAGTCGATACACCTTCTTCTTTCAGTTCTATTTTTCTGATCGGATGTTTGGTTACTAAATTTCCTTTGGTATTTCGACCTCTGACCGCTAAATCAGCAAAATCAACTTCCAATCTCAATCTTTTCAAACGTTGATTCTGTCTCAAATACACTTGAACAACTTCCGCTTCTCCGTTTGGATTGGCTGAGAAATAAAGCACTTCTGAACCTTTCGTTCCATTGGTCAAATCATATTCTCTATCACGAGTAATCGAAGTTACAGCAAATCTTTTCTGATAAGATGGGCCATTTTTCCCATCTCTATAAATCATATTGTAGATGGTTCGCTTATCGTTTCTTGTCCAAACAGCAACGTGAATAATTCCTTTCCCAACAAAAGTTTTCTGATCAACTTTGGTGACCATCATCACTCCATCATTTCTAAAAACGATAATATCGTCTATGTCAGAACATTCGAATAAAAACTCATCTCTACGCATGGACGTACCGATGAATCCTTCTTTTCGATCGATATAAAAGCGAACATTATTGGCTGCAACCTTTGAAGCGTCAATATTTTCGAAAACTCTGATTTCAGTTTTTCTTTCTCTTCCTTTTCCGTATTTGTTTTTTAAATCTGAGAAATATTTGATAGCATATTCTATCAAATTATCTAAATTATATTTTACTTGTTCAATTTTATCTTCGATGGATTCTATGTATTGTTGAGCTTTGTCCAAATCGAATTTAGAGATTCGTTTGATACGGATTTCGGTCAATCGAATGATATCTTCTTCGGTAACTTCTCTCAACAAATGACCAGTATGAGGTTTCAAACCTACGTCAATCGCTTTGATTACGCCTTCCCAAGTTTCTTCTTCTTCAATGTCATGATAAATTCTATTTTCTATAAAAATTCTTTCCAAAGAAGAAAAATGCCATTGTTCTTGAAGTTCATTGAGTTCAATTTCCAATTCGCGTTTAAGCAATTCGACTGTGTGATCTGTATTTCTTCTAAGAATTTCAGAAACATTTAAGAATTCTGGTTTATCGACGCTGATCACACATGCGTTAGGAGAAATTGAAACTTCACAATCGGTAAACGCATACAATGCATCAATCATTTTATCGGGTGAAACACCTGAAGTCAAATGCACCAAAATCTCTACATTTTCCGAAGTGTTGTCTTCGATTTTACGAATTTTAATTTTTCCACGATCATTCGCTCTCAACACTGAATCAATCAAACTTCCGGTTGTAGTTCCAAACGGAATTTCAGTGATTTTTAAAGTATTTCTATCTTCTTGTTGAATTTTCGCTCTTACTCTGACTCTTCCACCTCTTTGACCGTCGTTATAGTCGGTAACATCAATATATCCACCTGTGATAAAATCCGGATAAAGCGTAAAGTTTCTACCTTTTAAGTATTTGATTGAAGCATCGATGAGTTCATTGAAATTATGAGGAAGAATTTTGGTCGAAAGTCCAACGGCAATACCTTCTACACCTTGTGCGAGTAGCAAAGGAAATTTCACCGGTAGATTTACGGGTTCTTTATTTCTACCATCATAAGAAGGAGTCCATTCAGTAGTTTTCGGATTATAAACAATTTCCAGAGCGAATGGCGTCAATCGTGCTTCTATGTATCGAGCAGCTGCTGCACTATCACCTGTCAATATATTTCCCCAGTTTCCTTGGGTATCGATTAAGTATTCTTTTTGGCCGATTTGAACCATTGCATCGGTAATTGCAGCATCACCATGCGGGTGATATTTCATCGTATTACCGACCAAATTCGCTACTTTATTGTAACGCCCATCTTCCAATTCTCTCATCGAATGAAGAATTCTTCTCTGAACGGGCTTTAAACCATCGAATATAGAAGGAATGGCTCTTTCTAAAATTACATATGAAGCGTAGTCGAGAAACCACTCTTCATACATTCCGGAAACTTTCTTTATGCTTTCTTCTTTGTGTTCATTCATTATCAAATGACTTCTTTGATTTTTTTTCATTATTCATCTTAACCAATCGATTCAGCGAATGTTTCAAATCTGAAATTTCAGATTGATTAAGGTATGAAATGTTAAAGTATAATTTAATATATCCTTTTTTTGATCTTTTACTATTTACATAAAGAATCAACTTTTTAGAGAAAATTGATTCTTTGATTTTAAAATCTCTAAGTTTTGATTTTGGAAAATCAATTAATCTTTTTGATTTGGCTGAATATTTCGCCCAAAACGCATCTTCGGTTTTTATATTCAATACTTCTCCATCGCTGTTATAGATAAATATCTGATGTCCAAATTTAGGTAGAAGAATTATCAAACCCACAAAAAATATCAATAAATACCAAGGCGAAACGAAGTTTACGATTTTTGGTATTGGAATCAATATTAACAAAATACTAAATAACACTCCTAAGAAAAGAAATTTATATAAGGTTTCTATATAAATTCCTATTCGCTTATTATTGATTCTCATAAACTTTAAACTTAATTACACATCAGTTTTTAAATTATTAACAATGAATTCCTGTCTGTCGGGTGTATTTTTGCCCATATAGAATTCCAATAATTTTTCGATTGTTGTGTCTTTTCCCATCATGACTGGTTCAAGCTTAATGTCTTTTCCTATGAAATTTTTAAATTCATCAGGAGAAATTTCACCCAAACCTTTGAACCGTGTGATTTCAGGATTTTTCCCCAATTCATTGATGGCTCTGATTCTTTCTTCTTCTGAATAACAATACCTGGTTTCTTTTTTATTTCTCACCCTAAACAAAGGCGTTTGTAAAATATACAAATGTCCTTCTCTCACCAATTCTGGGAAAAACTGCAAAAAGAAAGTGATCAAAAGCAATCGGATATGCATCCCATCTACATCGGCATCCGTCGCAATCACCACATTGTTATATCGTAAATCTTCTATTCCATTTTCTATATTTAATGCTGCTTGCAACAAATTGAATTCTTCGTTTTCATAAACAATTTTCTTGGTCAAACCATAAGAGTTCAGAGGCTTACCTCTCAAACTAAATACAGCTTGAGTTTCTACATCACGACTTTTTGTGATCGAACCGCTCGCAGAATCCCCTTCTGTTATAAATATCGTAGTTTCTAACTTTCTATCCGATTTCTGATCGTTGTAATGTTGACGACAATCCCTCAGTTTTTTATTGTGAAGACTAACTTTCTTCGCTCTTTCTCTTGCCAACTTCTGAATGCCTGAAAGTTCTTTCCTTTCGAGTTCAGCTTGTTTGATTTTCTTTTCTAAACGCTCAGCAACTTCAGGATGTTTATGCAAATAATTGTCTAAATGAGTTTTCACAAAATCATTTACAAAAGTTCTAACCGTCGGCATATCAGGCCCCATATCGGTCGAACCTAATTTTGTTTTGGTTTGAGATTCGAAAACAGGTTCGATGACCTTAATCGCTATGGCTGAAATGATCGATTTTCTAACATCGCTCGGATCATAATTTTTGTTGTAAAACTCACGAATAGTTCTCACCACAGCTTCTTTGAAAGCACTCAAATGCGTACCTCCTTGAGTAGTATTTTGACCATTGACGAACGAATAATAACTTTCTGAATATGAATTTGAACTATGTGTCATAGCAATTTCGATGTCCTCACCTTTTAGGTGTATGATGTCGTAAATCACTTCTTCATCAATGTTGTCTTTCAATAAGTCCAACAATCCGTTTTCTGAATAATATTCTTCACCATTGAAAATTATTCTCAGACCAGGATTTAGATACACATAGTTTTTGAGCATTCGCTCAACATATTCTTTTCTGAATTTATAATTTTTAAAAACCTCTTCGTCAGGAACAAATGTAATTTTCGTTCCTTTTCTTATGGTCGTTTCTTTTTCCTTTTCTTCATTTACAATTCTACCGTATTGAAATTCAGCCACACGTGTTTTGTTATCGCGAATCGATTGAACCCTAAAGTGAGAAGAAAGAGCGTTTACAGCTTTTGCACCTACCCCATTCAGCCCAACTGATTTCTTAAATGCACGTGAATCATATTTCCCTCCGGTATTCATTTTCGATACAACATCGACCATTTTCCCCAATGGAATTCCTCGTCCATAATCGCGAACAGTAACCTCTTTATCATTCAAAGAAATTTCAATCGTTTTTCCGGCACCCATTACAAACTCATCGATTGAATTGTCGATGATCTCTTTCAACAATATGTAAATTCCATCATCCTGCGAAGAACCATCACCCAATTTACCAATATACATTCCTGGACGCATACGTATATGTTCGCGCCAATCAAGAGTTCTAATATTGTCTTCTGTATAAGATGCTGTTGCCTCAGAATGAGAGTTCTCTATAATTTTCTCTGTCATACTACAAAAATAGAAATTTTAAATTGTCAATTCAAGTCATTTTTTAGGTTAATCTTATGACTTTATCCAGTTTATCAAGCTTTTAAAAACTTGTCTCAACTACTGATCTTTGATAATTCATAAGATATTTTTTTTCATTAACTTTAAAGCATGAAAATAAATTCAAAATTACCTAAAGTAGGAACCAATATTTTTACAATAATGTCCCAGTTGGCACAAGAAAATAATGCCTTCAATCTTTCTCAGGGCGCACCTGATTTTGATTGTTCTGCAGACTTAATCGATCTTGTCCACCAATATATGAAAAAAGGACGAAATCAATACGCACCTATGATGGGCGTTTATGAATTGAGAGAACAAATCAGTTTAAAATCAGAGAATTTGTATCATTCATCTTATGATGTGGATTCGGAAATCACAGTAACCGCCGGTGGATCTGAAGCGATTTTCTCAGCTTTGGGCGCAGTGATTAACGCAGGTGATGAAGTAATTTTGTTTGACCCGTCTTATGATTTGTATCGACCAACCATTGAACTCTTTGGAGGAATTCCAAAAACAGTTCAATTGATGGCTCCTGATTTTAAAATCGATTGGGGAAAAGTACGTGAACTAATCACGGATAAAACGAGATTGATTCTGATTAACAACCCAAACAATCCCGCAGGATCTATCTTGGAAAAAGAAGATTTCGAAGCGCTTAGCCAAATTGTAAAAGATACTAATATTCTGATTTTGAGCGATGAAGTTTATGAACACATCGTTTTCGACGGAAAAAAACATTTGAGTGTGAGTCAATTTCCTGAACTTAAAAAAAGAAGTTTTATCACTGCTTCTTTTGGGAAACTCTATCATATCACAGGTTGGAAAGTCGGATATTGTATGGCGCCAAAAGAGTTAATGAGTGAATTTAGAAAAGTTCATCAATTCAATACTTTTTCTGTGAATACTCCAGTTCAATATGCATTGGCTGAGTTTATGAAAAGAACGGAGGAATATTTAATCCTTCCTGAATTCTTCCAAAAGAAAAGAGATTTTTTAATGCAAGGTTTGAAGCAAACTAAATTTAAAGCGATAAAACCTCAGGGGACTTATTTCCTAACGGTTGATTATTCAGAAGTTTCTGATTCGAACGATTTAGATTTTGCGAAAGAGTTGACGATTCAACACAAAGTTACAGGTGTTCCTATTTCAGCATTTTATGAAGATGCACCTGACCAAAAATTACTTAGATTCTGTTTTGCCAAAGAAGAATCTACTATGGAAAAAGCAATTGAAAATTTGCTAAAAATCTAATTTTTTCACTGTTGTTATTTTCAATAAAAAGCCTTTCCGATGGGAAAGGCTTTTTTAGTTTTATTTAGCAATTTACAACAAAGACTTCATAAATTTTTTGAACTCAGGATGACTATAATCTGCCATTCCTATATGTTTCAATGCTAAATTTCCTTTGGAATCTATGATATAAGTCGTCGGTAAACTATTGCTATGATACAATTCTGGTATAGGTCCAGCGATTTGATAAATCGGGAAGTTCAAATTTCTCTTCGATTTAAAATCCTTTGCTTTCTGAAAGCTATCATCTGTCGAAATCATCACAAAGACTACTTCATCGTTCATTTCATTGTAAAGCTCATTGATGCTTGGCATTTCAGCAATGCATGGCGGACACCAAGTCGCCCAGAAATTCATAAAAATATGCTTTCCTTCAAACTCAGACAAATTCACAATCTTTCCGTTTTCATCCAAAAGTCTAAAGTTATAATCTGCTTTTGTATATCTTCCTTCTTGCAGCGAATTTTCCTCGCTACCCAATTGACTAAAATCTGAATATTCCGCCAGCATTTCTGATTTCGGATTCATTAGACCTGTTTTTAAAACTCCTTTTTGTACGAAACCAATGACATGAGGCATGGCTCCAGTTGCATATAAAACCAAAAGCACTCCACCAAAAAGTAGATATTGCCAAAGGTTGTTTTTCTTTTTTTTACTCATAAAATTATTTGATTGATTTTTAATTAATTTAAATGTGAACACATTGAATTAAGCAAAAATCAATCGCGGAGGTGGAGAATTCACTTCGAGAAATTGAGTGATGATCGATGCGTCATACATTTGAAATTCAACTTTGACTTGATCGATTGTATTCGAAATATTTTCCATGGGGAAACTTAGAAAAGTAAGTGATTGACACGGATAAAAAACCAAAGAACAATTGGGTTTTGCATCTGTATAAACCCGATGAGCGGAAAAATCTTTCAGTGAATTTTCCATTTCACATTCACTTTTCCATTCGATAGAAGCATTCACCCATTCATTCATAAAGTTGAAAAAAGAATGTTTTGGGACAAAATTTTGAAAACAAAAAATTGTCAATAAAACTATCGATATGTATTTCCTAAATTTCATCATAAAAAAAGTCGCCCAAAGGACGACTTTTAAGCGCAAATTCTATGCCTATATTTTATACATTGAACAAGAAGTGCATCACATCACCATCTTGAACGATGTAAGATTTTCCTTCAATTTTCAATTTACCAGCTTCTCTGGCTTTAGCTTCAGAACCATATTCAACAAAATCATCATAAGAAATCACTTCGGCTCTAATAAAACCTTTTTCAAAATCTGTATGAATCACTCCTGCAGCTTGAGGTGCGGTTGCTCCTCTTTTAATTGTCCAAGCGCGAACTTCTTTCACACCAGCTGTAAAATAAGTTTGTAAATCCAAAAGTGAATAAGCTGAACGGATCAAACGATTTACTCCTGGCTCTTCCAAACCTAATTCTTCCAAGAAAATTTGACGTTCTTCGTAAGTATCTAATTCAGCGATGTCAGCTTCAATTTGAGCAGCCAAAACCAAGACTTCAGCTTTTTCGTTTTTGACAGCTTCTTTGACAGCTTCTACATGTTCGTTTCCGTTTTTCACTGCCGCCTCATCCACATTACACAGATACATTACTGGTTTAAAGGTAATTAAATACAAATCAGAAATAATTTCAGCTTCATCATCGCTGAGATCCATTTCTCTCAAATTTTTCCCTTGTTCCAAAAATGTTTTTGCTTTTTCTAAAACTGCTAGAACTTTCGCTTCATCTTTATCACCTGATTTAGCAACTTTTCTCGCTCTTTCGATGCGTTTTTCTACAGTTTCTAAATCTTTCAACTGAAGTTCGATATCGATAGTTCCCTTGTCTCTCACTGGATTTATTGATCCATCGACATGGGTGATATTTTCATTTTCGAAACAACGCAAAACATGAATAATAGCATTGCACTCACGAATATTTCCAAGGAATTGATTTCCTAAACCTTCACCTTTGCTCGCTCCTTTCACCAAACCGGCAATATCAACAATTTCAACTACCGCAGGCAATACGCGTTCTGGTTTCACCAATTCTTCCAACTTAGAAAGTCTCGGGTCTGGTACAGATACAGTTCCAACATTGGGTTCTATCGTACAGAACGGATAGTTTGCTGATTGCGCTTTCGCATTGGACAGACAATTAAATAAAGTTGATTTACCAACATTCGGCAAGCCGACAATTCCACATTTCATAAAAAAGGTTCTAAAAAATTGGCACAAAGATAAATCTATTTAACCAATTTGAAAACTGAAGACTTTTATTTCTCCTTAAAATCTAAATCCTAAAGCTAAGTTAAATCTTAGGTTGAAAAAATTATCCGAGGTCAATTTCATGCGTGCAGAATTATTGGTCAAATAAATTTCGGTATCACCATTTGGCAATTCAAAATCGCTCAACTCTTCTCTTAACGCTTCTCTTTCTATATCAGACATGGTATAATTCGATACTGAATTAACATCAATTTCAACATTAGAGAAATACGGTCCAACGGAAGTATCGATTGTAAAGTGTTTGCCTATAGTAAATTGAGAACCAATTGATAATCCATATCCAAAAGCTTTATATTTTCCATCGAAATCGATGATATATTCGTTGCCCAAGGGGGAAAATTCATAATTAGAATTGAATTTATAATTGTCAAATCTCACAAAAGGTCCGAGATAAAATCCTCTGCCATAACCTTGTCCGAGATAAAATCTCACTTCAGGAGTAACAGCATTTCCTTTGAATTCAAAATCTCTAAAAAATCTTTCTCCAGGACTTTGCAAATCGCTATATCCACCAGATTCTTCTATGATATCGATGACCTGATCCTCGAAGACCATTCCTCTGTTCGGTGTGAATTTATATCCCAAAGAAATCGACATAAAATCTACTGGGAAAAATTCATATTGAAATGAGAATGTTGCAATGAACAACGAAGGAGTATTGATTTTAAAAACATGACGCGTAGGTTTTTCGATGGGAGGAATTTCCTCTGCTGCAAAAATTTCATCGGAATACTGTTGTGCATTGACAAGTGATGCACTCAAAAAAATTACAACACTCAATAGTTTTAATTTGTTTTTCATTTTAGTAGGAGTTTTTTAATTAGTTAATTTTAGTTAGTGAGTTTATGGAAGGCTTCTTCCAAGTTTTTATATTGTCCTTTAAATTCTTCAATCGGGCTATCGGAAACGACTTTTCCATGGTTGAGCAAAATCACTCTTGAACAAATCGCTTCCACTTCTTGCATGATATGGGTCGATAAAATAACAGTTTTACTTTGTCCAATGGAACGAATCAATTCTCTAATTTCTAAAATTTGATTCGGATCCAAACCATTGGTAGGTTCGTCTAAAATTAAAATATCAGGATCTGAAAGTATGGCTTGTGCCAAGCCAACTCTTTGTTTATAACCTTTTGAGAGTTGTTTGATTTTCTTATGACTTTCGGGAGTCAGACCAACTCTTTCTATAACTTCATCGACCAAGTTTTTCTTAACTTTTCGAATATCAGCCACAAATCGAAGATATTCTTTTACATACATTTCATAATACAAAGGATTATTTTCGGGTAAAAAACCAATTCTCTTTTTAGTTTCCAAAGGATGTTTCAAAACAGAAAATTCATTCAGTAGCACATCGCCAGCATCTGGTAAAATTGCACCACTTACACTTTTCATGAGGGTGGATTTACCGGCACCATTGGGACCGAGCAAACCGACCACTTCACCTTTTTTGATGGAGAAAGAGACTTTATCCAATGCGAGTTGGTTTCCATATTTTTTAGTCAAATCTTTGATGACAATTCCCATAAATCTTTAGTTTTAGACTTTACAAATGTAGTCAATCCATTTAAAATTATTTATAAATATTGGTTGTAATGCAGATTCTGACGGCTTTTGCAATGAAAAATAATTATCGTTAACTACAGCACATTCATCGCTCAATCAATTGCAATTGGTATAAATTTTGTATATTTGCAGTCGATTTTAATCGTTCTATGTTATTTGAAATTATGGGGCTGACTGGTTTTGACAGCAAGGACAATGGATGATGTAAGCATGTCGTGGCAGGTTGTGTACCCACGTAAATCAGGCACTTCAACTTTTTAACTGGCAACAACAATTACGCTTTAGCTGCTTAATCGACTGAATTACAGTAAGTCCAAGCATATCCTTACAAGGTAGGGAAGCTAAATATCTCTCAAGTGCCCATCCGTACGGCGTTTGACTCAGAGGTACAGGAATGTATGGATAGGTAAAAGTGAGTTCCGAACTTTTGCCGAAACTCTTAGGAACTAAGTTGAGGGTAGGGTGTTTGTTCTCGGCTCTCAATCGAAAACCAAAAATAAACTAAACATGTAGAAAGCACATACGTTGCTTGTTTGGACGCGGGTTCGAATCCCGCCAGCTCCACTAACTTCTTTTTGATAATTCATCAACGACTTTTCAAATTCAACATCTATCATTCAATTCTTTAGCTGAAACCCTTAAATAAATCATGTTTAACAAAGCTTTGTCATTTGTTAAATATTTTTTTGAAAAGTATTGTCTAAATTCGCCTTCAGATTTTTAGATTCCAAATTAGAAAGTCATGAAGTCAATGTTTACATTTTTGGTACTTTTCTTTTGCACAACTACTTTTTCTCCAAAAGTCGAAGAAGAAAAAGATGTGAAATATACGCTTAGCTTAGAAGCAAGAGGTTGCCATTATCAAATCAGTTTAAATGGCGAAACCTTGGACGAAGGAAAAACTTATCAGAAAATCGATAAGACTTTTGATTTGAACCAAAAACTCAATGAAGAAGAAGAGCAAATCGTCAATGTAAATATGAATAGAATCTCACGTGAAATGCCCTTGAATACGACAGGTGCTTTTGTGCATTTGAAATTAGAAAAAACTGAAAACGACTCTGTCATATTGTCCAAAGAAATCAATCTACCGACCTTTCCTTACAACAATGACGAGGAACAACCGGCATCTATAGGTGGGACAATTAGATTTGAAAAATAAAAGTCATTTCATAAATTCTCAATACATTTGTAACTATTTTGAAGAACAAATCCATCCATGAAATTGTAGATAGATACGAATCAAGTGACTTCGTACGGAACTGCATTGCTCAATTTCAAAAAGACAAACATTCAAAGATTCATGTCAAAGGTCAATCCGGGTCTTCTATTAGTTTCCTCGTTTCTCAATTGATGTCTCAATCGGGAAATCCTATTTTGATGATTTTGGACGATAAAGAAGAAGCGGCTTATTTGCTGAATGAATTGGAAACGATTTTCAAAAAAGATGAAATTTTGTTTCTTCCAGGTTCTTATCGCAGACCTTATGAAATTGAAGAGACCAATAATGCGAATGTAGTTTTGAGGACTGAAATCCTCAACACCTTGAATGGAGCGAGAAAACCTCGATGCATAGTAACTTATGCTGAAGGTCTTTTTGAGAAAGTAGTCACGCGAAAAGTTCTCAGCAAAAACACTTTGAAAATCTCAGTCGGCGATTTGCTCGATATGGATTTTCTCAATGAAACTTTGTTCGAATACGAATTTCATCGAGTAGATTTCGTGACTGAACCCGGTGAATTTTCAATACGAGGGGGGATTTTAGATGTATTTTCTTATTCAGAAAAAGAACCTTATAGAATTTCTTTATTTGGCGATGAAGTGGAATCCATCAGAAAGTTCGATTTAGAAACACAATTATCGATTGAGAAAGTCAATCATTTCACCATAGTTCCAAATTTAGAGAATAAATACATAGACGAAATTCGCGAGAGTTTCTTTGATTATATATCGGACAAAACAATTATTGTCGCAAAAAACCTTCAACTCATTCTCAGCAATATTCATAGAAATTTCCAATTGGCAATAGAGAGTTTTGAGAATTTATCGGGCGAAATTAAACACACTTCACCCAATGGATTATTTTTGGATGAAAATGAATTTCGTGAAGGTTTAGAGAAATTTCCTTTGATTGAATTTTCTATTCAAAACTATTTTGACGAGGTGATTTCTTACGAATTGAACCAAAAACCACAACCGTCTTTCAATAAAAAGTTCGAATTATTGGCCGAAGAATTCAATCATCGAACCGAAGCTGGATTTACGAATTATTTATTCTGTTCGAATGAAAAACAAGCAGAGCGTTTTGTTGATATATTTGAGGATATTTCCAAAGAAGTTGAATTCACACCTATTATCGGAAGCATCCACAAAGGATTTATCGATGAAGATTTAAAAATCGTTTGTTTTACCGATCATGAAATTTTTGAGCGATACCATAAATACAATTTACGCAATTCGTTTACCAAAAAGGAAGCAATCACTTTAAAGGAATTGACTTCTTTGCAAATTGGCGATTATGTCACTCACATCGATCATGGAGTTGGGAAATTTGCAGGATTGGTGAAAATCGATGTTCAAGGACAGAAACAAGAAGCGATTAAGTTGATTTATCAAAACAACGATATTTTATATGTAAGCATTCATTCTCTTCGAAAAATAGCAAAATACACAGGCAAGGACGGCACTGAACCCAAAGTTCATCGTTTAGGTTCACCTGCTTGGAAAAACTTAAAGAACAAGACCAAAGCTAAAGTCAAAGAGGTTGCGTTTGACTTGATTAAACTTTATGCCAAACGCCGTGCACAAAAGGGATTTCAATTCGAGCCTGATGGATATTTACAAAATGAATTGGAAGCCTCATTTATTTATGAAGACACACCTGATCAATTGAAAGCGACGAATGATGTTAAGGCGGATATGGAGAGTGAGCGATCGATGGATCGGTTGATTTGCGGGGATGTAGGTTTTGGTAAAACTGAAATTGCAATTCGCGCTGCATTCAAAGCAGCTGTAAGTGGAAAACAAACGGCTATCTTGGTGCCAACTACCATTTTGGCTTTTCAACACCATAAAACTTTCACTGAACGTTTAGAAGGTTTACCAGTTAAAGTTGAATATTTGAATCGATTCAGATCAACAAAAACTCGAAATGAAATTTTACAAAAATTAGAATCAGGCGAAATTGACATCATCATCGGAACGCATCAGTTGGTTAACAAAAATGTCAAATACAAAGATTTGGGACTTTTGATCATAGATGAAGAACATAAATTTGGTGTTGGTGTAAAGGATAAATTAAAAACTTTAAGGGCCAACATTGATACTTTGACTTTAACGGCGACTCCCATTCCGAGAACTTTACAATTCTCATTGATGGCCGCACGTGATTTATCGATCATCAAAACACCTCCGCCAAACAGACAACCGATTGACACACATTTAATAGGTTTCAATGAAGAGCAAATTCGAGATGCAGTTTTTTACGAATTACAAAGAGGTGGGCAAGTATTTTTCATACACAATCGAATAGAAAGTTTAAAGGAAGTTGCTGGTATGCTTCAACGACTGATTCCGGATGCACGAATTGGGATTGGTCATGGACAAATGAAAGGAGCTGATTTAGAAAAAGTGATACTCGATTTTATGAAGGGTAAATTCGATGTGTTGATTTCTACGACCATTATCGAAAATGGATTGGACATCCCAAATGCAAATACAATTATCATTGACAATGCACAAAACTTCGGATTAGCAGATTTGCATCAAATGAGAGGTCGAGTAGGAAGAAGCAATCGAAAAGCATTTTGTTATTTGATTTCACCTCCACTATCTACCTTGACCAATGAAGCGAGAAAAAGACTTCAAGCCATCGAACAATTTACCGATTTAGGTTCAGGCTTTAATATAGCAATGAAGGATTTAGAAATTCGAGGCGCCGGAAATTTGTTAGGTGCTGAACAATCAGGATTTATTGCTGACATAGGTTTTGACACCTATCAAAAGATTTTGAATGAAGCCATAGAGGAATTGAAAGAGACCGATTTCAAGGAATTGTTTGAAGATCAAAATCAAGGTGAAACTCATTTTGTGAATGAAGTACAAATTGACACTGATTTACAAATTTTGATTCCTGATGATTATGTCAACAATGTCGAAGAGCGACTGGCTTTATATAATGAATTGGCTGGAATTGAAGAAATTGAAGATTTGAATCGATTTGAAAACAATTTGATCGATAGATTTGGGGAATATCCGAAAGAAGTCGGGAATTTATTGTTGAGCATACATTTGAAATGGTTGGCAAAGGAATTAGGATTTGAAAGAATTGTTTTGAAAAATGGAGTAATGTTAGCGTATTTCATCGACAAACCAAATTCAAATTATTATCAATCCGAACAATTTCAATACATCATATCAACTTTACATGAAAATCCGAGATTGGCAACTTTCAAAGAAAGAAAAGCTAAATCCAAGGATGAAAATCCAACTTTGATGTTAAGATTTGAAAATATAAAATCGGTCAAAATTGCTTTCGATAAATTAAACAGCTTAAAAATTCAGGTTTCCGCCTAGTAAAACTTCTCTCAACTGATAGTATAATTATTTATCAGAATCATATAAAGCAACTCTAAAACGTGATTTTTATCATGTTTTATTGCGCAAGCTTTACTTATTTTTGCATCACCAACCTAAACAAAATGAAAAAATTACTTTTCCCAATATTATTATTTGGTAATATTGTATTGTCACAAGTAGGAATCGAAACCGATACACCTCAAACAGCATTAGACATCAATGGCAGTCTTCAACTTAGAAGTGATTTAAAAGTCAATGGAAGCGATTCCAATGAAGGAAGTCCTGGCTCCAAAGGTCAAGCTTTAGTATCACAAGGAGAAGGACAGCCGGCGGTTTGGAAAGACGTTTTAGTTCCTTTTTTGGAAGAAGATCAATATCAGTTAATCAATTCACTTGCAAAAATTGACAATACAGGAATTTCTTTCTCAACAGGTCCTGGCGATGGAGTAAAGACTAATCAAATCGATGATGATTTAGACAGTAACTGGATGATATTGCAGGATTTGAATTCTGAAATAACCGTTGAAAATCCTGATAATAAAATTTCACTTATTTTTCAAAGTGGAGTAGAATTATCCAGAACTACTTTGGAAAACCAAAATATCAAATATATATGTGCAGTTTTTTTTAACGGCAAATTAAAGGCGATGCGTTCCAATCAAATTGATGCTATCCCTAACAAACAAAAGAATCAATCGATGATCACTTTGGCATACAACATTTTCAACCTTGCTCCAGGAGATTATGAAGTTCAGGTCGGTTGTAGAAAAGTTTCAACTACCAACAACAATCTCAGATTGGCTATCGGTAGACCTTCAGAAGGTAGCGGAGATGCACAAACTAACAACTTCTCTATGCAATCCTTCTTGAAAATAGATGTAATTGAGAAAGTTCACTTCATATTCAACTAAAAACCTACAATCAAATGAAATATTTTTCAATCTTATTTTTCCTTTGTTTTCATTGGATGAATACCTATGCACAAATAGGAATAAATACAGAAACACCACAATCTACTTTAGATGTACGTGGAGACATTACAGTTAGAGATAAAATCTATTTGAACGAAACTGGAAATACATTAGGTGATCCTGGTAAAAAAGGACAAGTTCTAATTTCTCAAGGAGAAAACAATCCACCAATATGGAAATCTCTTAACATTCCGATCATCAAACCTGGAGATTTTTACATCATTTTTACAGAAGCCTATAGTGATGCTCAAGGTTTATCGTTTGCTAATAATGAAACGATAGGAGGCACTACATTTTATAACAAAGGTGATTTAAGATCTGATAGTAAATTTGATAAATGGAAAGATATCAGTGGTCTTACGAAAGAATTCAATGTTTACAATACCAATAACAAAGTATATATCTCATATGAAGCTGTAGTTCATATCAGTGGTCAAGGAAGTGGTTATGTAGATTTTGCTTGTGGAGTTTTTATTAACGACCAATTACAAGGAGTTAGAACAAATACCATCAAACAAATTTCAACTGCACAACATCCATTTCATACCTTTCTAATGATTGTGATAGCAGACAATATTAATGTTGGTACAAATGAAGTGAAAGTTTCCTGCGCTAGGCTTCGAAACAATAATTATACTGGTGAATTGGGAATAGGAAGAGCTATCGAAACAAATATCAATAATTTCGTTGCTCAATCTTCTGTGAAAATAGACATCTATGAAATGCCTGAAATCTTCATTCCTGTAGTCAACTAATTAAATTAAAGTCATGAAAAAAACAATATTTATATCCATATTTTCAATTAGCCTTATATCTTTTGCTCAAGACGGGAGAGTTGGCATCAATACAGATTCACCTCAAACAACATTAGACATCAATGGAGACATCAATGTTTCCGGTTCAATTTATATAGGAGGCGAAAACATTTCAGCTGGAAACAACAATCAACTCATCACTTCAGGTGGAGATTCAGCAGCTGCATCTTGGACTGACAAAACCATTCCGTTAGGCATGGACTCAAGCCTTAACACGAGTTTTATGAACTCCTATAAAGATTCAAATGGAGTCGAGTTCGATAATAGTTCTGCAGGACACACCGAGCCATATGCCTTAAATGATCTTTTAAATTCAAGCGTTGGTTGGAAAGAA
>Ga0209487_1001112_pt1 | contig 23123 bp, 23 predicted proteins | sample Poulit2012_FD_187524 | JGI IMG/M metagenome (GOLD analysis project Ga0209487, IMG submission 187524) | Agricultural soil microbial communities from Georgia to study Nitrogen management - Poultry litter 2012 (SPAdes) (version 2) | ecosystem: Environmental > Terrestrial > Soil > Agricultural land...
GCTACAGGTTCTTTGGATGCTTCAAATATGTTCAAACCAGCTTTGGCTCGAGGTGAACTTCAGTGTATAGGTGCAACGACTTTGGACGAATACCGCCAATACATCGAAAAAGATGGTGCTTTGGTTCGAAGATTCCAAACAGTAATGGTTGAACCTACAACACCAGAAGAAACTGTTGAGATTCTACATCAAATCAAAGATAAATACGAGGCACATCACAATGTTACCTACACAGAAGAAGCCATTCAAGCTTGTGTAAATCTCACTTCGAGATATATCACTGACAGGTTTTTACCGGACAAAGCAATTGATGCTTTGGATGAAGCAGGCTCAAGAGTACACATCAAAAACATAAAAGTTCCTCAAGAAATCTTGGATTTAGAAAAGAAATTAGAGGAAATCAGAGAAGAGAAAACAAAAGTTGTAAAGAGTCAAAAATACGAAGAAGCTGCACAACTTAGAGATACTGAAAAACAAATCGAGAATCAACTCAAAACAGCTCAAGCTGAATGGATTCAAGCATCTAAAGAAAATAGAGAAACAGTTACCGAAGAAAATGTAGCAGAAGTAGTTTCTATGATGAGTGGAGTTCCAGTTCATAGAGTGGCCGAAAAAGAATTGAAAAAATTGGCTCAAATGAACGAGTTGATGAAAGGAAAAGTCATCGGTCAAGATGAAGCTGTACACAAAGTTGTAAAAGCCATTCAAAGAAATAGAGCTGGATTGAAAGATCCAGGAAGACCAATTGGTTCTTTTATTTTCTTAGGAACAACGGGTGTGGGTAAAACCCAATTAGCAAAAGTACTTGCCACTGAACTTTTTGATTCTCCAGATTCTTTGATTAGAATCGATATGAGTGAATACATGGAGAAATTTGCGATCTCAAGATTAGTTGGTGCACCTCCAGGTTATGTTGGATATGAAGAAGGTGGACAATTGACTGAAGCAGTTCGTAGAAAACCATATTCAGTAATACTTTTAGACGAAATCGAAAAAGCACACCCAGATGTTTACAATATCTTGTTGCAAGTATTGGACGATGGACATATAACAGATAGTTTAGGTAGAAAAGTTGACTTCAGAAATACTATCATTATACTAACTTCCAATATTGGTACACGTCAATTGAAGGAATTTGGTGATGGAGTAGGATTTGGAACTACGGCTAAAAGAGAAAGTTCAGATGACAGAGCAAAAAGCACTATTGAAAATGCTTTGAAGAAAACCTTTGCTCCTGAATTCTTGAATCGAATCGATGATATCATAGTGTTCAACTCACTTTCAAAAGAAGATATCCACAACATAATCGATATCGAATTAGAAAAACTTTACAGCAGACTTTCTGATTTAGGTTATCAATTGGAGTTGACTGAAGAAGCTAAGAGTTTCATTGCTGATAAAGGATTTGACAAAGATTATGGTGCAAGACCATTGAAGAGAGCACTTCAAAAATACATAGAAGATCCAATGGCAGAAGAAATCATCAATTCAAATATCAGTGAAGGCGATCAATTATTGCTTGAAATGAATGAGGAGAAAGATGGAGTGAAAATCTCTGTCAAAAAGAAAATAACTGAACAAAATACTTAATTAATTTAATATTAATAAAACTTTTAAAGCTGCAATTTTCGAATTGCAGCTTTCTTTATAAATAAACATAGGTCGAATCGATTCAATCGATTTTACCTTAGATCTAAGTCAGTATTTACAAAAAAGCATTAATTTCGCAAAAACAAATCATATTTTATATTGGAAACAAATCGACAAAAAAAAGTTGCAAAAGCATTTCAACAAGAACTTTCTGAAATTTTTAGAAGAGAAGCAAAAGATAATTACAGTGGTAACTTGATTTCTGTAACCAAAGTAACTGTTACTCCTGACATTGCAACAGCCAAAGTTTATCTTAGTATTTTCCCAACAGACAATAGCGACAACATCATCAAAGATATCAAAGAGAAAGCTCCTATGTATCGAACAATGATCGCTAAATCTGCTGCAAAAAATATGAGATTTGCTCCAGAACTTCTATTTTATTTAGATGTATCTTTGGACAAAATGGAGAAAATAGAGCGAGCGCTGAAAGGAAAAGGTGACAACCCAATTTTGTAAATGAAAAACATTTCTCTTTATATAGCAAAAAGATACAACACTTATACCCTATTGATTAGCTTAGTGATCATTGCACTATCCGCTTTATCAATCGGAACTTTGACTTATATTGGAAACTCAGCACTTATTATTTTTCAACAATTATTGTTTCCTAATCAAGTCCTTAACAACTTACAAATTGCATTTATTTATAGTTTATCCTTTGCTTATGTCATCGGGCAAATTTCCATCATTCACTTAATTTTCAACAGATTACTTAGGAAAATCAATAATAAAATCAGATTGAGAATTCAACTTTCAATGGGAATTCTCATGACCTTGATTTCTTTTATTTTAATTTTTTCCTTTCCAGTTCCCAATCTTTGGATTAAATTTTTGGTTTTAATTTTCATTTCAACTGGTTTATTGTCCATATTTATGGGACTCATCAGTTATCTTTTTACCAGATCAAAAATCACTGGTGTAAATATCATCACTTCAATTGCTGTTTTTGCAATTACCATTGGTACAACTGCACTATTTATCATTCTTTCTGTTTTCTCAGGTTTAGAAAAAATGAATTTACAGTTTTTGAACAATGTAAATCCTGATTTGAAAATTTCACCTACCCAAGGAAAAGTTTTACCAGAAATAAACAATGTTTTAAATACACTTGAAAATACAAATGAAATCAAAGCTTTTTCGAAAATTATAGAAGAAAAAGTTTCCATCGAATTCGATGATAAACAAGACATTGCTTACATCAAAGGAGTCGATGAACATTATAGAGATGTAGTAAAAGTTGATACAGCCATAGTTTATGGTTCCTATTTTGACTTTAAATCTCCTTATGAAATTCTCGCATCAGATGGAGTCGCAAGGCGATTGCAGCTCTATTTAGACAATCAACATCCGAGTCGATTGAGAATGCCAAAACCTGGAGTTGGTTTGATCACTACCGAAGAAGAAGCTTTTAATTCTGTAGTTGCAAATCCTATCGGAGTTTTTATCATTAGTGAACAATATGATAAATACATTTTTTCACCTTTAGAATTGACGCAAATTTTATTGGAATTGCCTGAAAATTCTGCTTATGGAATTGAAATTAAATTGAACAATAATACTTCTGCCAATCAAATCAAAAATAAGTTGCAAAATGAATTAGGTAATCAGTATTTGGTGCAAACCCGTCAGGACATAGATGCGACCTTTTTGAAAGTTATGAACGTAGAAAACCTCATTATATATCTCATATTTACTTTGGTTATCATCATCGCCTCATTCAACTTAGCAGGAGCAATCATCATCATTATCATCGACAAAAAAAATCAAATCAAAACCATGTGGAGCTTCGGAATGACGCGTTCGAGTATCAAACGAATTTTCTTCCAAACGGGTATGCTGATCACTGTTTTTTCTGTCGCTTTTGGATTATTTTTAGGCTCAACTATTGGAATTTTACAAAATCAATTCAGATTAGTCATGGCAAATCCATATGTGCCATTTCCATTTGAATTTACAGCATTTAATTATTTGATAGTAACGCTAACTGTTCTTTTGATTGGTGGAACTGTTTCTTGGATGGTAAGTAGAAAATTACCTATCTAAACATTTCTTCTAATTCCTCAGCAAATTCAGTTCTGTCCTCGATTTCCCAATCATATGATCTCGCCAAAAGATATAAATCCAATAAGTTTTGAAGCAATTGCTCTTTGGCTTCTTGTTCCAATTTATTTCTATCTATCTTTTTCTCAATTTCTTTGATTGCATTTTGCTTGACTTGATTCAATTCATCCTTTTTAAAAGTGTTGAATCTACTTTGCTCTACATCATAAAATTGTACATCCGGATACACTTGAAGTTCCAAATCAGGTATGGAATTAATGATAATTTTATTATTGTTGTCATCGATTTCTAAATCCAATTGATTCAAATCATAAGTCGCTTGAACTTTTGCATTGACTATCAGCAAAACTCTCTTGTCAAAACTGAAATAATCATGAATAAATGGCAATGATCTGCTGTTTTTATGCGAATAAATTTCAGAAAAACTCTGTTCAGCGACTACCATCTTGTTCATTCGCTTAATTTCATAAGCAATCACATGGGAATGATCCGAAATTCTATTTTCTTGAAATTGTCGCATCAACAGAAATGTCAGAACAATTCCTAACAACAATCCTATGCCTAAAAAAATGTATTTTTTCAATTTTCTTGATAATTTGGAGTAAATGCTTTCCCATTGACTATCATCAAAATATCTTCTTCAAATGAGCCCGAAACAGGAAAACCTACAATTCGTCCCACTTCTTTACCACCTTTATAAAAAATAAAAGTTGGTAAATGTTCAATATTTTTTCCTCTTTCTTCACTATAAAAACTGCGTTTACTCGTATTTACAGCATATGTAAGCAATCTTTGTTCTGGAAATTTTGCTTGATCTAAAACCTTGACGAACTGAGGATATCGCAATTTAGATTCTTCATCCCAAGTTCCAAGAAAAACCTCTATTCTATGTCTTTTCAACTTATTTCTGAAATCTTTGATCATTGCATCATTGGTTTCATAAGCTTCATAATTTTCTTGAAACCACTCTGAAAAAGGAGCTTTTTCAAAAGATTCTCGACTCACTCCACCCAATAACATTTTGTCGCCATCTTTCAAATTGACAACTCTATTAAATATATAAGGACCTTCGCAAGACGTTAGAAATAAAGTCAATAGAGTTAAGGTTAGAGCTTTTTTCATGTTTATTTTTTTAAGAATACAAAGATATAAATATTTGTTTAGCTCTTGTAAATTCCTTTCTCAAAAACAAACGAACCAACTTTAAAATCGGCCAACTCTTCAACTTTTGGGAAGGTCGAAGTATTTCCTTGATAAACTTCACCTTTGACATCTACATCCACATGTCCATATAACTTCGACAAATCACCGATTTCTTCAATTCTTGAAATAAATTCAAGTTTTTGTTTTTCGAAATTATAATTTTCAACGAAATAAATTCCTATATCAATCAAAGCTTCACTGTCAGAAGATTTTATCTTCACATTTCTAAGAATTATATCCAAATACAATTTGTTGTTTTCTGGAATTTCAAAATAATCTCCTTTCGTAAAATTATCTTCCTTCGAAATTTTTTCCAAAGCCAATAAAATAGCTAAAGCATTGAATTTCCTAACTTTAATTCTTTTATAATCATTTGCAAAATGTCCAGCTTCGAACAAAATGCATGGATAACCCATTTTCGTGAAATTATCACCCGTTGAAGTCGGATAAAACTCATCTGAAAATCGAGTCACTTGGTTTGGAATCACCTTCTGAAGTCCTTTAAACATATAATTTATAACTGCCATGGATTTAATTCTCACATCATTGATCGATCGATTCAAATCAAAAGAAGGAGCTAAAAATGACAGCGTAGCAGGTTTATCGATATTCGCAACATTGAAAATTGTGCGTTGATCATGAAGATTAAATAAGAAATCAGGTTTTATTTCTTCGACATATTTCTTTAAAACCTTAATTTCAGGTGAAGCTTCTTGTAAAAAATCTCGATTGATATCAATTCCAAATGCATTTCTCCTTGTATAGTTCGTGGCTCCATCAGGATTTAACATCGGAACAAAATGAAAAGTCACTTTTTCAAGCAATGAATAAGACCAATTCTCATTTGATTTCAAAAACTCAAAAACATCAAACATCGATCGAGTTCCTGTACTTTCATTGCCATGCATTTGTGACCAAGCTAAAATTTTTATAGGCCCATTTCCCAATTTTACCGAAAAAATTTCTTTACCTAAAAAGGATTTTCCTATCAATTTTTTATCAGGAAAATTCGATTCGAGATAATTTTTTAGCTGTTCAAATCCAAGATATTTTTCTTCAAATCCATCTACCTTGATCAAAGAGTAGGTGCGCTCAAATAATTCCAATAATTCCATTGAACGAAGATACAATTTTTTAAAATCGAATTTAAAGCGATTTAAAGAATCTAAATTTCTATGAAGATATAATAGTTCAAATTGATTAGCAATCGCTCATTAAATCAAATTCCAAAATTGATTTACATTTGTAATTTACTTTTGTAAATTAAAGAATGAGACATTTAGTCATTCATAGTTCAATTAATTAAAAGAATGATATTTTAATTATATAACTTATTGAATACCTATTTATTATTTAATTTTAAGTAAAGTTTAGATTCAATCAAACTTTAAGTAAATTTGTCATTAAACACTATTTTACACCTGTTGCAAAATGTGAATTCTTTGTTTATATTTGTAAAATGGAGTTGAAAAATAGAATCATAGAAATCATGGAAAAATCGGGGCTTACACCCTCCGAATTTGCCGACAAAATTGAAGTGCAACGATCAGCAATTTCTCACATCACTTCTGGACGTAACAATCCGAGTTTAGAATTTCTGATTAAAATCAAAAATTCTTTTCCGGAAATTGATACAGATTGGTTGATTTTTGGAATAGAAAAAGAAGAAAAAATCGAGGATAAAAATTTAGAAAATTCGACAGAAAAAATTGTTCAGCCTTCACTCTTTGAATCCGAAGAAAAAGAATTTTCCACAGAAGAAAAAAAGCATCCTTCGGATCGATCCAATAAAAAACTAATTCGAGCACTTCTCTTTTTTGACGATGGTAGTTTTGAAGAATATTCGAATTCTGAATGGAATAATTAAATATTGGTTAAAACCTAAAACTTCATCAAAGATTTTCTAAATTAGTGCATAATACTATGAACTATTTAGCACATCAATATTTATCGTTTCAAAACGAAGAAATTCAACTCGGCAATCTTTATGGAGAAATCGTGAGAGGAAAGGATTTCACGAATTATCCCAAAGGCATTCAATTGGGCATAAAACTCCATCGCTCGATCGATACGTTCACAGATCAACATGAGGTTGTCAAAAGAAGCAGTCAATTGTTCCATAAAAATTATGGAAAATATTCGCCTGTCATCATCGATGTGTTCTATGATTATTTTTTAATTAGAAATTGGAACAAATATTCAGAAATTCCTCTTGAAAAGTTCATAGAAGACGCATATGCTTTGTTTAGAAAGAATTTCGACACTTTTCCTCCTCGTTTACAATACATCATCAAATACATGTTAAAGATGGATTGGTTTCGAACTTATCAAACCAAAGAAGGAGTGAAAAAAACTTTGGAAGGAATCAGTCAGAGGGCGAAATTTGAAAACAATATAGAAAATGCTGTCTATGAGTTGAATATATATGAAGAGCAATTGGACAATGATTTCAATGAATTTTTCCCTGAAATCATCAATTATTGCAAAAAATTCATCGAAACAGAAACTAATTTATTTATTTGATGCGATAATTGTATTTTTGAGCAGAAACATAAAAAAACCATGGATTTAGAATTCAATAAAAGAGAAGATAAAAACAAATTACAAGTATCGGATTTGAGAAAAAGATTGGCTCAAATTCATTTAGGCGGAGGAAAAAAGAGAATTGAAAAGCACAAAGCCAAGGGCAAATTAACCGCAAGAGAGAGAATTGACTATTTATTGGATGCAAGAAAGCCTTCGATAGAAATTGGAGCATTTGCTGGAGATGAGATGTATGAAGAAGAAGGAGGTTGTCCAAGTGGTGGTGTAGTTGTAAAAATCGGATATATTTCAGGAAAGCAATGTATAGTTGTTGCAAATGACGCTACAGTAAAGGCGGGAGCTTGGTTTCCTATTTCAGGAAAAAAGAATTTACGCGCCCAAGAAATAGCCATGGAAAATCGACTTCCTATCATTTATTTAGTCGATAGTGCAGGAGTTTATTTACCGATGCAAGATGAAATTTTCCCTGACAAAGAACACTTTGGAAGAATTTTCAGAAACAACGCGATCATGAGTTCAATGGGAATCACTCAAATCGCAGCTGTGATGGGAAGCTGTGTTGCAGGAGGAGCTTATTTGCCAATTATGAGCGATGAAGCAATGATAGTTGATAAAACTGGATCTATCTTTTTGGCGGGAAGTTATCTGGTAAAAGCTGCAATAGGCGAAGATATAGACAATGAGACTTTGGGTGGGGCGACTACGCATTGTGAAATTTCTGGTGTTACCGATTATAAAGCAAAGGATGACAAAGATGCTTTGGATAGAATCAAATCGATTATGGGCAAAATCGGTGATTATGAAAAAGCAGGTTTCAATCGAATTGAACCACAAAAACCGGCTTTGGACGAGAATGAAATTTATGGGATTTTACCAGCGAGTCGAACTGAGCAATATGATATGTATGAAATCATCAAGCGAATGGTCGATAATTCTGAGTTTGATGAATACAAAGCTGATTATGGAAAAACCCTGATTTGCTGTTATGCGAGAATCGATGGTTGGGCGGTAGGAATAGTTGCCAATCAAAGAAAAATCGTGAAATCAAAAAAAGATGGAATGCAGTTCGGCGGGGTGATTTATTCGGATTCAGCTGATAAAGCCACGAGATTCATCGCCAATTGTAATCAAAAGAAAATTCCTCTTGTATTTTTACAAGATGTAACAGGATTTATGGTGGGTTCTAAATCGGAACATGGAGGCATTATAAAAGATGGTGCAAAAATGGTGAATGCAGTTGCTAACTCTGTAGTACCAAAATTCACTGTAATCGTTGGAAATTCATACGGTGCAGGAAATTATGCTATGTGTGGAAAAGCTTATGACCCACGTTTGATATTTGCTTGGCCTTCGGCTAAATTAGCAGTAATGGGAGGAGAACAAGCCGCGAAAGTTCTTTTACAAATCCAGGAAGCTTCATTAAAAGCCAAAGGCGAAGAAATTGATGAGAAGAAAAAGGAAAAATTATTAAAAGAAATTACAGAAAGATACGACAAACAAACCAGCCCATATTATGCAGCTGCAAGGCTTTGGACGGATGCTGTAATCGATCCAATCGATACGAGAAAATGGATTTCTATGGGAATTGAAGCAGCTAACCACTCTCCTATTGAAAAGCCTTTTAACTTAGGTGTAATCCAAGTTTAATTTCATAATTTATATTTTTAGTTAAGGAGAAATTCTAAAACTGAATTAGAATTTCTCCTTTTTTTATAAAAAAATTCACCTTCTCAACGAAGGTGAATTAAATTATTTGATTTTTTGAAATTAATGGTCCGCTCGAATGAATTTACCATTTGCATCAAAATACAATTCTACATCATTGTTCAATTCTACTTTCTGTCCATTGGCTTTTCTTTTCCATTCCATCACTTGAGCGTTGGGAAAATGATTGGAAATATAATCTCTAATTTCTTTAGCAAGTAATGAATTTGGCAAAGCTGTTCTTGAATCTATATCTTTCACTTTGAAATTTTGGTCAAATTCTAAATCAATTCCTTCATTGAGTTTAATTTCATATTCTGTTTTCCCATCATCTTTGTCCAGCTTATAAGCTACAATTTGATGATTCGGAAAATGTGTTTTTACAAAATTTTGGATTTCAGTTGGTGTTTGTGCAACTGATTGATATCCATCTTGTGCATAGCTCAATCCGATCCATGCTACAAAGGCTATTAAAAAGTTTAATGTTTTCATAATCATTGCATTTAATTGTAAATACAAATTTAATTCATCTATAAAAGCACATTCAAAAAATTAAGTTAATGTTTTAGTAATTTTTTGAAAACAAACTCTTTGGATGAATGAAAAGGCAATCAATGAATCAATGATTTTAATAAACTTTTTGCAAAACAAAAACCGTATTGCTTCGCATCACATTTGTTTTAATGAAATAAACAAAACTATCGGGAATATTGTCTAAAAAAGCATCGATATCCTTTTGGGAAAGATCAATTCCGGCATTAAACAAGACGAAACCATTATCTTCTACTTTGTCTTCAATTTTCTTCCAGAATTTCGGTGAATAAAATTTCTTAGGCACTTTGATGTCAATGAAAACATCGACTACGATCAAATCGTATTTTTTGTCGTGTGTAGGTAAAAAACGTTTTGCATCGGCTTGAATGATTTCAACATCGTCATATTGAGAAATATTAAATTCTTTTTCAGCGATTTCAATGACCACTGGATCCAACTCCACTCCTACAATTGGACCATAATAAAAAAATTTATTTCTTAAAGAATCGACCACACACCCACCACCCATTCCCAAAACGAGAACCGAGTTAATTTCTTCCATTGGGATTCGATCCAAACCTTTGTTTAAGACTTCTTGAAGTCCGTCATAAGAATAATTTGCGTTTTTAGTGTTTAAAATTTTCTTTCCTTCTTTCCAAAAAATCTTCAATCTTCTATTGATAGGAGAAGGGTAAAACCTTAGGAGTTTTTTATCCATTTTGATTTACGATTTCCGTACAATACGTGTTTAATAAATGTTTATGAAAGTAATGGTGTTGAATGAATAGTTTTTTAAATTTATAAAACTATAGCCGGACCATTGCTTAGAATTTCACACAAAGATACTAAAACTTAGATGAATAAAGGACTTCAGCGAATTCCAACTCATAAGATCAGAGAGTCAATGCTTTAAAGTTAAAAAAATTAAGTAAAATAAATGATTGCTCAGAGAGTCATTCGAATTTTAAATTTCTAATTCGTTAAGGACTTTCATTAAAACACTGATTTGGCTTAATTCCGGATTTTTAGAAGCGTAAATCAGACATAAATTTTGTTGAGAAGCAATTGATTTGATTCTTTTCAATTCGTCTATTTTTGAATTTAATTCTTCTCTATATTTTTCTTCAAATGATTCAAATTTATTTTCATCATGTCGAAACCATTTTCTCAATTCTGTCGATGGAGCAATTTCTTTATTCCATTCGTCAAGTTTGGCTCTTTCCTTAGAAATTCCTCTCGGCCATAATCTATCGACCAACATTCGATAGCCATCGGTCTCCTCGACTGGCTCGTACACTCGTTTGATTCGAATGGAATACATAAATTCAAATTTTGAAGAGTGGATTGAATTGAAAATTATTGAATAGGAGTTTGTTGGTTATTTTCTCTAAAATATTCGATTTTAGACAAGAACATTTTAGCCATTCTTTTTCCGTGCCATTTTGCAGTTTCAGCTCTTGTACCTGAAAACAGTTCATCCACAGTTTCACAAAAAAGATCTACCCAGCGGTTGAAGTGTTTTTCTTCGACCGGCATTCTCATATGTGGAATAAATGGTCTTCCATTGTAAGTTCGTTCTTGCAGCAAAACAGTTTGCCAAAAACGATACATTTTATCCAAATGTTCTGGCCAATTGTCTTGAATTATATTGTTGAAAATATCCTTTAGCAGTTCATCTTGTCTAATTTTTCCATAGAATTGATCAACCATAGCTTTTACATCGTCCAAAACTTCTATATCTCTTAATTCACTCATTTCATTAAATTTTCGTCAATCATTGGTGATAAAAATGATTGACCTTGTTTTACTTTTATCGCTAAATCATAAATAGAAGTGCTTTCTAACATGTCTTTCAAACCGTCTCTAATTTGTTTAAAATCGTCGTGCAAAGGGCAAGGATTTTCGATATCGCAATAATTCAATCCCAATCCACAACCTTTGTAAACAAAGTCACCATCAATTGCTTGGACAATTTGACTCAATTTAATTTCATGCAATTTTTCTTGCTCGAGATAAAATCCGCCATTTGGCCCCGTTTGAGATTGAATCAAATTATGTTTCGATAAAATCCCCATTAGTTTAGCTGTAAATGCAACTGGTAAATTGCTATTTTCTGCAACTTCCTTAATTTTCATTACATTCTTTCCTTCGAAAGAATTCGTTGCGATATAGACCATGGCTTTGAGTCCATATTTGCATGACCTTGAAAACATACTCTATTTAATTTAGCAAAGTTAAAGCTTTATTTATTTAAGACAAAAACATCTTAAATAGTTTATTTCAATTTGATCCAATAAGTTAAGAAGTTAGATGATCGTTTGTAAGATATATTTGATATCCTCTACAAATGACCAGTTTTTGACATATTGTCTATTGATTTCTACTTTTTTTGGCCATAAAACTTCGTCATTATACTTCAGAGGATTTTCTTTTTGATTGAGAATTTCATCTTCATTTCTAAAAGCCAATTGCGCTGGACCTGTAATTCCTGGTTTTACCGTTAAAATAATTCGATCTTCACCTTCCAACAAATCGGCATAACCTACAACGTCTGGTCTTGGACCTACAAAACTCATTTCACCTTTGATGATATTGAACAATTGTGGCAATTCATCCAATTTAGTTTTTCTAAAAAATTGACCACATTTAGTTATTTTATGTGTTTTAACGCTCGTTACATCACTTGGTTGATTTCCTCTCATCGTTCGAATTTTATAAATCTGAAAAGGTTTAGCTTCTTTACCAATTCGTTTCTGAGTAAACAATCCAAATTGACTGGTATCGATGGTCGAAATAATTATTAAGATTATTATTATTGGCAATAAAATAGGCAATAATAAAAGTGCGAAAACAAAGTCAAAAATTGTTTTTAGCCACATTAGACTTAACGCTTAAGGTATCTTTTCAAACTAAAAATACGTTTGATTCTTCCTACCACACTTGGATCAAAATCTGCATCTTCTTCGAAATATCCATAACCATAACCGTAGCCGTAACCATAGCCGTAACCGTAGCCATAACCATAACCATAGCTACCGTTGGCTTGGAAGTCGTTTAATACAATTCCGATATTTTTAACTTTTCCTTCGTCATATTTATCTGAAATCGATTGCAACAATCCTCTGTACGTATAATCAAAGCGCGTCACATAAAGAGTTGCATCTGCATATTCCATCAAATCAAAAGCGTCAGAAACTAAAACTATAGGTGGTGTATCGAGCACTATGAATTCATATTCTTTTCTCAGTTCAGCAATCAATTCTCCCAAACGATCGGACAACAAAAGTTCAGAAGGATTCGGTGGAATTGGACCTCCGGTAATAATATCTAAAGTATCTATTTTAGATTTTTGAATCACTTCATCCAAACTTGAGTTTCCTGACAAATAATTGGACAAACCTTTTTTGTTGTTTATTTCAAAATCATCAAATATTTTAGGTTTTCTCAAATCCATTCCTAAGAGTATGGTTTTTTTGCCGCTTATAGCAAAAGCAGCTGACATATTCATTGAAACGAAAGTTTTCCCTTCGCCACCAACTGAAGAAGTAACCATCAAAATTTTGCTCGTATCTTCTTTATCTTTTCTTTTAAAAAGGAAACTTAAATTACTACGAATCGCTCTGAAACTTTCAGCTATAGAAGATTTTGGTCGATCAAAAATAATCAAAGGATGATTGTCGGCATTGTTTCCTATCACTCCTATAAAAGGTATATTTGTCATTTTAACAACGTCTGGAATTCCTTTAATTTTTGTGTCTAAAATTTCTCTTAAAAACAAGTAAACTGTTGGTAAAACCAAAGCTATAAATACAGCTGTCACCAAATTTGATTTTTTATTGGGAGAAATTGGATTTTGATTCAAAAACTCGGCTTTGTCAATAACGGTTACGTCCGAAACATTGGAAGCTATTGAAAGTTCAGCTTGACTGTATTTTGCCATCAAAGTATTGTAAAGTGCATCGTTAATTTCATAACCACGAGCAGTTTCTAAGAATTCTTTTTCTTTTTCTGGAAGTGTATAAGCCCTACGATTATATTCAGAAAGTTTAGAATTGATCAGTGACAATTCTTTGTTGATTCTACTTCTACTTGTATTGATAAGATGGCTAATATTTGATTTTGCTTCGGAAATTTTTCTATCGATTTCAATGATTTCACGAGAACCAGGTTTGTATAAAACCATTAAGTTATCTCTTTCGATTTCCAAAGCTCTTAGGTTATTCACTTCATTTGTAAAATTCGCTTCATTCAATCCAAATATCTGCAAATCGAGCATTCCTGTTGAGCCCACTTGATAAACATCATTGCTGATTGAATTCAATACATTGATTTGATCTTCGTATTCTATACGAGCTCTTTCCATTTCAGTTACACCTGAAAGAATTTCACCTTTTTCTCCAGTGAAATCATAGATTTGTTCTCTTTTTTGTAGGTTTTGATATTCCAAAGACGCACTATCGACTTTTTCTTTGACTATACCCATTTGTTCGCCTATATAGAGAAGTGTACGTTTAGCCACTTCATTTTTCTCTTCCAATTCATTTTCTTGTAGAATTTTCAATGAATTGTTTAGAATTTCAGTAGCTTCTTGTTGAGAATAAGCAAGTTTAGTTATTCTCATGATATTACTACCTTTGGATTCGGGTTTTACGGTTATATTTTTTGCTACCCTACTTGCAGCAACATCTAAATTTGTAAGTTTAAATGAATATTTAACTTTTGGATTGAATCCTATAGGAGTTTTATCTACTTTGAATCTGAATTTTTCTCCATTGATCCATTGTCCAAATTTACCTTCATGTGGAAAATCGACTTTTACATTTCTTCCTAACTCTTCATTTTTAGTATAACTGTAAAGTCTATTGGTATTTATATCAGTGATGGGATGAATGGTGAAAGTCTCTTTGTCTTTTTGTCGTATTTCTAATTCAACATTGATAATTTGATTGTGTAGAGTATCGACAGTTACTTTAAATGGTGAAATGCTATGGTGTGAATTGGATTTTTTGAGTGTACCTTCTTCCAAATAAGCCACATAAGCATCAATTCGTTTTGCCACTTCTAAGGCATGAGATCTGGATTCCAAGATTTTGGTGAGTATATCAGTTTTTCCACCACTTCCTCCCCAAATAAAGTTAATCGAATTATTTGCAAGATTGGTATTTCCAGAAGAACGCGTTGAAACATGAAAAGTAGAACTTGCTTGATAAATTCTATCCAAATGCCAATTATTGATGTAAGTTGCAATAAAAACTGCCAATACAATCGAGATGATAAATAGCAACCAATTTCTTATAATTCTTGCAATAAATCTTTCGATATCAAAAAAGAAAGCTGAATTATTTTTCGATTCTTTAGGATTAGTATTAGATTTTTGTTGATTGTTTGGCATGATGATTAAAAACTTGAAAAGTTTAGAGATTCTTGAAAAAGAAGTAAATACCGATCAATGCAGTAGCTGCACCAAAAACAGTTGATACAGTTTGAACAGGATTGATACCTATTCCCCATTGTTTTTGTCTTCGTGGATTGACAATAATGATATCATTGGGTTGCAACCAAAAGTATTCAGAATTCATCACAGATTCTTTTGTGATATCTACTATAGCTCTCTGAGTTCCTTCTGGTGTGGTTCTTAAAATTTGTATGTTATTTCTATCGGCAACTGGAGTTAAGTTTCCTGCCATTGCAAATGCTTCCAACAAGCTAAATTCGTAATCTTGAACGAAATAATTTCCAGAACCTGCTTCTCCTAAAATAGTGAAGTTTATACCAGGTAAATTAGTTTCGATATAAACCGCATCTTCATTATAAATTTTATAAAATTCTGTTTGAATTTTCTCTCGGGCTTCTTTTAAGGTTAAACCTAATAAATAAATTTCTCCTATTCTCGGTAACTCTATATTACCATCTTCTTGAATTCTAACACCTCTTCCACTGGATGGATTGAGACTTCCACTCCCTGTTTGAGCAGTTGTAACTGTAAAATCCTTCAATTCTTCCAATTCAACATCTTTTCGCATCGATACTCTAATGTTCAAAACATCATTGATTTGCAAATGATATTCAGGGCGATTGTATTCGATCATTCCATGTTCATTCAACTTTAGATTTTCATCAGGCTGAATGTATTTAATATCTTTCAAGGGTATGCATGATGTAAGAAACATCATGAATAATATTGGAAAAAGTAAATTTATAGGCCTCAAGTTCTTTAGGTTTTAATTGGCAAATATATGATATTTTAGTTAAGTAACTTTTTCATCTTTGATTAATTTGTTTTTTGAAGCAAACTCTACTAAAACCAATGGCAGATAGGACAATAAAAGTGCAGCTAATATTACCAACAATAACATCAAATTGATATTTAAATGACGAATCAAATATGCAAAAATGATGATCAAAGCATTGGCTAAACAAATGATCAAGGTCGCTTGTATATGATTGAGATTCAACCTCAACACCCGATGGTGAATATGATTTTTATCTGCAGAAAAAGGAGATTTTCTTTTCATTAATCGAATAATAATTACACTGAGTGTATCAATTAAAGGAACGATTAAAATCGCAATAGCAACCACAGGTCCACTTTTGATCATTACCCAATCTTCGGAGGACAAATTGATGAATTTAATCGCCATAAATGCTATTAAATATCCGACCACCATCGACCCTGTATCGCCCATAAATATCTTGTAGCGATTTGAAAAATTAAAATATAAAAAAGCCAATAATGCAGCCAAAGTTGCAATCGCTAAATATCCCATGGAATAATCATAAAGTCTGAAGAATATAAATACAAAACTCAAGGAAATTAAACTTCCAACTCCTGCCGCCAAACCGTCGATTCCATCAATAAGATTGTAGGAATTAATGATCAGAACAATGATAAACGAAGTGAAAATGATACTGAAGAAAAATGGAAGTTCATAAATCCCAAACAAACCAAAGAAATTATCGATTCGAATATCTGAACCTACAACTATCATAAGTGCACTGATAATCTGTGCATACAGCTTTTTCGATGGTGCAACCACCAACAAATCATCCATCAATCCAACAAAAAACAATAAAACCAAAGCTGCTGAAAAAAAAACTATATCATGTAGCATGTCCGCACTAAAAATACTCGTCACTATGACAATGGCAAAGTAAATCGCCACACCACCTAAACTCGGAACTTTGTTGGTATGAGAACTTCTATCGCCCGGAACGTCCATCAATTGTTTCCGATAAGCTACTCTGATAACTTTCGGAATCGCTACAAAGGCAACTAAAAATGAGGTCACAAAAGATAAAATCACTTTTAAATAAAGCGATGAATATCCTAAAAAGTTAGCGATTTGCTCTAAGTCTAAGTTTTTCATACTTCTTTATTCCGTTTAACGCCCAATGAAAGGTGTAATAGGTTGATTTTAGCAAAGATAAATTTAAATAGTTGTAATATACGGAAAATTGCTTTTTAAGGATCAAAAACTTGTTGCGCGAATAAGAATGTTTTCTGATTCTATAAATCGCCAAAGGTTCTTTTATACTTCTCGCTTGTGGCACTTTTTTCAAAATTTCTATCCACATTGCATAATCTTCTCGCATATCAACTTCAGGAATTAGAACTTTCCCGATTCGTTTAGAATCATACATTGAAGTCAACATCGGAATTGGGCAATTGTATAAAATTCGGTTGTAATCAATTTCATCCTCAGCAATAAAATCTTCTAACAAAGGATTTAAATCTTCATCGAACCTTTTGTAACTCGCATAAACCAATTCCTCATCATTTACTTTTAGAAAATCAATACTTTTTTCTAAAAAGGTTTCCAACCACAAATCATCACTATCTATAAAAGTTATATATCTACCATTTGCATTTCTCAACCCGACATTTCTCGCCTCTGCAGCTCCAGAATTTTTATCTAAAACAATCAAATGAATCCTTGGATCATTGTATTTTTTGATCACATCGACCGAAGCATCCGAAGAACAATCATCCACTATCCACCATTCCCAATTTGTATAAGTTTGAGAAAGCACAGACTTTATGGTGTCTTCTATATATTTTTCGGAATTATAACAAGGTGTTATGATGGAAATTAAATCATTCAATTTATTAATTTTTAATTCGACTGAAAAAAGCCATAATTCTCTGTACTAAAAACAGTTGTATATCGACCAAAGCCTGATTTATCACCCCAAACATTATAAAAATGGACATAAAGCATGATGGTATAAATCAAAAACATACTGTAAACCAAATTTTTATAAGTTGGCGTATCTCTCAATGCCATAACCATTCTTGGAACTACAAAAACAATATAACCAGTAAAAAACACTGGAAGCCTTGCAGCGAAAATTCCTTCACCAAAAAAGAAATAAATCACCACTCCAAAAATGTAAATATTTCTAAAATAAGCAAATAAATTATCCTTTGCTACAACTCGTTTATTGAACAAAAGTATGGCAATAATCGTCAACACTTTTACAATATCTCCTAATAGACTTTTCTCAGTAAACTCATTTGCATAGTCACTATAAGTTTCCCCAACACCAAATGGTAAAATCCTGAACAAACCATCGATGGCTTGGCTCAATCCTAATATATAGGATAAAATAGATGCAACGACAGCCGAAATAATCATAAAATTATTGAAAGGAATCTTCACTATCCAATAAGCAAAGAAAAAAGCTACAACAGCTTTATGGAAATAAAATGCAATTATAAAGCAAAGTAAAAACTTCCAAAACTTTCGCTCGATTATAAACCGTATCGAAAAAAACATAATCGCATTGGCTAAGCCTTGTCGTACATGCACGTGTTCTTCAAAGAAATATGTTGGAACAGTATACATCAACATGGCCAAAAACACATAACCACCATATCTATAAATCGTTTGTGTCTTCAGATAAAGTGCAATTACCGCAATGAGCAAAGTAAAAGTTGCATATCCTAAACCTACACTACTGACAAGTTTATTCAAAAGAATATAACCATATTCCATGTCCCAATAGTCAGATAACTCCTTTAAGTCAGCAAAAGGTGTAAGTGCTACATCTTCAAACGCTCTCCAATACGGGAACCAATCCGGGCTTAAAGCATAAGCCAAACCCGCCGTAAAAATCATGATTACAACGATTGTTTTAAACCAAGTTTTGTTTGGTTTTGAATTTGTACTGAATTCATAAATGCTTGAAATCAATAGCAAAAAAACAATCAAATTGTAAATAAAACTCATTGGTCGCTATATTAATTGAATCAACTTTAAATTCGCTAAAGACATTAGGTAAAAAACCTGCTTTTTAAATGGCAAAGAAAATAAATAATTCTCATTGAATCTTTTATATTTTAAAATTTCCTTCTTTGTTATTTTATATTTCTTGAGCTGATCATTTAACTCATCTAACATTTCCGCTTTTAATTGCTTATCTTTTACATAAGCTACATAACCCAAAAACGAATAATACGCTTGAATGATGAAAAATCTCTTCCATTCTTTTTCTCTGTTTTTATAAGGACTTTCGAAAAAAGCTGTCGCTACATTTTCAACGGCCAAAAACATATCTAATCCTTTTTCTGTATGCGTTCTCGTAATTGAATCTTGTCTTTCGAAATACTTATAATACGGTTGATTGATTTTGGCCAAAACTTTTGAATTCAAAACCAATTGAGGAATTAGCTCTATGTCCTCGAAGTGAATTCCCTTTTTAAATTTATGATGCTCAAATAGATCTGCTTTGAATATTTTATTGCAAGCAAAGCAACTCATTTCTCCAAAAATTGTAAAATCATCTTTTAAATTTATTTTCTCTGGCAATTGTGGCGATTGAGGCAGATCCCTGAAAGCTTCTCCCTTTTCATTTACTTTTACCAAATCGCACAAAACCATTTGCGCTTGGTGTTCTTTCGCCTTTTCATACATGCTTTCAAACATCTGTAGCTCTACATAATCATCACTATCGACAAAACCAACAAACTCACCTTTCGCTTGTTGTATTCCAAAGTTTCTGGCGTCGCTCAAGCCCCCATTTTCTTTTTTATAAGCTTTGATTTTGTTTGGATAACGTTGTGCATAATTTTCAATTATTTTCTGAGAATCGTCGAGCGAACCGTCATTTACCACTATAATTTCCATTTCAGCCAATGTTTGATTCACCAAGGAATCCAAGCATTTTGACAAATACTTTTCGGTATTGTAAACCGGTACTATGACTGAAATTTTTATCATTTTAAATTTGGCTTAGAATTTTATCGTATTGATTGATAATTATTTCCTTAGAAAAACGTCTAATGATGCTATTTTGAATTTTTTCTTCGTCATGCTTTTCATTCAATAAAATTTTTATTCGTTCAGCAAACAATTCTGAGTTTTCAATCGAACAAATTTCTCCATTGATTCCCTCTTCTATGATTTCATTGATTCCTCCTGGGCAATTATTGGCCAAAGCATAAGTTCCACAAACACCGGCTTCCAATAATACATTTGGAAAACCTTCGTAACGAGAAGATAAAATAAACAAATCTGCTTGATACAAATAAGGGTAAGGATTTTTCTTAATTCCAATAAAATTGACTTTTTCCAAACCCAATTCTTCCTTTTGCTGAATCAGCTTTTCTTTATCGGCTCCATCGCCCAAAATATGCAATTGAATTTTCTCTTGTTTCAAATGTAAAAAAACTCTTAGCAACAAATCAAAACCTTTTCTTTCACTCAAGTTCCCAATGGAAACTACATTTTTCAATTCACCCGAAAATATCTTTTCCTCCAGTTTCATCTGATTTTGAATCCACTCAACATCGACAGGATTATTGATTTTAATTATTTTCTTTGGATTTACTTTCCAGTGATTCACCAAATCATTTTGCATATCATCTGATTGTGCAATGATTCCATGGAAATTATTATAAAATCGATAAAAAAACCGTATTTCTTTTCGAGTCACATGCTTAGAAACTACATTGGTTTCTCGGGCGATGAATTTTGTGCGTTTAAAAAAAGGAATGAAAGGCGCTATAAAAGCAGCGATTTCTCCCCATCCAAAAAAAGCTATCTCTGGTTTGTGTTTTCGAATCAGTGGAATAATTTTAAATATAGAAAAACGTATTCTACTCGTATTCAATTCTAAAATCTCAACATCCTCTTTCAATGCATTCAAAAAATGTCCTTCTTTTTCAAAAAGAACTATTGTAATTTTAAACTTCTCTCTGCTCAATTCATTGGCCAGAGTTGCAATTACTTTTTCTGCACCCCCTTGGTTCAAATTGGGCAAAAAAAACATTATTCTTCTCACACCTTATTGTTTAAATAACCATCGGTTGCATTTTCACTTTTTTTAATGGAAATCGGATTTCCGAAAACGATGGAATCGTCTTCAATGTTTTGATTTACATAGGAATTTGGAGCAATCAACACATTGTTTCCAATTGTAATTCCACCAACGATAACGGCATTGGTTCCAATCCAAACATTGTTTCCAATTTGAGGAACGCCAGCATTTTCGCCTCGATTGGTTTGTCCTATGGTAACGCCATGAGCTAAATTACAATTCTTTCCGATTTTGGCTTTTGGATTGACAACAACTGCTCCCCAATGACCTAAATAAAGACCTCCGTCGATTTGGGTTTTTGCAGAAATTTGAAATCCATATTTAATTTGATAACGCCTAAGCATGATTCGATAAAAGATACCGAGCGGACTTTTATCGGAAGAATTCTGTGCTTTTCTGAACCAATAAAGGAATTTCAGTCCTGGGTCAAAAAAAACATCCCACAGAAAAACTGTTTTTAATTTTCCACTTTTTCGAAAAAAATCTTGCTGGGTTAAAGTCGGCATGTTCAGAATTCTAAAACGCAGTTACAAACCTAATCATTTTTTCAAAACATATCACTTAAAACATCAATTTGAATCTTCATCCATCAGCAACTCATCCATGATACTTTCGATTAAGGCAACTGATTTTTCCAGTTTGAATGGTGAGTCATATTTAATTAAATTTTCTTGGTATTTATTAAATAATTCAGGTTGACTTAAAGCACTTTTCATTCCTTCATAAATTCCTGCTTCAGAATTTTCAGCCATCAAACCCAATTCTCCGTCCTTCAACATCTCTCGCCCACCTGCAACTTCAGTTGCAATAATATTTTTTTTCAGAACAATTGCCTCATACAATACGGTCGGAAAACCCTCATATCTTGACGATAAGATAAAAAAATCTGCGGCTTTAAAGTATGGGTAAGGATTTTCAATATAACCTATCATATCAACAGTTTCGTCCAAATTTAAATTTGTTTTAAGTTTTGAAATATTTTCAAAATCATATCCATCTCCTACGATTAATATTTTGTGTTGAAAATCTTCTTCCAATAAGCGTTTATGTACATTTAATAAGCGATCATAACCTTTGGCAGGATAAACCGTACCTAAGGCTATAAAAGTTGGAATTTTCTCATCGAATTGATAATTCACCAATGGTTCTTCAGACTTTTCTACTATTTCTTGAACATCCAATGGATTATAAATTCTAATCAATCGTTTGACCTCATCATCGGTTTTTGCCAGAGCTTTGAAATCATCTAAAACTTCATTTGAATTCACCATAATTTTATCAAAACCAAAGAATTTACGCATCTCTTTGTCATCATATTTATGAAGCAGCGCCTTTCTCAAATCGCTATGAATCCAAACAATTTTTTTTGAAGTTTCTATAGGTGAACTCAAAATTTCATCTCTCATACCTTGAATCGCAGCAAATTCTAAGTCGTATTTTTTGTTCTTTAAAATGAATTTGTACAATAAACTTGGAAAGATTTTCAGAATTTTTTGATAGATCACCCGATAGGCTTTTTGAGGAATGTCTTGGATTCGATTGCTTGTAATCATTTCCCCTTTGTTGAGGTATAGAACATTTATCCAGTCGGGAACTTCGGATAAATATTTTCCAGAATGTAAGTTGAGCAATAAATCAATTTCGTATTTGTCTGCTGGCAAATTCTTCAAAAAAGTAACCAATACTTTTTCGGCACCTCCGTGTCGCAACGAACCTATACGTATGAGAATTTTCTTTTTCAATACCAATGGATTTGTTTACAAAATTAGTTTTCTTTTCTGTAATGAACTTAGTAAAAGTAATTGTTGATTTAATATTCTGAATTTGGTCGTGTATTGGAGTACTTTTCTCTCCATTTTTCCGTGGGTTCAATGACGGGGTATTTTGCACAATACAGAACGGATGTATTGGATTTGATAGAAAGAAGTAAATCAATTAATTGAGCCATGACATAAAATTGAATAGGTTATTAATTAAGTTTCCCTCAAACATAGGCAAAGATTCCATTGGTTTTGAAAGTCTTTCCGTTTTTGTCCGTTTTTGTCCGATTGGGTAGAAGAAAAGTTGAGTTTCGAGTGGTGTTCTATATCCGTTCTATATCCATT
>Ga0209487_1001113_pt1 | contig 23122 bp, 20 predicted proteins | sample Poulit2012_FD_187524 | JGI IMG/M metagenome (GOLD analysis project Ga0209487, IMG submission 187524) | Agricultural soil microbial communities from Georgia to study Nitrogen management - Poultry litter 2012 (SPAdes) (version 2) | ecosystem: Environmental > Terrestrial > Soil > Agricultural land...
AAAATGCTCATGAAACCTCCAGAACCTGTTGGGCCGCGTCAACAATGCGTTGCACGCTTGGCATGTACTTCATTTCGTTGCGGTACAGCGGCATGGTGACATCGTAGCCGCAAACCCGCTTGACCGGCGCCTGCAAGTGCCAGATGCCGGCGTCGGCCAGGCCGGCCGCAATCTCGCTGGCCACGCTGCAGTGCCTGGGCGCTTCCTGAATGATGACGCAGCGCCCGGTGCGCTCCACCGATTCAATGATGGTGTCCATGTCCAGCGGGCTGATGGTGGCCACGTCAATGACCTCCACGCCAAGGCCCTGCGCCTCGAGCTGGTCCGCTGCCTGCAGGGTTTCCTTGATCATTGCGCCCCAGCTTACCAGCGTGATGTCGTCGCCGTCGCGCAGCGTATAGCAGACATCCATGGGCAGCTCTTCGCCGTTGTCCTCCACCTCTTCCTTGACCCAGCGGTAAATGCGCTTGGGCTCCATGAAAACGACCGGATCGGGGTCGCGAATGGCGGCCAGCAGCAGGCCGTAGGCTCGCGATGGCGATGACGGCATGACAACGCGCAGGCCGGGGGTGTGGGCAAACAGGGCTTCCGGGCTTTCGGAGTGGTGCTCCGGTGCGTGAATGCCGCCGCCGGTGGGAAAGCGCAGCACCATGGGCGATGACATGCGTCCGCGCGTGCGGTTTCTCAGGCGGGCGGCATGGTTCATGATGTGATCCAGCATGGGCGTGGTAAAGCCGCAAAACTGCGCTTCGGCCACGGGCTTGATGCCCTGGGTGGACATGCCCACGCTCATGCCGGCGATCATGACTTCGGCCAGCGGGGTGTCAATGACTCGATCGTCGCCAAAGCGCTCGTGCAACCCGGCAGTGGCGCGGAAAACGCCGCCGTTGACGCCGACATCCTCGCCCAGAACAACCACCGAAGGATCTTCCTCCATGGCCCGGGCCAGCGCCATGGTGACGCCTTCAATCAATGTAATGGCAGTCATCAGAGCTGTCCTCCTTCCTGTTCATGACGCTGGGCCTCGCGGCGCTGCTCGATGAGATCGTGCGGCAGCTCGGCAAACATGTGGTCGAACATGGCCGTAACCGGCTGGGGGTTGTTTTCGACCATGTCCAGATAGTCCTCCACAGCGGCATCCACGGCCTCGCGGCATTCGGCAAGCAGGGCCTCTTCCTTGTCCTCGTCCCAGACACCGTTGTTGACCAGGTAGGTTCTAAGCCGCTTCAGGGGTTCGCGCTCCCAGGCCTCTTCCACTTCCTCGTCAGGGCGGTAGCGGCGTGCATCATCGGCGGTGGTGTGGTCGCTGAGGCGATAGGTGATCATCTCGATGACAAATGAGCCCCGGCCGCTTCTGGCCGCCTCGATGGCGTTGTCCATAACCCACAGGCAGGCGATCAGGTCGTTGCCGTCCACCTGCATGCTCGGCAGACCGGCCGCAATGCCCTTCTGTGCCAGCGTGGCAGCCGTATTCTGCTTGCTGCGCGGCACGGAAATGGCCCACTGGTTGTTCATGATGATGAGAACCAGCGGCAGCTTCCAGGCGCTGCCGGCGTTGATGGCTTCCAGGAAGTCACCCTTGGAAGAGCCGCCGTCTCCAACCACGGACACCGCCACGCGGTCCTCGCTTTTCAGCTTGTAGGCCATGGCGGCACCGGCGGCATGCAGGCACTGGGTGGCAATGGGCACACACCAGGCAAAATCATGCTCGGGGCCGCTGAAATTGTTGCCGCGCTCGTCACCGCCCCAGTAGAGCAGCACTTCGGACATTTTCACGCCGCGATAAAACTGTGCGGCGTATTCGCGGTACATGGGCGCCAGGCAATCTTCATGTTTCATTGCAGCGCCAATGGCCACGTGGGCGGCTTCATGCCCGAGGCTGGATGCATAGGTGCCCAGCTGGCCGGTGCGCTGCAGCGCCACGGCCTTGGCGTCAAAAACACGGGTCAGGCTCATCAGTTCATAGAGCTCGACCAGGCGATCGAAGTCCCTGGCAACCTGCGGCGCCTGCCGGTCATCGACCAGCGTGCCGTCGGGTTTGAGAAACTGGTAATAGTCAACCTTGAAGCGGGCGACTGTCTGGGTCATGTCGACTCCTTAGGTCTGTGTGCCATGTCGGTACCCAAAGTGCAAAAATCACCCTGGAAACGGTGGCGTATTATAAGCGTTTGCGGGTCAGCGCAGGAGCCTGCTGTCCGCATCGAAACCCTGCACATCCCTCTTTATGCCAACCCGGCGCCGGTGCATGCGGTGGCAGCAGGCGGCAATGTGCCATAATCAATCCTGCAACCATTCACAAAAAAGGGACCAGCCAATGAAAAAGTCACTGCTTTTGATCATTGGAGTGCTGCTTGCTGCCAGCTTGCAGGCACAATCCATTTCTGCGCCTGAGCTGTCAGCGCCGGTCAATGTATATATTGACGACGCCGGCATTCCTACTATCGTCGGCGAAACCGAGAGCGACGTCAACTTTGTGCGCGGCTTTCTCCACGCACGCGACAGGCTTTTCCACATGGATTATCTGCGCCGAGTGTCATCCGGCACGCTGGCCGAGCTTTTGGGGCCCGCTGCCCTGGCCAGCGATGTGGAGCTGCGCACGCTTGGCTTGCGCCGCGGCGCACTGGCCACCTGGCAGCAGCTCGACGCGGATGAAAAGAACTGGGTCAAGGCCTACGCCGACGGCGTCAACGCCTATATCGCCTCGGACGAAGAGCTGCCGCCGGAATACGGCGCGCTTGAGCTGACCAGGGTGGAGCGCTGGTCGCCTGTTGATTCGCTCATCATAGGCAAGCTGCTGGCCTTCCAGCTGTCCTTCGATTCGGGCGCGGTCGATCGCACTATGCGTCTGGGCGCCTATCAGGCCGTGGGCGAGGCCGCCGGCTTTGACGGTGCGTCCCTCTATTTTGAAGACCTGGTGCGCGCGGCACCCATGGACGACCGGGTGACCATTCCCGGCTTTCTTGAGGCCATTGGCGTGAGCGCGGTCGTGCCCGACCTTGCCGGCGCCATGCAAGACGCAGCAGCTGCACCTTCTTCGCCAGTGTCGAACCGCTGGAACAATCTGCCGTGGGTGGACGATTCCGTCATGCACAGCCTGTCGCAGTACATGGAGCGCGTGCAGCAGGTGCCGCTGCTTCAAAACACCATGGGGCGGGCTGAAAACCGCGCCGGCTCCAACTGGTGGCTGGTCTCGGGCGACCACACCGACAGCGGCTATCCCTTCATGGCCAATGATCCTCATCTTGGCCTGACCATGCCGGCGCTGATGATTAACGAGAATATCGTCATCCGCGATGAAAACAGGGCGGTCAGCGGCATCACGCCGCCGGGGGTTCCGCTGACGCTGCTGGGCTGCAACCTGAATATCTGCTGGGGGCTGACCAACCATGAAATCGATGTTACCGACTATTTCATGGAAGAGACTCTGACCAACGCCTATGGCCTGCCAACGCATACAGTCCATGAAGACGGCGCCGAGCCGCTGTTGTACGCCTTTCAGAGCTATTTCGTGAACAATGTCGGAGATGGGGTGCCCGACAGCGTGGAGCCGGCCAGCGTGGGCTATGATGCGGGTGGAATCACCTTTCTGGTGCCGCGTCGCAACAACGGCCCCATCGTGGCCCAGCCCGACGCCAATTCGGCCGTCTCCATCCAGTATGCAGGCTGGGGTGCCACTTTCGAGCTGGCCTCGGTGCGCGGCTTCGAGCGCGCCCAGGACATGGATGAGTTCCAGGCCGTCATCGACAACTGGACCTTTGGCTCGCAGAATATTGCCTATGCCGATGTGGAAGGCAATATTGCTTATTTCACCACCGGCGCTGTGCCGCTTCGTGAAGATCTGCAAAACCTGACGGTCGGTGGTGGTGTGCCGCCTTTCCTGTTGCGTGACGGCACTGGTGCGCTTGGCCATGAGTGGCTGCCGGCCAATGAGGATTCACCCCGCGGAGCGCCGTTTGCATCGCTGCCCAAATCGGAAATGCCGCATGTCATCAATCCCGAAAGCGGCTATATCGCCAACGCCAACAACGATCCGGTGGGAACCACCCTGGACAACAACGTGCTCAACAAGGTGCGCCCAGACGGCAACGGGCTTTATTATCTGAACCCGTCCTACGCCGAGCTGCGCATGGCGCGCATCGACCGCGCGCTCCAGGACATGCTGGCCGCAGGCCCGGTTAGCGCTGACGACATGAAGGCCTTGCAGGCCGATACCCGAATGTTCGATGCCGAGCTGCTGGTGCCCCATATTTTGCAAGCGTTTGAAAACGCGGTTGATGAAGACGCCTGGCCGGGCCTGGCGCAGTTTGCCCTGGATGAAAGTATTCAGGAAGCGGTTGCGCGGCTGGCCGAGTGGGACTTCTCGTCACCGACCGGCCTGACTGACGGTTTCGATCCGGGCAGCCCTCCGGGTGTCGAGCCGTCCGAAGAGCAGGTGGCCCATTCCGTGGCGGCAACCATTTATTCGGTGTGGCGCGGCCAGGCCATTGCCAACACCGTCGATGCCACGCTCGACGCCCTGCAGCTGGGCGACTACAGGCCGGGGTCCGGCGATGCGCTCAGGGCTCTGCACCATCTTCTGGATGATTTTGAAACGGGGCAGGGCACAGGCGCATCCGGCGTTCCGTTTTTCAACGTTGAAGGCGCTCCGGACGCAGCCAGCGCCCGCGATACCGTATTGCTGGCCAGCCTTGGTCAGTCGCTGGAGCTGCTGGCCAGCGACGAGTTTGCGCCGGCCTTCGGCAATTCCACCGATCTGGAGGACTACCGCTGGGGACGTCTGCACCGCATCGTCTTTGAGCATCCCGTCAACAGCGACCCCTTCAATGTGCCTAACGGCGGCGGGCTGCAGGATCTGGACAAGGGGCTGCCGGGCGTAGCCCGCGGCGGCGGCTACCAGACGGTTGACGCCTCATCCCACGGGGTGCGCGCCAGCGGCGTCAATGACTTCATGTTCAACCACGGTGCGGCGCGCCGCACGGTGGCTGAGATGACGCCCGGCAAACCAGCCGTCAGCGAAATACTGCCCGGTGGCCGCAGCGGTGTCATGGTCAGCCCCTTCTACACCAACCAGCTGATGAAATGGCTGGTCAATGACTACCTGCCGCTCGGGTTTGGTGAAGAAGACGGCAGCGACAGCGCAGTGGAAGTGATCGAGTTTGCGCCCTGAGCAGCGGACTTTTGATCAAGACAGGCAAAACGCCCGCGATGCGGGCGTTTTGTTTTGGGCGCGTGCTTGAAACTGCCCGCCCCGACTGCCATGTAATTCTGTTCAAATCACAAAGCCGCCATTCCATGACCAACCTGCTGCAGACCTTTTCCCTGTCCCATACCCAAATCACCCGTCTGAATGCCGATCTCAACGAGATCGTCAAGCCGGACCAGCCGTTCAGCACCAAGGTTGAGCTCAAACTCAGCCCGCGTGAAATGAATCATGAGGCCGAGCTTCCCCAGTACCAGGTCACGGCGCGCATGCTCTGTCACGGCAGGAAAAGCGGCAGCGAAAGCGAGTCCGACCAGCCCCTGTTCACGATAGAGCTTGTTTTGCAGGCAGTGTATTCACAGTTTCAGGGCGAGCCTGTCAGCTTCGAAACCTTCAAGGGCAACCATGGCTCCCTGACGCGCCAGCTGTATCCGCTGATTCACCACCAGCTGCAGCCGCTGCTCAAGCAGTTTGGTCTCAACCAGGTCAAGCTGCCTTATGATCTGGTGCAAAATGCAGCAGTCAAGACAGAAGGGGTCTCTCACCAGATCCATTGACTGGATCCCGGCAGCACCACTGCCGGGCCGGATGAAGGCCGGTGGTTCTGCTGTTTTTGAGCCGTTGGGCAATGACTGCACAACCACGGCGGATTGACCCGGACGGATGGCCGTGAAAGAATCCGGACAGTTCCTGTCAATGGATAACGGCATGGGCGGCAGCAAACGCGACCCGATTTCAAGAGTGGACCTGGCCTGGCTGCGCATGGAGCAGTCGACCAACCTGATGATGATTACCGGCGTGATCATTCTTGATCGCCCGGTCGAGTTTGGCGTTTTCAAAAAACTGGTAACAAGTCGTTTTCTGTCTTTTCGCCGCTTTCGTCAAAAAACCGTGGACACGCCACGCGGCAGCTGGTGGGAAACCGACGCGCTGTTTGATGAACGCTCGCATGTTGTGCGCACCGCCTTGCCCGGCAGAGCCGACAAGCAGGCGCTTGAAGCGCTGGTCTCCAGCCTGGCATCAACGCCCCTGGACAAGACCAAGCCGCTGTGGCAGTTCCACTTTGTCGAGAACTACCTTCATGGCCCGGCCATCATCGCGCGTATTCACCACTGCTATGCCGACGGCATTGCGCTGATTCAGGTGCTTTTGTCGCTGACAGAAACCGATCGGCAAAAATCTCTGCAGGCGAACAGCTCAAGACGCTGGAAGGAAAAGCAGGTGGCGGGATCGGGTGTTTTCAGGCGCCTGGCTGCGCCGGCGCACTCTGGTCTGAGAGTCCTGCAGGAGACCGGGGCCAAGGCACTGGAATGCGGCGCAGATGTTTTGCGGGATCCGCGTGCCGCCGGCGCTTCAGTGGCGGAGCTGATGGGTGAACTGGGCCAGGCCCTCCTTTTGCCGGATGATTCCCGCTCGCCGTTTCGCGGCCGGCTTGGCGTGCGCAAGAACATTGCCTGGGCCGAGCCCATCATTCTTGACGAGGTCAAGGCCGTCAGCCGGATCCTCGGCTGCTCGGTCAACGATATTTTGATTGCCGTCATGACCGGCGCGCTGCACCGTTATGTGGTTGAATGCGGCGCCAGTCCCGGCCAGGCCAGCATGCGCGCCACTGTTCCGGTCAACCTGCGGCCCCTGGATCACGCGCCGGAGCTGGGCAATCATTTCGGGCTGGTTTTTCTTGACTTGCCAATTGCCCAAAAGAATCCGCTGCGGCGCGTTTATCAGGTATCGGACAACATGCGCAAGCTCAAGGAATCCAGGCAGGCAGCGATCACCCTGGGTGCGCTGGCGGCGCTGGGCATGGGGCCTGCAGCTTTGCAAAAGCCCGCCCTGGAGATGTTCAGCCGCAAGGCCTCAGCGGTTCTGACCAACGTTCCCGGGCCGCAAAAGCCGCTTTATCTTGCCGGCGCCAGGCTGCGTGAAATGATGTTCTGGGTGCCGCAGACCGGCTCCATGGGAATGGGGATCAGTATTCTGAGCTACAACGGGAAAGTCTTTTCCGGACTGGTTGCAGATCACAATCTGGTTCCCGATCCGCAAAATGTGGTTCTGAACTTCAGAACGGAGTTCGAGAACCTGTTGCACTGGGTCATGCTGCTGGGTGCCGATGATGCACCCTTGCAGGCCGATGAGGCTGAATACCTGGTTGCACGCTTGTGCGCAGACTGCGATTGAAGACGCCGGCGACCGTCAAATACTGGCCTTGGCAAACTCCATGTCAAGCCGCTGCATGGCATCCACCGGCTTGATTGATGCCGCCTTTTTGTAGGCGGCATTGGACTCTTCCAGCCGCTTGTCACCGAACATGAGATAAAGACCATTGCCGTATTCAAGGTGGGCAATGGGTGCGTCCGGTGTCAGCGACAGCGCCTGTTCAAAATGATCCAGTGCTTCTTCAATGCTGGCTCCATAGGTAAGCCGGCCCACCATCCGGCCGATTTTCCCAATGATCTCGGCATGATACAGGCCCAGGGCGGTGTGTGCCTCGGCGTGTCCGGGAGCCAGCTCAAGGGCATTTTCAAGAGATTCACGCACCTTGCCGCCAATGCCCTGTGACAGCGCCCTGGCGATGGAGATGCTCTGGCTGTAGCGACCCAGAAGAAACGCATGAAAATAATGCGCATTGGCGTCATCCGGATGAGTTGAAATAGCGCTCTCCGCGCGTTTTATCCCCGCCTTGTAAATGGCCAGCCGGGTATTTTCGTTTTCTTCCAGATAGTCGGCATAAATGCCGCTGGCCTTGTTGGCCACGGCATGGGCATCCGGCCCAATCTCCTCGGCCAGGCTGGCGGCGCCCGCAAAGTTTCCGGCATGGTAGCGGCGCCATGCTTCCAGAATGTCGTTGCTGACGGGCAGGGGCTCGGCATCCCCCCGGTGCAGAGTGTCCCACGATTCGGTCAGCGCCTCGTCGGGGTAAAAATATGCTTTTGATTGATAAGGGAAAGCCGCCCAGTCTGAAGTATTCATGGTTTAGTGTGCCAGCTCTAGAAACAAGGTTTATATTTCATCATGAAACCCGTTGATCAGCGGCTCGCCCGGCGATGCTGCACCCAAACAGGAGCAAGCAAGATGGTAAAAAAGACCGCCAAAAAGAAGGTTGCCAAAAAAGTAACCAAAAAGACTGCATCCCGCAAGAGCGCAACTTCGCAGATGCAGGATTATGCCAGTGATATATGGTTGGCCGGCCTGGGCGCTTTTGCGCTGGCGCAAAAGGAAGGCAGCAGGCTGCTTGGTCAGGGCAGAAAATCGCTGGAGGACACCGGCAGCAAGGTGTTCGGTGAAAGTGGCAAGCTGTTTGAGCGCCTGATTGAAGAAGGCAGCAAGGTTGAAAATCGCAGCCGCGAGAAAGCCGACAGCGTGCGTGAAGAGGTTGAAAGTCGCGTTGGCAAGGTGCGTGAAACCGCGCAAAGCAACTGGGACCGGCTGGAGAAAGTGTTTGAACAGCGCGTTGCCCGGGCGCTGTCGCGTCTGGGTGTGCCCACCTCGGACGAGATTGCCGAGCTGAGTGAGCGCGTTGCCGAGCTGAACAGGCAAGTCAGTGATCTGTCTGCCCAAAAAGGGCCCGCAGTCAAAAAGACACCTGCAGCCGCCGCCGGAAAAAAGAAAACAGCCAAAAAGAAAGCCTCAAGCAAGGCCGCGTCCAAAAAAACGGCCGGCAAAAGCTGAAGAGCCCGCTTGAAGTGCCCCGCGGCAGCCTGCAGAGCTGCCGCGCAACTTGACCCGGACAGCGTTCCGGGTCTTTTTTTCAGGCGCTCAATCCGCCTGCATTCTGTAAGCCTGTGCCAGTGCCTTCATTTCGTTGCGAGCCGGTCCAACCAGGTTGGGGCTGATCAAACTCATGACCTGCCAGGCAGCGCGCTCGGGCCGCGGCTCCCCGTCCCTTTCGGCCACCTGGTCAAAGGCGATCCAGAATGTGGATATCAACACAATATTCCTGACCAGTGCATCCAGTTCCTCGGGCGTGGCTGCCAGCTCATCCTGGTCGATCAGCCCCTGGCTGAGCTGCCTGGCGGTGGCCATGGACAGCTTCAAAATGGCCTGAAAACGAAGGCGCAGACCGGGAAAGCGGCTGCAGATATCAGTCAGGTCGCGGTACAGAAACCGAAACTCGCCGATGGTTTCAAACACCAGATGCAGGAAAAGCCAGATATCCTCAACATGAACCACGGCCGGGCCAGGCGCTGCCAGCAGCTCCAGCATGCGCTTTTCATACAGTTTGAAAAGAGTCGAAATCAGCGCTTCCTTGGTGCGGAAGTGATAATGCAGGTTGCCCGGGCTGATGCCAAGCTCGTCGGCTATACGGTTGGTGGCCACGTGTCTTTCGCCATGCGCATTGAACAGCAGCAAGGCTGTGCCTAAAATCCGGTCCGGAGTGCTGGGGCCTGCAGCTGGCACGGTGACGGCTGCGGCTAGTACTTCAGGCTTTCAACGAGGTCGACATACTTCTGTTTGGCCTCGTTTTTTTCCATGCCCGCGAGCTTTTCCCATGCCTCGTACTTGGCTGTGCCGACAAAATCGAAGAAGCCGGGCCTTTCGCCGCTGACATCGCCCTCGCGTCCCTGTTTGTAATAGGCATAAAGCATCAGCAGAGTATCGTTGTCGGGCCGATCTTCCAGATTGTGGGCGTCCCTGGCGGCCTGCTCAAATCTTTCAGCCAGGTCTGTCATTGCGAACCCTCCCTTTGTGAATGTATTTGCCGTCTTTCTAGCACGAGCGCAACAAGCGGTCAATGACAACGACCTGCACGATGCACGCTGGAACTGCTGCCGACTGGCGCTGTTCAAGACAAGCCGTTATCTTTAAAGCACCGGAACTCAGTTTCTGAAGGATTCAAAATGAGCTATTTTGTAACCGGCGGCACCGGTTTTATAGGGCGCAACCTGATTGATCAACTGCTCAGGCGCAAGGGGCATGTTTACGTGCTGGTCAGACGTGGCTCAAAAGCCCGCTTTAATGCGCTGGTGGCCGAGCGCTGGCCGGAAAGCAAAAAGCGGCTGACCGCTGTAACCGGTGATCTGACCCGCCCGGCGCTGGGGGTTTCCACGGCCGATGCAGAAAAGCTTGACGAAAAAATCAGCCATTTTTTTCACCTGGCCGCGATTTATGACATGGCTGCCGACAGCCAAAGCAATGAGACGGCCAATATCGAGGGCACCCGCCACGCCATAGCCCTTGCTGAAAAAATCAGGGCGGGCTGTTTCCATCACACCTCGTCAATTGCCGTGGCCGGACTGTATCGCGGCACATTTCGCGAAGACATGTTCGAAGAGGCCGAGGGACTTTCACACCCGTACTTTCGCAGCAAGCACGAGGCGGAGGGGCTGGTGCGTCGAACATGCCGGATCCCGTGGCGCATATACCGGCCGGGAATTGTGGTTGGGCATTCCAAAACCGGCGAGATTGACAAGATCGACGGGCCGTACTATTTCTTCAGGCTGATTCAGAAAATGCGCCGCATGCTGCCGCCGTGGGTGCCCACCCTGGGGCTGGAGGGCAGCCGCATCAATATTGTGCCGGTGGATTATGTTGCCCGGGCAATGGACCACATTGCTCACAAGAGTGACCTGGACGGACAGTGTTTTCATCTGACCGATCCCCGGCCGGAACGCATTGGTCGCGTCATGAACCTGTTTGCCCAGGCTGCCCACGCGCCACTGATGAGCATGCGCCTTGATGCGCGGCTGTTCAGCTTTATTCCGGCGCCGGTCAAGCAGGGGCTGACCATGCTGCCGCCGGTGCGCCGCATCATCAGCCAGGTGCTGGATGACCTGGGCATCCCCGTTGATGTGCTTGGCATGTTCAATTATCCAACCCGCTTTGACAATCGCGATACCGAAAAAGCCCTCAGAGGATCCGGTATTGAGGTGCCGCGCCTTGAAGATTATGCGTGGGTCATCTGGGACTACTGGGAGCGCCATCTTGATCCCGAGCTGTTTATCGATCGCTCCCTGTCCGGTCAGGTCAAGGGCAAGACGGTGGTTGTTACCGGTGCGTCATCGGGCATCGGGCGCGCCACGGCCCTGATGATGGCACGTGCCGGCGCACGAGTGATTCTGGTTGCCCGTGGTGAGGAAAAGCTTAAGGAAACATTGTCCGAAATTGAGGCCGACGGAGGAAGTGCCAGCTATTACACCTGTGACCTGTCCAACATGGGCAAGGCTCAAAAGCTGGTCGACCGGATTCTTGAAGACCATGACGGCGTTGATATTCTGATCAACAATGCCGGCCGCTCCATCCGGCGCTCCATTCAGCTTTCCTATGACCGCTTTCATGATTACGAGCGGCTGATGCAGCTCAATTATTTTGGCTCACTCAAGCTCATCATGGGTTTTTTACCGGGCATGGTCGAGCAGGGCGGCGGGCAGGTCATCAATATCTCGTCCATCGGAGTGCTGTCCAACGCGCCCCGGTTTTCGGCCTATGTGGCGTCCAAGGCGGCGCTGGATGCCTTCTCGCGCTGCGCTGCGTCCGAGTTTTCGGATACGGGCGTGGCGTTTACCACCATCAACATGCCGCTGGTGCGCACGCCGATGATTGCGCCCACCAAAATATATGATCACGTGCCAACCATCACGCCGGAAGATGCCGCCGACATGATCAAGCAGGCGGTGATCTACCGTCCGCAGCGCATTGCCACGCGGCTGGGAACCTTTGCCCAGGTGCTGCATGCGGTGGCGCCCAAGGCATCTGAAATCATCATGAACTCCGCGTTCAGGATGTTTCCCGATTCAGCCGCTGCCGCGGGGGAAAAGTCGGGCGACGGCGAAGCAACCCGGGAACAGCTGGCGTTTGCCTCGCTGATGCGCGGAATCCACTGGTGATGGCTGCGGCAATACGCCCCTGGCAGAGTGCCGCTGCAGTTGTTGAACCAGCCGGGCCGGCAGACCAGCCCGGTGACAGGGTCAGGGTCGCTGTCGGGCCGGCACCGCTTCGGCCACCAGCACGCTTTCTATGACCAGGTCATGCTCAAAATACACGTTGAAGTCATTGTATTCCCAGCGGCTGATGGGCGGATCGCCCACGGCATTGCGTTTGGCATTGGGCGGCCCGTAGCGCTGCTCGACCTGCTGTTTGCTCAAGCCGTTGCCCGGCAGATCATGCAGCATGCTTTCTTCAACTTTCTGGATCAGCAGGATGTCGCCGGAAGCGGCGGCTCCTGCCGCGAAACAAATCAAAGCTGCCCCCAAAACCAGCTTGCGTGGAATTTTGCGCACTTTTGCGCCTCCTCTGGTTATGCCCTCGATTTGCCGCCTTGACGGCGGCAAACAGTGCTCAAAATAGTAGCATAAGTCATTCAACCCAAGAAGGACATTGAAAAGCCATGGAAACAGCATTGATTACCGGCGCAAACCGGGGCATTGGCCTGGCGCTGGCCCGCCAGTTGAAAGACCGCGGCTACCAGGTGATCGGCGCGTGCCGGACAGCATCGTCCGAGCTCCATTCACTTGATGTTCAGATTGAAGAGGGCGTTGATGTCAGCCGGGGAGACAGTCTGCGGCAGCTGGCCAACAATCTGCGTGGGCACCGAATCAGCCTGCTGATCCACAATGCCGGCATTGGCGGGGCCAGTTCGCTCAACGGCATTGAGGATGAGCTCGACAGCTGGCGCAAGCAGTACGAGGTCAATGCGCTGGGGCCGCTGAGAGTCACTCGCGCGCTGATCAATCATTTGCGCAACGACAGCAAGATTGCCATTTTGACCAGCCGCATGGGTTCCATAGATGACAATTCATCCGGCGGCCACTGGGCCTATCGCATGTCCAAGGCGGCTGTGAACATGGCCGGGGTGACGCTGGCCCACGAGCTGAAAGACCGCAATATCGCCGTGGCGCTTTTGCATCCGGGTTTTGTGCGCACCGACATGACGCGCGGGCAGGGAGATGTCGGCCCCGAAGAGGCGGCCGCCGGCCTTGTGCGCCGCATTGACGAGCTGAACATGGACAACAGCGGCGGCTTCTGGCACGCCAATGGCGAACGCCTGCCGTGGTAGTGGCCGTTTGGCCGGGATCAGGTCAGGAGTGGCTGCGCGCCAGCCTGTTTTGCTCGTCCAGAAGCCTTATCCAGGCCTGGTGGCGAAATTGGGCCACCAGGCCGCTGTCGACGGCGGCCGCCACGCCGCAGCCGGGCTCGGAGCGGTGGCTGCAGTCGCGGAACCGGCACTTCGGGGCCTTGTGGAATTCGGGAAAGCCGCGCTGCAGCTCGTGCAGGGGCATGGCCCACAGGCTGTATTCCCACACGCCGGGCGTGTCAATCAGCCAGGCGTTGTCGTGATATGGATACGCGCTGGCCGTGGTGGTGGTGTGACGCCCCTTGCCGGTGACTCTCGACAGCTCGGAGGTGCGCAGATCCAGGTCGGGAACAAGGGCGTTGAGCAGCGAGGTCTTGCCCACACCCGACTGGCCTGAAAACAGCGTGGTGCCGCTTTCTGCCAGCGGCTTGAGCGCGTCAATGTCGGGTCGGGGCAGACAGCAGGTTTCAACAATTTCATGACCCAGCTGCCGCAGCGCCTCAAGCTCGCTAAACGGCGGCTGTGCAGGACGTTCAAGGTCGTTTTTGTTGACCACCACAACGGGTTTGATGCCACGGATGAGGCAGGCGGCCAGATAGCGGTGCAGCAGGTCGGCGCTTGGCGCAGGCTCGGGCGCAATCACGATCAGTGCGCGGTCAATGTTGGCAGCGATGGCGCGAAATCTTCCGCGCCCGTCACCGCGGCCAAAGCTGTTTGTGCGCGGAACAGTTTTCTCCAGGGTGCCCTGGCTGTCGATATGCACCCAATCGCCTGCAAGAGGCCGGGCCAGGCGCCGGGGAAAATGGATCTTGCGAGCCTGGCCATCGACATGGACAACGCCGTGGTTGGCGTGTGCCTGAACGACCCGCACCGGGGGGCGGTTTTCTGTTTCAGCCATTGCCGCCGCCCTTGCTGTTATAGTTCCAAACCTGATTTGAAGCGTGTGTTTTTACCGGATGAACGAAGCCAATCTGATCTGGATTGATCTTGAAATGACCGGCCTGGATACGGTCAGCGACACGATTATAGAAATTGCGACGCTGATAACCGATGCCCAGCTCACCGAACTGGCCGTGGGGCCGGTCATTGCCATTGATACCCCGCAAGTCACGCTGGCGGCGATGGACGAGTGGAATACGCGCACCCATACCGAATCGGGCCTGGTCAGACGCTGCCTGGCCTCCGATGTGAGCCTGGCGGAAGCCGAGCGCCGCACGCTTGAGTTTCTTGCCGACCATGTGCCGGCCGGTGCCTCGCCGATGTGCGGCAATTCCATCTGTCAGGATCGCCGCTTTCTGGCGCGCCTGATGCCGCGGCTCGAAGCCTATTTTCACTATCGCAATCTCGATGTCAGTACCCTCAAGGAACTGGCGCACCGCTGGGCGCCGGAAGTGGCTGAAGGGTTCAGAAAGGAATCCAGCCACAAGGCGCTTGAGGATATCAGGGATTCTGTTGCCGAGCTGGCCTACTACCGGCAGTTCATGGGTGATCTCGGCGGCCACGCCCTGGGGTCGCGTCACTGATTGAGAAGCAATGCCCTGCGGCATTGAGAGGAATCAGTGCTCACGAACGCGAACGCCAGAGACTTTTGAAAGCTCTTCGTAAAGCGCTTTCTCGCGTTCGCTGGCCGGTTCCGGAACCACCACCTGAAGACGCACAATCTGATCGCCCACCGGCTTTCCCTGCAGGCCGCGACCGGCCAGCCGCAGACGTTTGCCGCTGCTGGAGCCGGGCGGAATTTTCAGGCTGACCCTGCCGCCCAGGGTTGGAACATTGACCTCGGCTCCAAGTGCCGCCTCCCACGGGGCAATCGGCAGATCAACCAGCACATTGCGGCCATCCAGCTCGAATTCCGGGTGCGGGGCTATTTCGACCTCAAGGAAGAGATTGCCGGCCGGTCCGCCGTGGCTGCCGGCACCCCCCTGGCCAGCCAGGCGGATGCGGCGTCCGCTGGTGATGCCGGCCGGAATATTGATATCCAGGCTATGCGGGCCGTCATCACGATTGATGGTGATGCGACGCTTTCCGCCGCGGTAGGCGGTTGGCAGATCAATGGTGATTTTGGCCGTGACGTCCTGTCCCGGTCGCGGCTGTGTTGTTTGTCCGCGCATGCCGCCAAACAGGGCTTCAAAAAAGTCGCTGAAGTCGCCAAATCCTTCAAATCCGGCGCCGCCGGACCCGGCATTCCAGGCGGGATCGGGCCGAAAGCTTTGCCCCGCTCTCCAGCCTCCGGCCCGCAGCTGATCATAGTGCGCCCGCTTTTCCGGATCCTTGAGTGCCTCATACGCCTCGCCAACTTCCTTGAAGCGATCTTCCGAATCCGGCTCCTTGCTGCGGTCGGGATGGTAGCGGCGCGCCAGCTTTCGGTAGGCCTTGCGGATTTCATCGGCCGAGGCCGAAGGGCTGACGCCAAGCGTTTTGTAATAATCCTTGAATTCCATGCGGTTGTGTTAAAAGGCTGAGCCGGTCCATTCAATGAATTAGGGCCAGTGGCCGACAAAATCAAGCACGGCCCATATCCTGCGCCGGCCGCTATTCAGGCTTCGGCAGGATTTGAAAACCAGCGCACGGCAGGATGTTGCGGAGCGGTTTGCTGGCCCAGGCGTTCTAGCAGCTGCTTGAAGCGGTCGCTTTTTTCCCGGCCCCCGGTGTGTAAAAACTCAGCCAGGATTTCCGCCTCGGTCAGCCGCCAGCCGCCCAGCCCAAGCTGACGGCGCAGATCCAGACATTCCTCTGCCAGCTGTTGGGCATCATCCTTGCGCCCATGGGAATATTCATGCCGGGCCCAGTCACAGGCAATTCCGGCCAGGATGGCTTTGCCCGGCTCGCCGACCGACCGTGCATCACTGGCCAGGGCGGCATATTGCTCACCGGCGTCGTCGGGGCTTGATCGGTCAGCCATGCGAATGGCCGCCAGCCTGGCCTGCAGACTGTACGGGTGGGAAGGGCCCAGCCGCTCGGTCATTATTTGCTGCGCAAGCGAGATGTGTTCCAATGCCTGCTCATGTTCTTCGCGAGCTTCATGCAGCTCGGCAAGAATCAGAGCGGCGGCAGCATAATCGGGCGTGTCCTTGCCGACGAACCGTTCAAAGGTATCGCGCGCCCTGACAAGATGGCGTTCGGCCTCATCGTACTGCGCCCGCATGATCAGCAGCCTTGAAAGATTCAGCTGCGCGGCGGCCATGGCGCCTGACGGACCGTACTTTTGCTGGCGAACTGCAATCACGTCACGCAACCGCTGCTCGGCTTCATCGGTCAGCCCAAGCTGGCTTTTGACCGATGCCAGGTTGGCTGATACGGCCAGGGCGTCACTTGAGTCCCCACGTTCCAGCGCCAGCCACAGCGCTTCAGCGGCTTCAAAGTGCTTTGCGGCCCTGTTCAGGTTGCCGTTGAGCAGAAGCGTTGTCGCCAGATTGGCCTCGGCGCGTGCCATCAGCGGCCGGGGCTTGGCCGAAACTCTCAGCGCCAGCCGCCGGGCACGCTCCAGATCTGTCAGGGCCTTGTCGCGCTGGCCCATGTCACGCAGCAGCCGGCCCCTTATTTGCAGCGCATCGGACAGGCGGGCGGGGTGGGCCCCGGGCAGGGCTTCAAGAATGGTCAGCCCGCGGTTGGCCGCTTCCAGTCCTTGCTGTATGCGTCCCTTGCGGTGATCCACCTGGGCCATGTCGAGCAGGGCAATGGAGTGCAGCAGCGGATAGTCTGCGGGTGTGTCATCACTGGCAAGTCCTGAAAGCATGGACTCGGCGGCTGAATAATCACCCAGGGCAATCATGATTTCGCCCAGCACACCCTTGACCTGGTGACGCAGGGAGGCGTCCTCTGCCAGCCAGTCGCCGGCCACATCGGCGGTGCGGTCGAGCAGCTCGCGGGCCGTGATGTTTTCGGTGTCTTCCGAAAGGCTGCCAACTTCGCGAAACATCAGGGTCAGGTGCTCTCTGAGGGTGTTGGCCCGGGCGGCTTCCGCCTGGGCAATATCGCGTTCAACGGCGGCCATGCGCGCCTGCCAGGCAACGGCCGTAACGCCGACGACGATGGAAATGAGGGTGGTAACGCCAAGAATGGCGGCCACAACGTGGCGCCTGGCCCACAGCAGCCAGCGCTCACCCAGGCCAGCGTGGCGGGCCCTGATCGGGTGGTTGCTCTGCAACCTTTGAATATCGTCCGCCAGCGTGTCAACGGTGGCATATCTGAGGGCCGGGTCGTGAGCGGTGGCGCGCTTGATGATGGCGTCCAGATCGCGTTCCCGGCTGCTTTTGCGATGCGTCGGGATTGTTTCGGCAGGCTGCGCCGACGTCAGCCATTGCAGCAGGGCGCCCAGCCCGTAAATGTCAAAGGCGGTGGAGGCCGGCTGTCCGTGAAGCGCCTCGGGTGCGGCGAACCTGGGCGTGAGGGCTCTTGGGGTTTGGGCATCATGGCTGTGTTCAAGCAGCTGTGAAACGCCAAAGTCAAGCAGGCAGACCCGGCCTTCCCGGGTAATCTTGAGGTTGGTGGGCTTGATGTCACCATGCACGACCAGGGCGCGGTGAGCGGCCGCCACAGCCTGGCAGGCTTCGTGGAAAACGCGCAGTATTTCAGCAAGCGAGGGCTGGCGGGTACGACACCAGACATCAAGGGTTTGGCCATCAATCCAGTCCATGACCAGAAAGGGCCGGCCGTCCTTGCTGATGCCGCCGTCAAGAAGGCGCGCAATGCCCGGATGGCTGAGTTGCGCCAGCGTCTGGCGTTCGTGCTTCAAAAGGCGGGCCAGGTCGTCGCTTTGGCCGCGGATCAGCTTGAGGGCCGCCTGCATTTCGAAAGCCCCATCGGCACGCTCGGCCCGGTAGACCTCGCCCATGCCGCCGGCCGCAACCAGCTCGGTGATGCGCCAGCGGCCCAGGCGTTCACCGGGCGCAAGAAAATTGTTGCTGCCTGCATGCCTGTGGTTTAGGGCATCCTCTGCCAGGTCACGCAGCGTTGCGTCGAGCAGGCCGGAGTCATCCTGGCCGGTGGCTGCTGCCAGTCGCTTTACCCAGGCGCCAATTCGCGGCGCTCGACCGGCAAGCTGCTCCAGGCGCTGCCGGCGCTGTTTTTCGGGGAGGTCGAGCAGCTGGTCGAGCAGGCGGTCAATCAGCTGCCGGCGGGCGGGTGTCAGTCGTGCCATGGCCGTGCGGGCCGCGCGACCCTTCATGGTTCGTGCTGAATTTCAACCAGCAGCCAGGCGCGCGCGCGTTCCCAGTCTCTTTGGACCGTACGCACCGAAATATCAAGCATTTCGGCAATTTCCTCGGCGGTATAGCCGCCAAAGAAACGGGCCGTGACCACCTCGGCCATGCGCGGGCAGGTTTTTTCAAGCTGCAGCAGCGCTTCGTTGACCACCAGGACATTTTCCTCACGCACGGTGTCATCCCTGCCGGCCAGCTCTTCGTTGAGACTGAGCGGGGCCTGGCCCGAGCCGCGTTTGGCGGCCAGCTTGCTGCGGGCGTGATCGATGATCAGGTGACGGATGACCAGGGCCGAGACGCGCTTGAGGTGCTGGCGGCTGCGCAAATTCTGGATGGCGCTGCTGCGCAGCTTGATAAAGGCTTCGTGGACCAGCTCGGTGGTTTGCACGGTGGGTGTCGAACCGTAGCGGGCCTGCTGGCAGCGCGCAATCTCGCGCAGGTCGTCATAAATCATCGGCAGGATTCTGTCGATGGTGTCAGGCTGGTCCCGCAGCTCAACCAGGAGCTGAGTCACTTCCCCTTCCGAAATGACATCGTGATAAATCGACACTTTGACGGGCGCCTGTTTGAATTTAGGGACACGGAAGATTCTGCCACAAACAGCTTAATGCAGGCTGAAGCCGGCACAGGTCAAGGAGCCATGCGGGCTGTTGCAGGCGGCAACAGCCCGCCTGATGGCGGGACGGGCCGGCGTCAGCGCTTGCTGTCGGCCAGCTTGCGCCAGGTGTCGACCACAGTGTCCGGGTTGAGCGACATGCTCTCTATGCCTTCATCCATCAGCCACTGGGCCAGGTCGGGGTGATCGGAGGGCCCCTGACCGCAAATTCCAATGTATTTGCCGGCCTTGCGGCAGGCGCTGATGGCGCTGGACAGCATGGCCTTGACCGCCGGATCGCGCTCGTCAAAGCGGTGGGCAACTAGGCTGGAGTCCCGGTCCAGCCCCAGAGTGAGCTGGGTCATGTCATTGGAGCCGATGGAAAAGCCGTCAAAATATTCAAGGAAGGCATCGGCGCTGATGGCGTTGGAGGGCAGCTCGCACATCATGATGATTTTCAGGCCGTTCTCGCCGCGCCTGAGGCCAAACTTTTCCATGACCGCAATGACTTCGCGGGCCTCGCCCACCGTGCGCACAAACGGCACCATGGCCCAGACGTGATCAAGCCCCATTTCGTCGCGCACCTTGCGCAGGGCGCGGCACTCCAGCTCGAAAGCCGGCTGGAAGCCGTCATCGACATAGCGCGATGCACCGCGCCAGCCGATCATGGGGTTTTCCTCCTTGGGCTCGTAGCGGTCGCCGCCGATGAGGTTGGCGTATTCATTGCTCTTGAAATCGGACAGCCGAACAATGACTGTATTGGGCGCAAACGGCGCGGCAATGGTGGCAATGCCCTCGGCCAGCTTGTCGACATAAAAGCTGGCCGGATCACCGTAGCCTGCGCTGCGGCGGTCGATTTCGGCCTTGACGCTGCCCGGCTGGCTGTCATAGTCGAGCAGGGCGAGCGGATGAATGCCGATCATGCGGTTGATGATGAATTCCAGCCGCGCCAGGCCTATGCCGTGGTTTGGAATCATGGCGAAATCAAAGGCGCGGTCGGGATTGGCCACGTTCATCATGATTTTCAGCGGCGCCTCGGGCATGTCGTCCAGCGTTTCCTCGGTCACGCTGAATTCAAGCAGGCCGTCATAGATTTTTCCGGTATCGCCCTCGCAGCATGAAACCGTGACGTCGCTGCCGTGAGTGATTTTTTCGGTGGCATCGCCACAGCCGACCACGGCGGCAATGCCCAGCTCGCGCGCAATGATGGCGGCATGGCAGGTGCGCCCGCCGCGGTTGGTCACAATGGCGGCGGCGCGCTTCATGACCGGCTCCCAGTCCGGGTCGGTCATGTCGGTAATCAGCACATCGCCGTCTTCAACCTCGTGGATCTGTTCCAGCGAGCGGATGACGCGCGCCTTGCCCTGGCCGATGCGCTGGCCTATGGCGCGGCCTTCGACAATCACCGGGCCGTCTGATTCAAGCCGGAATCTTTCCAGGGTCTGGCCGCTGCGGCTTTTGACCGTTTCCGGCCGCGCCTGGAGAATGAACAGCTCGCCGCTGTCGCCATCCTTGCCCCATTCAATGTCCATGGGACGACCGTAGTGTTCTTCGATGGTCAGCGCCATGTTGGCCAGCGCGGTGGCCTCGTCGTCGGTAATGGAAAACTCCCGGCGAAGCCCTTCGGGCGTGTCCTGGTCGAGAATGCCGCCTTCCGGGCCGTCGGCGTAGACCATGCGGGTTGCCTTGGTGCCCAGCGTGCGGCGCAGCACGGCGGGCTTGCCGGCGCGCAGGTTGGGCTTGAAAAGATAAAACTCGTCGGGGTTGACGGCGCCCTGCACAACGGATTCTCCCAGTCCGTAGCTTGAGGTGATGAAAACCACATTGCGATAGCCTGACTCGGTGTCCAGGGTAAACGTGACGCCGGCGGCGCCTGAGCCGGCGTTGACCATCAGCTGGATGCCGGCCGACAGGGCGACATCGTCGTGGGCGAAGCCCTGGTGAACCCGGTAGGCAATGGCGCGGTTGTTGTACAGGCTGGCAAAAACCGCGTGAATTTTCTCAAGCACGGCGTCGATGCCGCGCACGTTGAGAAAGGTTTCCTGCTGGCCGGCAAACGATGCATCAGGCAGGTCTTCGGCCGTGGCCGAGGAGCGCACTGCCACGGCCAGGCCGGTGCCGTAGCGCTGCTGCATTTTTTCGTAGGCCTGGCGAACGGCCTGCTCCAGCGGCTCGTGCAGCGGGGTGTCCATGATCCAGCTGCGGATGTCGGCCCCGGTTTTTTCCAGCGCCCGGGTGTCGTCCGTGTCAAGGTCGGCCAGCGCCGATGAAATTCGCCCGGCCAGGCCGGACTGCTCGATAAAATCCCTGAAAGCGGCGGCAGTGGTGGCAAAGCCACCCGGCACGTTGACGTCAAGATTCTTCAAATGGGTGATCATTTCACCCAGCGAGGCATTTTTGCCGCCGACCTTTTCAAGGTCGTCCATGCCAAGCTCATCTAGCCAAAGGATATACTCGGACACTCCCAACTCCACTGATGTTTGATTGACTACATCACAACATTGTACTGGTTACAGGCCCATGCGAAGAACGGTATTTTATGTTTCGGACGGTACGGCAATCACGGCGGAAACCTTCGGGCGCAGCCTGATGACGCAGTTTTCAGATGTCAAGATGCGCCAGGTGCGCCTGCCTTTTGTCGACACCCCGGGCAAGGCCGATGACGCGGTGGCCCTGATCGAGCGCGCCACCGCCGATGACAATGGGCGCAGGCCAATCATGTTCAGCACCATAGTCGATGCCGGGATCAGCGCCATTCTGGAAAAGGCCGATGCAGATCACTTCGATCTGTTCTCTACATATCTGGGGCCGCTTGAGTCGGCCCTGGGCGTGGCTCCGTCGCCCAGGGTTGGACAAACACACGGCATGGGCAACAGCGAGGGCTATGAAGACCGGATGGAGGCCACCAACTACGCGCTGACCCACGATGACGGCATATCAACCCGCCTGGACAACGCCGATGTCGTTCTGGTTGGAGTGTCGCGTTCCGGGAAAACGCCCACCTGTCTGTACATGGCGCTTCACTATGGCGTCAAGGCGGCCAACTACCCGCTGACGGAAGAGGACCTTGAGCAGCCCCGCCTGCCGGAATTCCTGCGCCAGTACAAGCACAAGCTGTTTGGTCTGAATATCGACCCGGAGCGGCTGGCGCAGATTCGCGAGGTGCGGCGCCCGGACAGTCGCTACGCTTCCATCAAGCAGTGCCGCTATGAAGTGGAGGCGGCCGAAGCCATGCTGCGTGCCGAAGGCGTGCCGATTTTCATATCAACCCAGACCTCGATTGAGGAACTGGCCAGCCGAATTCTGCTTGAGCTGGGTCTGAATCGCGAAAAACGCTGAATTCCTCACAATTGGCGCCGGATGGGGCGGGTCGGGGTGGCAGTTTTCTGCGAGTATGATATTCTCGCCAGCCATGATTACACTATCTCGTCAATTACAGCCCTCAAGCCGGGTATTGGCAAGAAGGCTTCCCGATCTTCACAGCGCGCTGTACCGGGCATTGAATGTCCTTTTGCCGGATGCGCTGGCCGAAGATGATTACCTGGTTTCGCAGTCGGGTACGGGGCCGGACCTTTATCTGGAGATTATAGACCGGCATCCCTATACGACGTTTGCGCGCCTGTCCTACATCATTGGCGCCGAGCGCGAGCACAATCCCAATGCCCATGTGCGCATCTATCACGATGCGGCCATGGCTGAAGCCACGGCTTTCAGCCCCCAGCAGGGCATTCAGCGGTTTGCCGGCCCCGAGCTGGCCATCAACGGCCTTGTCGCCCGCAGCTGGCGCCTCAACCAGGCACTGCTCAAATGGGTCGACTATCTGATTTCCCAGGGCCACGGGCCCGATACCATGCGTCCGGTGGGTGACCTTCCGCCTGAAGTGACGCTGGCAACGCCTGAAATCTGACGGCATCGTCCTGAAACTTTCGCCACAAGTTGTGGTGCACCCCGGCCGGCTGGTTTAGAATGGGCCGCCGCCTGCCGGATTTGTTGCCGGCAGGCGCCAAACGAAACAGGCTCGGCGAGCCTGGGTTTGCTTCGTTTACCCGGAGGTTTTTTCAAATGCAGGCAATTTTGGCGCTGGAAGACGGCAGCACGTTTTCCGGTCAGGGCTTCGG
>Ga0209487_1001114_pt1 | contig 23110 bp, 17 predicted proteins | sample Poulit2012_FD_187524 | JGI IMG/M metagenome (GOLD analysis project Ga0209487, IMG submission 187524) | Agricultural soil microbial communities from Georgia to study Nitrogen management - Poultry litter 2012 (SPAdes) (version 2) | ecosystem: Environmental > Terrestrial > Soil > Agricultural land...
AGCGACACCTCACCTGCGGACAGCGCCGGGACCCCCACGGAGCCGGACACCGACGACGCCCTCGCCGCGGAGAGCACGAGCACCGGAGCCACCGACCCGGACGCGGACTCGACCACCGGGCGCTGACCAGCGCCATCGGCGACAGACCGCGACCTCGGCGTAGGGGTCGGTATCCTCCCGGCATGGTGGAGGACACCGTTCGAGCTGTGGTGCGCAAGCTCGACGGCAGGCTGTACTGGCACCATTCGACGGTGCGTCTCGGTGACGACGAGTTCGGCATCTGGCTGGGCGCACCGATCGGGACGAGATACCGCAAGGGCCGGGGTGGCGAGACCTGCTCGACCGGGGAGCGGCGCGCCATGCTCTTTCCTCGAGATGCCTGGTGGACGGCACTGTTCCTGGCAGCACCAGCGCAGCTCGATGTCTACTGCGATGTGACTACTCCAGCTCGTTGGTCACACCGGGGCGAGGTGACCACGCTCGACCTGGACCTGGACCTGGACGTCTGCCGGACTCGGCACGATGGGGGTGTCTTCGTGGACGACGAGGACGAGCTCGTCCGGCACCAGAGGCGCTACGCCTCTCCACAGCAGGTGATCGACCACGCGGAGAGCGTGGGACCGGGGCGGTGCTGGTGGTGCGCGGGCAGCAGCACACGGTGACGACTCGCGGGTGCCACGGTACGTGACTCACGCGCACCCAGGTGCAGGTAACACAAAATTAACATCTATTGCTGTACATGCAGCACCATGAACGCGTAAATTCACGGCAGCAGTGGGTCGATGGCGCCCCAAATACAGTCAACAAGCCGTCGCCGTGGGTCGTCCTCACGGCCGTGAGGATGATCGGATGAACCAGCCCGCGCACGTGCCGTCGCCGTACACCGCCTTCAGCACCGCTCCCGAGAAGCAGGGTCTGTACGACCCGGGCCGGGACCGGGACGCCTGCGGAGTGGCCTTCGTCGCGACCCTGCGCGGGACACCGGGGAGAGACATCGTCGATGCTGCGCTGACCGCGCTGGCGAACCTGGACCACCGCGGCGCCGTCGGCGCCGAGGCGAGCTCCGGTGACGGTGCCGGCATCCTGCTGCAGGTTCCGGACGCCTTCTTCCGCGAGGTGCTCCAGGTGGACCTGCCGGACCCGGGGCGGTACGCCGTCGGCACCTTCTTCCTCCCGGCCGACCCCGCTGCGGCCGACCGGGCCGCGGGGCGGATCGGTGCGATCGCCGCCGAGGAGGGTCTGCAGGTGCTCACCTGGCGGGAGGTGCCGACCGACGCCGCCCTGGTCGGACCCACCGCCCGGTCCTGCATGCCCACGTTCCGGCAGGTGGTGCTGACCGCACCCGACCAGACTCTGGCCGGTATCGACCTGGACCGGCGCTGCTACCGGGTGCGCAAGCGTACCGAGCACAGCCTGGGCGTCTACGCCGCGTCGCTGTCCGCGCGCACCCTGGTGTACAAGGGCATGCTCACCACCGGACAGCTGGAACCGTTCTTCACCGACCTGTCCCACCCGGCGCTGGCCACCCAGCTGGCGCTGGTGCACTCCCGGTTCTCCACGAACACCTTCCCGTCCTGGCCGCTGGCGCACCCGTTCCGGATGGTCGCGCACAACGGGGAGATCAACACGGTGCGCGGGAACCGGAACTGGATGGCCGCCCGGCAGGGCACGTTGGCCTCCGAGCGGCTCGGGGACGTGGCCGACCTGCTGCCGGTCTGCGACGAGACGCAGAGCGACTCCGCCAGCTTCGACGAGGTGCTCGAGCTGCTCCACCTCGGTGGCCGCTCCCTGCCGCACGCGGTGCTGATGATGATCCCGGAGGCCTGGGAGAACCACGCCACGATGGACCCGGCGCGCAAGGCGTTCTACGCCTACAACGCCACCATCATGGAACCGTGGGACGGCCCGGCGGCACTGTGCTTCACCGACGGGCGCTGCATCGGCGCCGTGCTGGACCGCAACGGGCTGCGCCCCGGCCGGTACTGGGTGACCGAGGACGGTCTGGTGGTGCTGGCCAGCGAGTCCGGTGTGCTCGAGGTGGACCCGGCCACTGTGGTGCGCAAGGGCCGCCTGGCGCCCGGGCGGATGTTCCTGGTGGACACGGCCGAGGGCCGGATCGTGGCGGACGAGGAGATCAAGGACTCCCTGGCCGCTGCGCACCCCTACGACCAGTGGCTGTCCGAGCACCTGGTCAACCTGGCCGACCTGCCCGAGCGGGAGCACGTGGCGCACTCCCGGTCCTCGGTGCTGCGCCGCCAGCAGACGTTCGGCTACACCGAGGAGGAGCTGCGCATCCTGCTCCGCCCGCTGGCGGCCACCGGCGCGGAGGCGCTCGGCTCGATGGGCACCGACAGCCCGGTGGCGGTGCTGTCGGCCCGGCCCCGGCTGCTGTTCGACTACTTCAGCCAGGTGTTCGCCCAGGTCACCAACCCGCCGCTGGACGCGATCCGGGAGGAGCTGGTCACTTCCCTGGCCGGGGCGATCGGGCCGGAGCCGAACCTGCTGGCGGACACCCCCGAGCATGCCCGCAAGCTCGCCATCGGCTTCCCGGTGATCGACAACGACGAGCTCGCCAAGATCAAGAACATCCACCGCACCCCCGAGGCGGGGCACGGTTTCTCCGCGATCACCGTCTCCGGTCTGTACCCGGTGCGCGGCGGGCACCAGGCGCTGGAGCAGCGGCTGGCGGAGATCTACCGAGAGGTGGACGAGGCGATCGAGCGTGGGGTGAGCTTCATCGTGCTCTCGGACCGGGAGTCGGACGCCGAGCTGGCGCCGATCCCCTCGCTGCTGCTCACCGCCGCCGTGCACCACCACACCATCCGCGCCCAGACCCGCACCCGGATCTCCTTGCTGGTGGAGGCCGGGGACGTGCGCGAGGTGCACCATGTGGCACTCCTGGTCGGTTACGGCGCAGCAGCGGTCAACCCCTACCTGGCGATGGAGAGCGTGGAGGAGCTGGTGCATTCCGGGGTGGTGGACGGCGTCACTCCCGCCCATGCGGTGCGCAACCTCATCCGCGGTCTGGGCAAGGGGATGCTCAAGGTGATGAGCAAGATGGGCATCTCCACCGCAGGTTCCTACCGCGGCGCCCAGGTGTTCCAGGCCCTCGGCCTGTCCGAGGAGCTGGTGGACACCTACTTCACCGCCACCCCCTCCCCGCTCGGCGGGGTGGGCTTGGAGGTGATCGCCGCCGAGGTGGCCGCCCGGCACGCCACCGCCTACCCGCCCAGCGGCATCTCCTCGGCGCACCGCAACCTGCAGGTCGGTGGGGAGTACCAGTGGCGTCGGGAGGGCGAACCGCACCTGTTCGACCCGGAGACCGTGTTCCGCCTGCAGCACTCCACCCGCACCCGCAACTACCAGGTGTTCCGCGACTACACCCGCCGGGTGGACGACCAGGCGCGCCGGCTGATGACCTTGCGCGGACTGTTCACGCTGCGCACCGACGGGCGCGACCCAGTACCGATCGAGGAGGTGGAACCGGTCAGCGAGATCGTCAAGCGGTTCTCCACCGGCGCGATGAGCTATGGCTCGATCTCCGCCGAGGCGCACGAGACGCTCGCGATCGCGATGAACACCCTCGGCGGGAAGTCGAACACCGGTGAGGGCGGGGAGGATGTCGACCGGCTGCACGACCCCCGGCGGCGGAGCGCGATCAAGCAGGTCGCCTCCGGCCGGTTCGGCGTCACCTCCGACTACCTCAGCCATGCGAGCGACATCCAGATCAAGATGGCCCAGGGCGCCAAGCCCGGGGAGGGCGGCCAGCTGCCCGGCGGCAAGGTGTACCCGTGGGTGGCCGGCACCCGGCACGCCACTCCCGGTGTGGGCCTGATCTCTCCGCCACCGCACCACGACATCTACTCCATCGAGGACATCGCCCAGCTCATCCACGACCTGAAGAACGCCAACCCGGCCGCCCGGGTGCACGTGAAGCTGGTCGCCGAGGTCGGTGTGGGCACGGTCGCCGCCGGTGTGGCCAAGGCGCATGCGGACGTGGTGCTGGTCTCCGGGCACGACGGCGGCACCGGCGCCTCCCCGCTCACCTCGCTCAAGCACGCCGGGCTGCCCTGGGAGCTCGGTCTGGCCGAGACCCAGCAGACCCTGGTGGCGAACAACCTCCGGGACCGGATCGTGGTGCAGACCGACGGTCAGCTCAAGACCGGCCGGGACGTGCTGATCGCCGCTCTGCTGGGTGCCGAGGAGTTCGGCTTCGCCACGGCACCGCTGGTGGTCTCCGGCTGCGTGATGATGCGGGTGTGCCACCTGGACACCTGCCCGGTCGGGGTGGCCACGCAGAACCCCGAGCTGCGGGCGAGGTTCAGCGGAAAGCCGGAGTTCGTCGTCACCTTCTTCGAATACGTCGCCGAGGAGGTGCGGGCGCTGCTCGCCGAGCTCGGCCTGCGCAGCCTGGACGACGCGATCGGTGCGGTCGACCTGCTCGACGTACGTGACGCCGTCGAGCACTGGAAGGCCAGCGGACTGGACCTGTCCCCGATCCTGACCAGCCCCGAGCTGCCCGACGGCTCCGCACCGCGCCAGGTGCGTGAGCAGGACCACGGCTTGGACCGCGCGCTGGACAACGACCTGATCGAGGCCGCAGCACCCGCGCTCGAGCGTGGTGAGCCGGTGCACATCGAGGGCGCGGTGCGGAACGTGAACCGCACCGTGGGCACCATGCTGGGCCACGCCGTCACGAAGCACGCCGCCGCGCAAAGACAGGGCGACGGCGGTCCGCCGGTTGGCACCATCGGTGTCACCTTGCACGGGTCGGCCGGCCAGTCCCTCGGTGCGTTCCTGCCGGCCGGGATCACCCTGCGGCTCTACGGCGACGCGAACGACTACGTCGGCAAGGGCCTGTGCGGCGGCACCATCATCGTCCGCCCGGACCCGGCAGCTGGTTTCGCCGCCGGTGAGAACGTCATCGCCGGCAACGTGATCGGCTACGGCGCCACCAGTGGTGAGCTGTTCCTGCGCGGGCTGGTGGGAGAGCGGTTCGCGGTCCGCAACTCCGGTGCCACCGCTGTGGTGGAGGGTGTGGGTGACCACGGCTGCGAGTACATGACCGGCGGAACTGTGGTCGTGCTCGGTCCCGTCGGGCGGAACTTCGGTGCGGGCATGTCCGGTGGCACCGCCTACGTGCTGGACCTGGTGCCGAGCCGGGTGAACGGCCCGGCCCTGGCCAGTGGCGACCTCTCCCTGGACGAGCTGGACCCCGAGGACGTCGTCATCGTGGTCGACCTGCTCGCCCGGCACGCCGAGCACACCGGCTCGGAGCTGGCCGCGGAGCTGGCCGCCGCACCGGCGGTGGTGGCGCGCCGCTTCACGCGCGTGCTGCCACCAGCCTATGCGCGGGTGAACGCCGTGCTGGCGGCCGCACGAGCTGAAGGGGTGGACGCAGCCGAACCCGAGGTCTGGAACCGAGTACTGGAGGCGACCCATGGCTGACCCACGCGGATTTCTCAAGGTCCGTGACCGCGAGCTGCCGGCCCGCCGCCCGGTCCCGGTACGGCTGATGGATTTCAAGGAGGTCTATGCCCGCCGCGAGGAGGACTCTGCGGCGCTGACCCGCCAGGCCGGCCGCTGCATGGACTGCGGCATCCCGTTCTGCCACCAGGGCTGCCCGCTGGGCAACCTGATCCCGGAGTGGAACGACCTGACCCGTACCGGGCGGTGGGCCGAGGCGATCGACCGGCTGCACGCCACGAACAACTTCCCGGACTTCACCGGGCGGCTGTGCCCCGCACCGTGCGAGACCGCCTGCGTGCTCGGCATCAACCAGCCGGCGGTGACGATCAAGAACATCGAGCAGTCGATCATCGACGAGGCGTTCGACCGCGGTCTGGTCACCCCGCAGGTCCCGGACCGGCTCACCGGGCGCACGGTGGCGGTGATCGGTTCCGGACCGGCGGGCCTGGCGGCCGCCCAGCAGCTCACCCGGGCCGGGCACACGGTGGCCGTCTACGAGCGGGATGATGCGATCGGTGGTCTGCTGCGCTACGGCATCCCCGAGTTCAAGATGGAGAAGCGGCACCTGGACCGCCGGCTGGCGCAGATGGAGGCCGAGGGCACCAGGTTCCGCCCCGGGGTGGCGGTCGGCTCCGACCTGACCGGCACCGACCTGCTGCAACGCTACGACGCGGTGGTGCTCGCCCTCGGCGCCACTGTGCGCCGGGAGCTGCCGGTGCCCGGCCGGGAGCTGGCCGGTATCCACCAGGCGATGGACTATCTGCCGCAGTCCAACCGCGCCTGCCTCGGCGAGTATGTGCCCGACCAGATCACCGCGGCCGGCAAGGACGTGGTGATCCTCGGCGGTGGCGACACCGGGGCGGACTGCCTGGGCACCGCACTGCGCCAGGGTGCGAGGAACGTGGTGCAGGTGGAGATCATGCCGCGGCCCGCCGAGGAGCGGCCACCGGGCCAGCCGTGGCCCACCTACCCGATGGTCTACCGGGTCTCCTCGGCCCACGAGGAGGGTGGCGAGCGGGTGTATGGCACCTGCACGGTCGAGCTCGTCGGCGACTGCCGCGGCCAGGTCAGCCACCTGCGGGTGGTGGAGGTGACGTTCACCGAGGGTCGGATGGAGCAGGTGCCCGGCACCGAGAAGCAGATCCCGGCGCAGCTGGTGCTGCTTGCGATGGGCTTCACCGGAGTGCCCGCCGATGGCCTGGTGGACCAGCTCGGCCTGGAGGTGGACGCGCGCGGGCGGATCGTGCGCAACGAGACCTTCGGAACCGACCAGGAGCGGGTGTTCGTCGCCGGGGACGCCGGTCGGGGACAGTCGCTGATCGTCTGGGCGATCGCCGAGGGCCGGTCGGCGGCCGCCGGGGTGGACGCCTACCTGCGCGGCAGCACCGACCTACCTGCCCCGATCGCCCCGGACACTGTCTCGTTGACCGTGTGAGCACCGGTTCACCTGCTGGTCGCACGGTTCGGGCAGGTACGTCGAGGGCATAGGGTTTGCGGTATGCGTAGAGCGAAGATTGTGTGCACGTTGGGACCGGCCACAGAGTCCCCAGAGATGGTCCAGGCGTTGGTCGACGCCGGTATGGACGTAGCCCGGATCAACCGCAGCCACGGGGACGCCGACGCCCACGCTGCGGTGATCAAGCGTGTCCGGGAGGCGGCGGAGGCTTCCGGGCGTGCGGTGGCGGTGCTGGTGGACCTGCAGGGCCCGAAGATCCGGCTCGGTCGGTTCGTCGAGGGCAAGCACGAGCTGGCCGAAGGCGACACCTTCACCATCACCACCGAGGACGTGCCCGGCACCAAGGAGCTGGTCTCCACCACGTTCAAGGGGCTGCCGCAGGACGTCAAGCCCGGGGACGCGATCCTGATCGACGACGGCCGGGTGGTGGTGCGGGTCACCGAGGTCACCGGCCCGCGGGTGACCACCCGGGTGGAGGTGCCCGGTCCGGTCTCGAACAACAAGGGCCTGAACCTGCCCGGTGTGGCGGTGAACATCCCGGCGCTGACGGACAAGGACGCCGAGGACCTGCGCTGGGGCCTGGCACAGGGTGCGGACTTCATCGCGCTGTCCTTCGTGCGGTCGGCGGCCGACTACGAGGACGTCGCCGCGATCATGGCCGAGGAGGGCCGCACCGTCCCGGTGATCGCCAAGGTGGAGAAGCCGCAGGCGGTGGAGAACCTCGCCGAGATCGTGGACGCCTTCGACGGCATCATGGTCGCCCGCGGGGACCTGGGTGTGGAGCTGCCGCTGGAGCAGGTGCCGCTGGTGCAGAAGCGTGCCACCGAGATGTGCCTGCGCAACGCCAAACCGGTGATCGTGGCCACCCAGGTGCTGGAGTCGATGATCAGCGCCCCGCGACCCACCCGCGCGGAGGCGTCCGACTGCGCCAACGCCGTGCTCGACGGTGCTGATGCGGTGATGCTCTCCGGGGAGACCAGCGTGGGTCAGTACCCGATCGAGTGCGTGCGCACGATGGCTCGCATCATCGAGAACACCGAGGAGCACGGCCTGGAGCGGATCGCTAAGCTGCGCGCCACCCCGCACACCCGCGGCGGGGTGATCACCAAGGCCGCCGCCCAGATCGGGGAGACCCTCGGCGTGAAGTACCTGACCTGCTTCACCCAGTCCGGTGATTCCGCCCGGCGGATGTCCCGGCTGCGCTCGGCGATCCCGCTGCTCGCCTTCACCCCGGTGCCGGTGGTGCGCAACCAGCTCGCGCTGAGCTGGGGGGTGCAGACGTTCACCGTGCCGCAGGTGCAGCACACCGACGACATGATCAACCAGGTGGACGTGGTGCTGAACGGCTCCGGCCACGGTGAAGAGGGCGACATGGTCGTGGTGGTGGCCGGGATGCCGCCGGGGGTGTCTGGTTCTACCAACTCCATCCGGGTGCACACCGTCGGGGAGAAGCCGGCCTACCCCGGTCGGTGAGGCGCCGCTGGCGTCGTCCGACGGCGGAGGTCACCAGGCGTAGCACCGCCGGCGTGGCGGCGGCGCTGCTCTGCGTGGACTGCGATGGCCCCGGCGCCAGCGGCCGCTCGCCGGGCTCGGGGGAGTTCTCCCCGTGTCGCGGACTCGGAGACAGGATCGTTCCGGGATAGGTTGCCGCACAGATCCGGGAGCCGGGTCGGACAGTCGAGAGGAGGATCGGTGCGAGTCAGAGGAGCTGTGGCCTGGGGTGCGGCAGCGTCGCTGCTGCTGGCGCTGTCGGGATGCTCGTTGCTCGACGGTGACGATCCGGAGACCGAGCCGCCCAGCTCTGGCCCCACGGACGGGCAGGGGGAGCACCCCAGCGGTCAGCCGACCATCCCACCGCAGCTGCTGGAGTGCGGCGACCCGGCGGGCAAGGGCGGCGACAGCGAGGAGACCGAGGGCGAGGATCCGGTCGAGCTCACCGACGCCCTGGTCGCCTCGGACGCCAGCTGGGACGTGCCTGCAGGGTATGAGTCGGCCACCGGCTACTACGACGACCTGGACTACGAGCAGCGGATGTTCATGCACACCTATGTGCCCACCGCCCCGGGCTACGACACGCTCGACCTGGTCGGCGTGCTCGGCTACGACGGGCTGGACTGGGGCCAGCTGGCCCAGGAGTGCGGGCAGGTGCCACTGGAGGCGATGCTGGAGCGGGTGGCGGAGTACCAGGACCTGCTCGACGCGGAGCCGTTGGACGAGGCCGAGCTCACCGAGGTGGGTGGCCTGCCGGCGGTGACCCAGACGATGCGCATCCCCAGCTACGACTTCCGGGGCTACTGGTTGTTCTCCCAGACCGAGCTGCTGTTCATCGGCTGCCAGTGGACCAGCCAGGACGCCCAGGCGGAGATCGAGTCCTCCTGCGCCGACCTGGTCGCCACGGTGCAGGTGGGCTGAGGCGGTGCGGGTGGGTGAGCCCGGCGGTACGCCCGCGGGCGAAGGCTGATGTCCTACCATGACTCAGGCAGCCCCGCGGCAAGGGCGCTGGGCAGGCGATGAGGAGGACTGCAGATGAGGACCCGCGCAGGGGGCGTGCGTGGCAGGCGCGTGGGAGGCGTGCTGCTCGCGGCGGTGCTGAGCAGCACGCTCGCGCTGTCCGGCTGCACCATGCTCGGGGGCGAGGAGGGCGGGTCACCAGCAGGTGACGGCAGCGAGGAGTCCGGTGGGGCGGCCGGCAGCGGCGACCACCCCACGATCCCCTCGCAGCTGCTGGAGTGCGGGGAGAAGGAGGCCGACCCGGACGAGCTGCAGCTGGCCGAGGTAGACCTGTCCAGTGCCACCTGGTCGATGCCGGAAGGATTCGAGGAGAGCTTCCTGTACGTGGAGGACAACCCGGTCGAAGAGGTGGACACCACCTGGTACGCGGTGCCGACCGAACCGGAACTACCGACCTTGAACGTGCTGAACGTGGTGCTCTACACCGGCCTGGACTGGGGAGACCTGGCCGACGCCTGTGACCGGGTGCCGCTGGAGGCGGTCGAGGAGCAGCTCGCCCGGTACCGGGAGCACATCGACGCCGAGCCACTGGACGAGGCGCAGATGACCGAGGTGGCCGGGATGCCGGCGATCACCCAGCAGATCGGCCTGGCTGACTACAGCTACGTCGGCTACTGGCTGTTCTCCCAGACCCAGCTGCTGCACGTGTACTGCCAGTGGACCGACGAGGCGGCCCGCGAGGTCATCGAGCCCGCGTGCACCCCGCTGGTGGAGAGCGTCACGGTGGACTGAGCATGCTGGGTGTGCACTCCGAGGTGGGCCGGCTGCGCACGGTGATCGTGTGCGCACCCGGTCTGGCGCACCGGCGGCTGACCCCGTCCACCGCCCGCGACCTGCTCTTCGACGAGGTGATGTGGGTGGCCAGCGCGCAGCGCGACCACGCCGAGTTCGTCGCCACCATGCGTGCCCGTGGTGTGGAGGTGCTCGAGCTGGCGGACCTGCTCACAGAGACGATGGCGCTGCCGGCCGCCCGGGAGTGGGTGCTGTCCAGGAAGGTGACGGCGAACAAGGTCGGGCTCGGTCTGGTGGAGGCGACCACTGCGTTCCTGCACAGCCTCAGCCCGGCACGGCTCGCCGAGGTGCTGATCGGTGGGCTGGCCACCTCCGACCTGCCCGCCGAGTACCGGCCCCCGTACCTGGCGCTGGCCCGGGAGTCCGCCGGCGCCCGGGAGTACCTGCTGCCACCGCTGCCGAACATGCTCTACACCCGCGACACCACCAGCTGGCTGTACGGCGGGCTGACGCTGAACCCGTTGTACTGGCCGGCACGGCGGGACGAGACGCTGCTGATGAAGGCGATCTACACCTTCCACCCCCGGTTCACCTCGGCCCGTATCTGGTGGGGTGACCCCGAGCAGGACTGGAGCCAGGCGACCCTGGAGGGTGGGGACGTGATGCCGGTGGGCAACGGTGTGGTGCTGATGGGGATGGGGGAGCGCACCTCCCGCCAGGCGATCACCCAGGTGGCCAAGGCGCTGTTCGAGGCCGGTGCCGCCGAGCAGGTGGTCGTCGCCGGGATGCCGCAGCTGCGGGCGGCGATGCACCTGGACACCGTGTTCACCTTTGCCGACCGGGACGCCGTCACCCTGTACCCGGCGATCGTGGACAACATCCACACCATCACCCTGCACCCCAGCGACAAGGCACCGGGTCTGGAGGTCCGGGACGGCGGACGTGGCACGTTCGTCCAGGAGGTCGCCAAGGCGCTGGGGCTCAGTGAGCTGCGGGTGATCGCCACTGGCGGGGACGACTTCGACTCCGAACGCCAGCAGTGGGACAGCGGCAACAACGCGGTCGCCCTGGAACCCGGAGTGGTGATGACCTACGACCGGAACACCGCCACGAATGCCGCGCTGCGTGCCGCCGGCATCGAGGTGCTGGAGATCCGCGGAGGAGAGCTCAGCCGTGGCCGCGGCGGCGGACACTGCATGACCTGCCCGATCGAGAGGGACCCGGTCGGCTACTGAACCGGGCAGGTGGCCGGTGCGGGATGGGTAGCAGTGCCCATACGCTCGTCTGCTGGCGGTCGCTCGACACGCTAGGCTTCCGGGGCAGGCCGGTTCGCGGACAGCGGCACCGGCGTCGACGTGATGGTGCGCAGCAGGACTCTCGACGAGCGCTACCTCTCCTCGACCACACCCGTGCTGTGTGCCGGACTGATGAGGAGAACAGCACAGGATGACAGGACGGGTGCGGGCTGCCGCCGCGCTGGCGGTGGCCGCCGGTGTGCTGCTGAGCGGTTGCGGCGAAGACAGCCATGACTACGAGCCGATCGACCTCGGCGAACCGGGCGAGGTGACCGAACCTGGGGCGACCCTCGCGTTCGGCGAGCCCGCCTGGCTGGAGCACACCTTCAGCACCGGCACCGAGGACTACACCGGGCTGCAGGGCGTGACCGTCATCGACATCGCAGCGGGCGATGCCTCGATGTTCGAGGAGTACGACAACGCCGAGGAGTTCGCCGGCTACACCCCATACCTGGTGGTCACCCAGCACCAGTTCGCCGAGGACCTGCCCGCTGACGTGGACCCGGACACTGTCGACCTGTTCCCGATGCTCGCCGACGGAACCGACGCCGAATGGCTCACCAGCGGGTACGTCACCCTTGCCGGGCCCGGTGACGAGTGCGGGCTGAAGCTGCCGGACTACGATGAGGAGAGCCGCACCCTGCTGCAGTGCTTCGTCGCCCTGAGCAGCACCGATGAGGCGGTCACCGCCGCGGAGTACCTTGCCGAGGACTACACCGCGATGATGGCCACCGAAGGCAACGAGTACCTGCAGGCGCCGGTCAGCTGGGAGTGACCCGGGCGCGCCGGCGCACCCGGCGACCAGGTTAGGATGAATCCGCTGCGGCGCCACGGGCGCCGGCAGCGGCACGCCCCGCTGGCGGAATTGGCAGACGCGGTCGGCTCAAACCCGGCTGCCCTCGCGGGCGTCCCGGTTCGAGTCCGGGGCGGGGCACCGGCGTCCGGCAGACTATGCCTGAGCACCGCAGCAGGTGGTGACTCTAGGCACATTCGCCATCTTTCGCCGTCGACCGCTCCCCATGAACACGCCAAGAGCATTAGGATCAGACATCGTGACCACGGACGAACCGACCGGCGAGGCGCCGGAGACGAACAGCACTGACGCGAGCCTGCTGGACCTGCAGATGCCCACGGCACAGGCCCCGGCCAAGTCGAAGCCCGGACGCACCCGACGGGTGGTCATCGCCGAGGACGAGGCCCTGATCCGCCTGGACGTGGTGGAGACCCTCCAGGAGGCGGGCTACGAGGTCGTCGGCGAGGCCGGTGACGGGGAGACCGCGGTCAAGCTGGCCACCGAGCTGGAACCGGACGTCGTGGTGATGGACGTGAAGATGCCCGTGCTGGACGGCATCTCCGCCGCCGAACGCATCACCAAGGAGCGGATCGCCCCGGTGGTGCTGCTCACCGCCTTCTCCCAGACCGAGCTGGTGGAGCGGGCGCGCGACGCCGGTGCGATGGCCTACGTCGTCAAGCCGTTCACCCCGGCGGACCTGCTGCCGGCACTGGAGATCGCACTGTCCCGGCACCACGAGATCGCTGCGCTGGAGTCCGAGGTCGCCGACCTGGCGGACCGGTTCGAGACCCGCAAGCGGGTAGACCGGGCCAAGGGTCTGCTGATGACCAAGATGGGGCTGACCGAGCCGGAGGCGTTCCGGTGGATCCAGAAGACCTCGATGGACCGGCGACTGACCATGCGTGAGGTGGCCGACGCCGTCATCGACCAGGTGGGCGCCAAGTAAGCCACGCTCCTGGACACTGGTCTGGGCACCCGGCGTATGGTGAGCAGCACCGTGACAGGTGAGGAGGTGTGTCGTGCCGGCAGTTCGTCGTGCGGCGTCGGCGCGTCAGGCCACTGAGGACGACCTCGAGGGCGTAGTCCCGGTCATCCAGGCGGCGCGTGCGGACTCCCCACTCGGACCGCAGTTCGTCGACCCGGCGAGCAGCACGCTCAGCGCACAGCTGCGCACCTGGTACGGCATGCCCGGCAGCACGCTGGTGATCGCCGAACAGGACCAGAGCATGATCGGGTTCGCCCTCGCCCAGATGGTGCCGCCGAACCTGTTCTCCGACATCAGCTATGTGCAGCTGGAGGCGCTGTACGTGGTGCAGGGCAACCGCCGGCGCGGGGCTGGCCGGCTGATGGTGCACCAGGTGGCTCTCGCGGCCGCCCGTGCAGGTGCGGAACGAGTGGTCACCATGCCGCTCACCGGGGCCCGCAGCGAGCAGCGGTTCCTCTCCGGGCTCGGTTTCTCCCCGGCCGGCTCGCGTCGGGTGGCCGAGACCGCCTCGTTGATGCGCCGGCTGGAGCCGCAGAAGGGGATGCGGGAACGCCGCCCACGCGCCCTGGACGAACTGATCGCCCGCCGACGGCGCAGTCGAGGGCTGCCGGAGACGCCGGCCGGGGGAGTGGACCTGAGCCGGCTCGCGGACCGGGTGGGTCAGCGAGAGTCGACCAGCATGCAGGTCAACCGTGAGGTGCACACCCGCCGCCCGGACTCCTCCTCCAGCACGATCTCGTAGGCGGCCACCCGCGCGCCCAGGTGCAGCGCCGTAGCCGTACCGGTCACCCAGCCGGCACGCATCGACCGGTGGTGCGTGGCATTCAGGTCCATCCCCACCGCGATCCGGCCCGGACCGGCATGCGCAGTGGCGGCGACCGAGGCGAGCGTCTCGGCGAGCACCGCCGAGGCGCCACCGTGCAGCAGCCCGGCCGGCTGCGTGTTGCCGTCCACCGGCATCCGGCCGACCGTCCGTTCCGGTGAGACCTCGGTGATCTCGATGCCCATCCGCTCGATCAGCGTGCCGCGCAACGCCTCGGCAGGGAACGGGAAGGAGGGGGCTGGCTCAGGGATGTCGGTCATGGCGCCTAGGCTGTCACCTGTGACCGACACTGCGCGACCCCGGCTCCTGATCATCGACGGCCACTCGATGGCCTACCGCGCGTTCTTCGCACTGCCGGCGGAGAACTTCTCCACCACCACCGGGCAGACCACGAACGCCGTCTACGGGTTCACCTCGATGCTGATCAATCTGCTCCGGGACGAGGACCCCACGCACGTGGCGGTCGCCTTCGACGTTTCCAGCCACACGTTCCGCAAGGAGACCTACGCCGACTACAAGGGCACCCGGGACGAGACCCCGGAGGAGTTCCGCGGCCAGATCCCGCTGATCGAGGAGGTGCTCGCTGCGCTGGGTGTCACCACGCTGGGCAAGGAGGGCTTCGAGGCCGACGACATCCTGGCCACCCTGGCAGCCACCGGCCGCCGGGACGGGTTCGACGTGCTCGTCTGCTCCGGCGACCGGGACACCTTCCAGCTCGTCGACGATGTCGTCACCGTGCTCTACCCCCGCAAGGGGGTCTCCGACCTGAGCCGGATGACCCCACAGGCGGTCACCGACAAGTACGGGGTGGGCCCGCAGCAGTACAGCGACCTGGCTGCACTGGTAGGCGAGAGCAGCGACAACCTTCCCGGGGTACCGGGGGTGGGCCCGAAGACCGCAGCGAAGTGGATCCACGCGCACGGTGGGTTGGAGGGCATCGTCGCCGACGCCCCCTCGATCACCGGCAAGGCGGGCGCCTCGTTGCGGGAGAACCTGGACCAGGTGCTGCTGAACCGGCAGCTGAACCAGCTGATCACCGATATGGAGCTCCCGGTCACCCTGGAGGACCTGGCCCGTCGGCCCTACGAGCGGGAACGGGTGCACGAGGTGTTCGACGCACTGGAGTTCCGGGTGCTCCGGGAGCGGCTGTTCGCGATGGACCCCCAGGACACCGAGGCTGCCGATGCTGCAGCCTTCGACCTGGACATCACCACCCTGGCCGCCGGCCAGGCGCAGACCTGGCTGGACGCGCACGCCTCCGGCGAGATCGGCCTGGACGTGGCCGGCAGCGCCGCGCAGGGCAGCGGCGATGCCTGGGCGCTGGCGCTGGCCGCCCAGGGCGGTGCCGTGCTCAGCATCGACCTTGCCGAGATCACCCCGGAGGACGAGGCCGCCCTGGCTGCCTGGCTCGCCGATCCGAAGGCCCCGAAGGTGCTGCACGAGGCGAAGAGCGCCTGGCACGCGCTGGACGGGCGCGGCCTGGTCCTCGAGGGGGTGGTGTTCGACACCGCTGTGGCCGCCTACCTGTGCCATCCGGACCAGCGCTCCTACAGCCTGGCGGACCTGTCCGTGCGGTTCATCGGCCGGGAGCTGCGCACCGAGGCGGACAGCGGCGCCCAGCAGATGCTCGTCCTGGACGGGCCGGGGGAGGCCGAGCTCGGGGCGATCCGTGCGGCTGCGGTGCTCGAGCTGGCCGGGTCGTTGCGGGAGCAGCTGGTCGACCGGCACGCCACCGACCTGCTCGCCGACCTGGAGCTGCCGGTGGCCGCAGTGCTCGCGCGGATGGAGCAGGCCGGGATCGCTGCGGATGTGGACTATCTGCGCGAGCTGGAGCAGCACTTCGACGCCCAGGTGCGGTCCGCCGCCGAGCAGGCGTACGAGGTGATCGGCCGAGAGGTGAACCTGTCCTCCCCGAAACAGCTGCAGGAGGTGCTGTTCACCGATCTGGAGATGCCGAAGACCCGCAAGACCAAGACCGGCTACACCACCGACGCCGAGGCGCTGGCGGACCTGTACGTCAAGACCGAGCACCCGTTCCTCGCCCACCTTCTCGCCCACCGGGACCACATCCGGCTCCGGCAGACGGTCGAAGGGCTGCTGCGCACGGTCGCTCCGGACGGGCGGATCCACACCACCTACTCCCAGACCATCGCCGCCACCGGCCGGCTCTCCTCAGCGGACCCGAACCTGCAGAACATCCCGATCCGCACCGAGGAGGGGATGCGGATCCGCGCCGCATTCGTCGTCGGGGAGGGGTACGAGCGGCTGCTGACCGCGGACTACTCCCAGATCGAGATGCGGATCATGGCACACCTGTCCGCCGACGAAGGGCTGATCGAGGCGTTCCGCACGGGTGAGGACCTGCACTCCTTCGTCGGGTCCCGGGTGTTCGGGGTGGCACCGGAGGAGGTCACCGCTCCGATGCGCTCGAAGATCAAGGCGATGAGCTACGGGCTCGCCTACGGACTGAGCGCGTTCGGGCTGTCCCGGCAGCTGAAGATCGAGACCGCTGAGGCCCGGTCGCTGATGGAGGAGTACTTCGAGCGCTTCGGCGGGGTGCGTGACTACCTGCACTCCGTGGTGGAGGAGGCTCGCAAGGTCGGCTACACCGAGACCATCCTCGGCCGGCGGCGCTACCTGCCGGACCTGAACAGCGACAACCGGCAGCGCCGCGACATGGCTGAGCGGATGGCGCTGAACGCGCCCATCCAGGGCAGCGCCGCCGACATCATCAAGCTGGCCATGATCGGCGTGGACGCTGCGCTGGCCGAGCAGGGCCTGAGGTCCCGGATGCTGCTGCAGGTGCACGACGAGCTGGTGGTGGAGGTAGCTGCCGGTGAGGCCGATGCGGTGGAGCAGCTGCTGCGTGAGCAGATGGGTTCCGCCGCAGAGCTGGCGGTGCCGTTGGACGTGTCGGTGGGTACCGGGGTGAACTGGCGCGACGCCGGCCACTGACCCCGGAATCGCGAACCAGGGCGTTCAGCGGAGCTCGGCGGACACGATCAGGGTCCCGGGCAGCAGCCTGCCCCGCTCTGGGCCCCAGCCGCCCCACACGGTGGTGTTCTCCGGCGGCCACTCCGGCTCCAGCATGCCGGTGATCGTCAGGCCCGCACCGACGACGTCGCTCACGTGGTCGGCCAGGGTGCGGTGGAACTCGGCGTACAGCACCCGCCCCGCGGTGTCGGTCTCCGCGTACGGTCGCCGGTCGAAGTAGGAACGGTGCGCGGTCAGGCCCGCGCTGGTCGGGTCGTCCGGGAACGCCCAGCGCAGTGGGTGGGTCACGGAGAACACCCACCGGCCACCTGGCCGCAGCACGCGGGCCACCTCCGCGTGCACCCGCTGCGGGTCCGGGACGAACGGCAGCGCACCGAAGGCGGTGAACGCCACGTCCATGCTGCCGGTGGCCAGCGGCAGCGACCGGGCGTCCGCCTGCACCATCGGCACCCGGATACCGGTGGCCCGGTCCAGTCGCGCTGCAGCGGTCACCATCCCGGTGGCCGGCTCGCTGGCGAGTGCGTCCACCCCTTGGCTGCGCAGCCAGCGGGAGCACTGCGCCGCCCCGGCGCCCACCTCCAGCACCTGGGCGGACCGCAGCTCCGTCAGGTGACCGAGCAGGTGGGCGTCCGCCTCCCGCAGCCCCTCCGGACACCAGCGGAAGTCCGCGGCGCCGAGGAGCTCGCCGTGCTCGGCCAGGTAGTCCTCGGCGGCGTGGCTCCACCAGTCGATCGTCGCCGCGGCCGCTTGGGCGCCGTCCACCTGCCGGTAGCCGGCCTCGGCCAGCGGGCCGGTACTGCCGGCGCCCTCTGTGCTGCTGGCGTCGGCGCCTTCTGTGCCGCCGGTGCAATGCTGGTCCATCGGGCCAGTATCGCCCGCGCGGTGCACGTGACCGATCCCACACCTTCCCGGTGCCGGAGCGTGCTGCCCACATTGTGAACTGCTCGGCGCGCGCGGTAGGGTAGTTGAGGTTATTCGTGCGCTCCTGTGCCCAGCTGGTGGCGGCAAGGCGAGCGGTCCACTGCGGCTTCGGCCGTCGGCGGGACCCGATGCTTGCGGCTGCTGCGGTCCGCGGGGTCACGCGCGTGCCGTGTCCGCAAGTCCAACTACTATCCCTGTCCGCAACGGAGTTCACCACCGTATGACTATCACCAGCCCGGCCCCGACGAATGTCCCGCAGGTCGCGGTCAACGACATCGGCTCGGAAGAAGAGTTCCTCGCAGCCGTCGACGCGACCATCAAGTACTTCAATGACGGTGACATCGTCGAGGGTACGGTCGTCAAGGTCGACCGTGACGAGGTTCTCCTCGACATCGGTTACAAGACCGAAGGCGTCATCCTTTCCCGCGAGCTCTCCATCAAGCACGACGTCGACCCCGATGAGGTCGTCGCCGTCGGAGACCGCGTCGAGGCCCTCGTCCTGCAGAAGGAGGACAAGGAGGGCCGTCTGCTCCTGTCGAAGAAGCGCGCCCAGTACGAGCGCGCCTGGGGCACCATCGAGAAGATCAAGGAGGAGGACGGCGTCGTCACCGGCACCGTCATCGAGGTGGTCAAGGGTGGTCTCATCCTGGACATCGGCCTCCGCGGCTTCCTGCCCGCCTCGCTGGTGGAGATGCGTCGCGTCCGCGACCTGCAGCCCTACATCGGCCAGGAGCTCGAGGCGAAGATCATCGAGCTGGACAAGAACCGCAACAACGTGGTGCTGTCCCGCCGCGCCTGGCTGGAGCAGACCCAGTCCGAGGTGCGCTCCACCTTCCTGCAGACCCTGCAGAAGGGCCAGGTGCGCCCCGGTGTGGTGTCCTCGATCGTCAACTTCGGTGCGTTCGTGGACCTCGGCGGTGTCGACGGTCTGGTGCACGTCTCCGAGCTGTCCTGGAAGCACATCGACCACCCGAACGAGATCGTCGAGGTCGGCCAGGAGGTCACCGTCGAGGTGCTCGACGTCGACTTCGACCGCGAGCGGGTCTCCCTCTCGCTGAAGGCTACCCAGGAAGACCCGTGGCAGGCCTTCGCCCGCACCCACGCGATCGGTCAGGTCGTGCCGGGCAAGGTCACCAAGCTGGTGCCGTTCGGTGCGTTCGTGCGCGTCGAGGACGGTATCGAGGGCCTGGTGCACATCTCCGAGCTGGCCCAGCGCCACGTGGAGGTGCCCGAGCAGGTCGCGAAGGTCGACGACGAGGTGTTCGTCAAGGTCATCGACATCGACCTGGAGCGCCGCCGGATCTCGCTGTCGCTGAAGCAGGCGAACGAGGGCGTCGACCCGAACGGGGACGACTTCGACCCGTCGCTGTACGGGATGGCCGCCGAGTACGACGAGCAGGGCAACTACAAGTACCCCGAGGGCTTCGACCCGGAGACCAACGAGTGGCTCGAGGGCTACGAGGCCCAGCGCGAGGCCTGGGAGGCGCAGTACGCCCAGGCGCACGCCCGCTGGGAGGCGCACAAGGCGCAGGTCGCCAAGGCGCTGGAGGCGGACGCCGAGACCACCGGTGCCCCGGTGGGCGAGGTCGCCGACTCCTCCTACTCCTCGGCTCCGGCCGACGCGGGCGGCACGCTCGCCTCGGACGAGGCGCTCGCCGCGCTGCGGGAGAAGCTCACCGGCAACTGATCTCGATCAGTCGCCGACGGCGGCCCGTCACCTCTCGTAGGTGACGGGCCGTTCGTCGTCCATGGCACCGGGCAGCCCGCGCGGGTGCACCTATGGTCGCGATCTGGCCGGATCACGACCATAGGTGCACCCTCGTTGCCGGCTAGGATCGTGGCCGTGCCCACCACTGTGCTGCTCACCGGGTTCGAACCGTTCGACGGGCGTGCGGACAACCCCTCGATCGAGGTGGTCCGGGCAGTGGCAGAGTCCTGGTCCGGTCCAGAGCGCGTGCTCGTCGCCGAGCTACCGGTGGCCTACGACCGCGCAGCGGCGCGGCTGGTCGAGCTGCTCGCCGACGCGGATCCGGACCTGTCGCTCGGCGTCGGCCTGGCCGGAGGCCGGGACCGGCTGAGCTTCGAGCGTCTCGCGGTGAACCTCTGCGACGCGCGCATCCCAGACAACGACGGCCAGCAGCCGGATGCCGACCCGGTCGTCGCCGGCGGACCCGCTGCGATCTGGTCCAGCCTGCCGGTCAAGCGGATGCGGCAGGCCGCCGAGGACGCCGGGTGTCCCGCAGAGCTGTCCATGACCGCCGGCACCTACGTGTGCAACGCCGTCTTCTACCACCTGGCCCAGTGGGCGGAGGACACCCAGCGTCGCGCGGGTTTCGTGCACGTCCCGGACACCGACGTACTGCCCCTGGCGCAGCAGACCGCCGGGGCCGCGGCCGCACTGCAGACTGCCCTGGCGCACACCGACGACCTGCGCCGACCGGCCGGAGCCGTCTCCTGAGCAGAACCTCGCCACAGTGCGCGCCGAGGGGCCGCTAGGCTGGGTCATCGTGCTGCACCTCGGCCTCACCGGCGGCATCGGAGCCGGCAAGTCCACCATCGCCGCCACCCTCACCGACTGCGGTGGGCACCTCATCGACGCCGACCAGATCTCCCGGGACGTGCTCGACCCCGGCACCGAGGGCCTGGCCGCGGTGGCAGCCGAGTTCGGCCCCGGCATCCTCGCTCCGGACGGCAGCCTGGACCGGCCCGCCCTGGCGCGCACCGTGTTCGGTGACGAGGACGCCCTGAGGCGACTGAACGCCGTCGTGCATCCGTTGGTGCGCGCCGAGACCCAGGCGCAACTCGCCCACCTGCCCGATGACGCAGTGGTGGTGCACGACGTCCCCCTGATCGTGGAGAACCACCTGGCCGCCGAGTACCACCTGGTGCTCGTCGTCGGGGCCAGCCGCAGCACCCGCACCGAACGGCTGCAGCGGGACCGGGGGATGACCGGCGAGCAGATCGAGGCCCGGATGGCCGCCCAGGCCGACGATGCCGCCCGCGCCCGCGTTGCCGACGTGTGGATCGACAACGACGGCCGCCCGGACGCCGCGGCCGACCAGGTGCGCCGACTCTGGCGGGACCGGATCGCCCCCTATGCCGCCAACCTGGCCGCCGGTCGCCGCGCCCCGCGCCCGGAGCAGCTCGAGCTGACCAGCCCGCCGCAGGGCCCGCGCAGCTGGGCAGTGCAGGCGGAAGCCATCCTGGACCGGCTGCGCCGCGCCGGGGGAGACCTGGTCCGCAGCGCCGACCACATCGGCTCCACCTCCGTGCCCGGTCTGCCGGCCAAGGACGTGCTGGACCTGCAGCTGGGCGTAGCCGACCTGGCCGACGCCGACCGCCTCGCCCCCATGCTCGCCGCCGCAGGTTTCCCGCAGGTGGAGGGGCACTGGTACGACAGCCCGAAGGAGGGACTTGCCGACCCTGGTGCCCGCTGGGAGAAACGCTTCCACGCCAACGCCGACCCCGGCCGGGCGGTGAACGTGCACGTGCGGGTGGCCGGCGGACCGGGCTGGACCTACGCGCTGGCCTGCCGGGACTGGTTGCGCGACGACGCCGGTGCCCGGGCCGCCTACCAGCAGGTCAAGGAGCACCTGGCCGGCACCGCTGGCAGCACGCGCGAGTACGCCGTCGCGAAGGAACCCTGGTTCGACCAGGAATGGCCGCAGCTGCGGGACTGGGTGCAGCGCACCCGCTGGGCCCCGCCGCAGACCTGAGGTCTGCGACGGGCCGCAGGCTGACTCAGCCCTCCAGCGTGGCGTCCAGGGTGATCGGGGTCGCCTTCAGCGCCGCCGACACCGGGCACCCGTCCTTGGCGCCGTCGGCGATCCGGGCGAAGTCCTCCGCGGAGATTCCCGGCACCGAGGCCACGGTGGTCAGGTGGATGCCGGTGATGCCGGTGCCGGCCACGAACGTGACGTCCGCCTCGGTACGTACCGACTCGGCCGTGGTGCCGTTCGAGGCGAGCTCGTTGGACAGCGCCATCGAGTAGCAGGCGGCGTGCGCGGCGGCGATCAGCTCCTCCGGGTTCGTGGTGCCGGCACCCGGTTCGGTGCGGGCCTTCCAGTTCACGTCGAACGTACCGAGACCGGAGGTGGACAGAGTGGTCTGGCCAGACCCGGAGGTGAGGTCTCCGGACCAGGTGCCGTTAGCGCTGCTGGTGACGGGAGTAGGCATAGCGGTCTCCAACCGTGTCGGGAACTGTGTACCTGTCCCATCCTGCCTGCTCCCGGGTGTGGGTGCATCGTCGGCCTCCCGGGTCGATGGTCGACGGCGCAGCCCGGCCGGGCAGCGTCCCGCGCCTCAGGAGGTGGTCAGGTGGGTGGTCAGGAAGGCGGCGACCTCCGCCAGCTCCTCGGCGGCCACACCGTGGCCCAGCCCGGCGAACGAGCTGGCCGTGAGCGTGGTGTGCTCCGTGAGGAAACGTTCGGTGCGTTCCACAGCCGCTGCGGGGATCAGGGGATCCGCCAGCCCGCGGCCCCAGTACACCGGTGGGGCGATCTGCGCGAGCGCCTCGTCCCCGCCGACCAGGCCCGGGACCGTGAACCCGGACAGCACCACCCCGCAGGCGAACAGCTCCGGGTGGTGCCGCAGCAGATGCGTGACCATCGCCCCGCCCTGGGAGAATCCGAGCAGGCCCACCGGTCCAGAGGTCCGGCTCAGCGCCTGGGCGTCCTCCAGCCAGCGCATCACCCCCGTGGTGGCCGCGTTCGCCAGGTCCAGGTCCGGGTCGCCGGCACGCGCCGGGTCGGTGATCGGGAACCACGCGTAGCCCGGCCCGGCCGGCAGCGGTGCGCGCAGGCTGGCCACGACGGGACCTTTGGGCAGGTGCTCGGCCAGCGCCATCAGGTCGCGCTCGTGCGAGCCATAGCCGTGCAGCAGCACCAGCAACGGACGGCCGGCGAGCGCCTCGGGCAGCTCGTCAGCGGGGACGGACCAGATGACGGCAGCGGGGTCGATGGGAAGCTCCAGCGGACGAGATGAGGCCATGAAGGAGTTGTACCACTGCGCTCACTCCTCGACTGGTTCTGTGGGTGGCGCCAGTCTTGCGGGGCTCGCTGCGCTCACTCCTCGACTGTCGGTGCTGGCGCGTACCGTAGAACCTATGCGTCCAGTGACAGACCTGCAGCGG
>Ga0209487_1001115_pt1 | contig 23106 bp, 20 predicted proteins | sample Poulit2012_FD_187524 | JGI IMG/M metagenome (GOLD analysis project Ga0209487, IMG submission 187524) | Agricultural soil microbial communities from Georgia to study Nitrogen management - Poultry litter 2012 (SPAdes) (version 2) | ecosystem: Environmental > Terrestrial > Soil > Agricultural land...
TGCTTGAGCGCGGCGACCTGCACGAGGATGTCGTCGCAGCTCTGGTGCTCTGCCAGCATCCGCTCGATCCCGCTGGCCTGCCCGTTCAGGCGGCGCAGGCGGTTGCGGATGCGCTTCTCGGCCTCTTCGCTGAGGTAGACGGAATCGGTCGGACAGGCGCTCGCCATGGTGCGGATCCGGGGTTTGGGTTCACTCTCCCACCAATATGCCCCCGGGGGTATCCTGCGGTCAAGCCCGGCGCTTCCCGGTTGGTTCTTCGCCGGCCAGCGCACGCGGCCGTGCGCCGGGGGGTCTCGCCCGACGTGACGTTGGTGGGACAGAAGGAAGCTCCCCGACTCCTTGAGAGTGCGACCGCGCAGGTCACTACATCGGTGGCGAGCAAGCGAGTTCGGAAAGCGACTTTCCGTCACGCGATCGCCGGCGGCATCGAGCGGCAGCGTTCCGACTTTTGCTCCCCATCAAAGAACCGCGCCTGTTAGATCGCGTGTGGGCAGCCGCCGCCTGCGGCGCGGATCGCTGCGGGGAAGCAGAACAGGTGACGGCTTGCGAGCTCGCCCGGGTGGTCACAGTGCAGAAGTCCGCCGGTCGCACCATCGACGGGCAGGGGGTGCACCATGATCGCGCCCGACGCCCACACGAGCGAGAGCGCGAGCAGGGCACCGGCCAGGGAGCGCCGCGTGACGTGGCTCGTGACCGGCGGCTCCTCGCCTGCCAGGCGGCGGACGCGGCGATCCAGCAGCGCTGCGCGGTCGGCGAAGCCGACGGCGTCGCCAAGCTCGGGATATGGCTGGCGCCACCCGGCCAGGGCGAGGATCGCCGACGCCAGCGCTAGCGGGTGTCCGCGCGCTGCGTGATCGTCCGCGCGGATCTCGGCCTCGTCGGCCACGTCTGCAGCGAGCCGGCGCAGCGCCGGGATCCAGAAGAGGGTGAGCGCCAGGAATCGCAGCAGGGACAGCCGGAGCGGATCGCGACGGGCGACGTGCGCGCCCTCGTGCGCGACTACGGCCGCGAGCTCCTCCGCCGTAAGGCGGTCGGCCAGTGCATGTGCGACGTAGATGCGCGGCCACAGCCACCCGGCCGTGAAGGCGGGCACGGGCAGCCCCTCGACGATGCGGAGGCGGTGGGGATCGACGCCGGCCGCCGTCGCGGCCGCGTGAAAGGGATCCCCGGTTCGGGGCAGATCGGTGTGCAGCGGCGCCAGTACGCGCCGCAGGCGCAGCGCAGCGTGCATCCGGTCGTAGACGGCGTAGAGGAAGCCGGCCGCGATCAGCAGATGGAAGAGGCGGTGCACGGGCGCGAGCAGCTGGTGCACCGCGATCAGGCAGAGTGCGCCGAGATGATCCTGCCCCTCCAGCGCCTGTTCGAGCCCGGTGGCGACGTGGTGCCCGAATACCGGGGCGAGGCTCACCACGAGCACCGCGGCGATCCCGAGCAGCAGGGTCCGCCGGTGTGCCTCCTCCCGAGAGATCAGCGCCGGGCTCCGGTACTCGCCGCTCTTTGTCATCCGCCCTCGTCCCGCTCCCGGAGCCTCCGCTCGATCAGCCGGGCGAGCTCCTCGAGCCGCCCGCGGTCGCTCTCCGCCAGGACATCGACGAAGGAGGTGGTCACTGCCTGCGGGCCGAGTGAAAGGATGCCTTCCACCAGGCGACGTGACGTCCGCGCCAGGAACTGCTCCTCCGTGAGTACCGGCTCGTAGTGCAGCAGGTCGTCGCGCTTCTGTCGGCGGAGTAGTCCCTTGGTGACGAGCTTGTTGAGCACGGTGATCACCGTGTGGATCGCGACCGCGTGCTCGCGGCAGACCCGCTCGTGCACCTCTCGGGCCGAAGCGGGCCGGCCGATCTCCCAGACCACCCGCATCACGCGCGCTTCCAGGTCACCCAGCACCTTGGCGAGCCCGTCGGCGGAGAGGCGCACGGTATCCTGCAGGCGCAGTGGGGCGGCGTCGCGGTGTGTCTTGTTCGGGTCATTCACAGGGATCCCTCCGGCGGGGTTGCGGTTGTGGCGTACTCAATCTATATCTCATTTTATCTGGAGTAAAGCGCGCCGAGCACGATGCTCCAGACCGTCCCGATGGTGGAAGACAAACGAGCGACCTGGAGGACTGATCATGAAGCTGGAGCGTGTGCGCGTGGCCGTCAACGGCTACGGCGTGATCGGCAAGCGCATCGCCGACGCAGTCGCATTGCAGGACGACATGGAGCTGGTCGGTGTGGCCGACGTGGTGACCGACTACCGCATCCGCGTGGCGGTGGAGCGGGGCTACCCCGTCTACGCGGCCACGGACGAAGCGCGGGCTGCGATGGAGGCGGCCGGCATCCTCGTGGCGGGCACGCTCGGCGAGTTGCTGGAGCAGGTGGACGTGGTCGCCGACTGCACGCCGAAGAAAATCGGCGCGCAGAACCGCCCGCGCTATGAGGCCGCCGGCGTGAAGTCGATCTGGCAGGGCGGCGAGAAGCACGAGGTGGCCGGCTACTCCTTCGTGGCGCAGGTCAACTACGCCGGCGCGCTGGGCCGCGACTCAGCGCGCGTCGTCTCGTGCAACACCACCGCGCTCAGCCGCATCTCGCACGCGCTCGACCGCCACGGTTGGGTGAAGCGGGTGCGGGCGGTGCTCCTTCGGCGCGCGACCGATCCCTGGGAGTCGCACCTGAACGGGATGATCAACACGGCGGTCCCCGAGACGAAGGTGCCGAGCCACCAGGGTCCGGACGCGCAGACGGTGCTCCCCGACCTCGACATCACCACGCTCGCGGGTGCGGGGCCCTTCAACCTGAGCCACCTCCACTTCGCCATGGTCGAAACGACGCGGCCGGTGAGCCTGGACGAGCTGCGCGACGCGCTCTGGGACGCGCCGCGGATCGCTTTCGTGCGCGCGGATGAGGGGCTCGTGGCGCTGAACTCGGTGGTCGAGCTGATGCGTGACCTGGACCGCCCGCGCGGCGACATGTGGGAGGTGGCGGTGTGGGAGGACGCGCTCGCGGCCGACGAGCGCGAGGTCTATCTCACCTTCCAGGTGCACAACGAAGCGATCGTCGTGCCGGAGACCATCGACTGCATCCGCGCGCTCACCGAGCTCGAAACCGACCCGCAGGTGTCGATCCGCAAGACCGATGCGGCGCTGGGAATCACCAAGGCGTTCCTGCCGGCGACCACCCGGCCGGTCCTGCACCTGACGGGAGAGGACGTCGAGCATCCGGGGATCGAAGCGGTGCGGGCGCAGCGCGCGGCCTTCCGCGAGGTGGGCTACAAGGGCTCCGAGGAGCCGACGGGACCAGCGTCCACTTGACGGCCGCGAGAATACCCCCTCCGCGGCGCGCTGCCCGCCGAGGAGCATCCACGCGGCTTCGTTGACCATGACCGCGATTCAATCGCCATCGCGATAACATCGAGAGAACGCCATGCACACGACGGATGAGCAGGGTGGCTTCACGACCGGGACGGTCGAGTCCTTCGACACGGGGCGCGGCGTCGGAGCGATCCGCCCGGACGACGGCACGCCGTCCTGTATGGTGCGGTCCGAAACGCTCCGCGCCTGCGGCATCCGCTCGCTCAAGGCCGGGGACCGGGTGCGATTTCGAGTCCGGGATAAGGGTGGCGAGCGCACGGCCACGGAGCTATCCCTGCTCCGCGCCGTGCAGCGGTGGGAGAACGAGGGTGGGGCACTTGGTCCGGGCGCCACCGAGGCGTAAGGTGTGCCTGACGAGGGCGGCTCGGGGCTCGAAGGGTCATGGGACTCGTCGATTTTACCGGAGCATAGCGGTGCACCGTGAGGCCGCGCTACTGCTGCGCGACTGACCTCTGACTGGACCGGGGATTACACCATGGACAACGCCGTCGCGCTCGTACAAGCCTACCTGCGCGTCAACGGGTACTTCACCGTTGCCGAGTACCCCGTCATCGAGGCAATGCGTGGTGGGCGCTACCGCTCGCTGACCGATATCGACATCCTGGCGTTTCGCTTTCCCGGCGCGGGGCGGCCGATCAGGGGCAGGCGTCGCCGCACGGTCGATGTGGAGCATCACGCGCCGGACCCGCTGCTCGGGCGGCCGGGCGAGATGGCGGACATGCTCGTGGGCGAGGTCAAGGAGGGCAGAGCGCGCCTCAACCCCGCCGCTCGCGATCCCGCCGTACTGCGCGCCGCGCTGGTGCGCTTCGGCTGCTGCACGGAAGCCGAGGCCCCTCGGATCGTCTCTGACCTCGCCCGTCGTGGCGAGGCCACGACGCCGGGGGGACATCAGGTCCGGCTGGTCGTGTTCGGTTCGAGGGGGCCGGATCCGGAGCCGGCAGCGGCGACCTTCGTCCCGCTGGGGCACATCCTCGCCTTTCTCGAGGAGCACTTCCGCGAACACTGGGAACTCGTGCGGCACGCTCAGCTCAACGATCCGATTCTCGGCCTTCTCCTTACCCTCGAGAAGGCGCGCCGCGGCACCGCGGACCGTGAGCCCCCTCCGGCCGACCATGCGTGCACTCTGACCCGAAGCAATCCATGACTGCCAACGGACGGCACCTTGACGTCGGAGACGAGGGGCAGTATCCTTGTCTCTGTATAGGGGTGGGGGGTATATGTAGCGGTGTGCGCGTATCCCTCGCAGGCACATCAAGACTCCTTTGACGAGGAATACCGTTATGACGACCGTTGCTGATGCGACCCAAACGATCACGCTGGACGTGACCGGGATGAGCTGTGGCTCGTGCGAGCGCCACGTCCGGCAGGAGCTGGATCAGGTGCCCGGATATCGCAGCGCGGAGGTGGATCTCGGCACGGGCCGGGTGCGCGTCTCCTTCGAGCGCGGCACTGCGACGCCCGAACAGCTGGTCGAGGCCGTCGTCCGGGCCGGGTACAGCTGGTCGAGGCCGTCGTCCGGGCCGGGTATGGGGCCACGGTCGCGACATTGCCCGAAGAGGAGGCGACCAGCCGATCGCAGGCTGGTGGGTGCTGCGGGACGAAGTAGGTCATCCATTGTCCGGTCCCAGCGTTGCTGGGACCGGGCCAATCCGAATCACATGACGGGAGGCGCGGCGCGATGAGGGATGAGCATCAGCACCATCACCACCACGACGACGGCCACGCGCCGCGGCACGACGAGCCGCACGGCACGGGGACGGAGCCGCCGATGGAGCCCGGCTACCCCGAGCACCCGGAGCTCGCGCACTCGCCGGGCCACCTCCCCGGCCCCGGCGCGGCGCACGCGCCCGCGCACACTGCGGCCCACGCCGCGCACCGCGGAGCTGCCGCCGAGGAGCACAGCGGCCATGGCGGCCATGGCGATCACGGTGCCCACGACAAGCACGCCGGCCACAGCGTCGAGATGTTCCGTGACAAGTTCTGGATCTCGCTGCTGCTGACCATCCCCACCGTGATCTGGGGGCACATGTTGGCGCGGCTGACGGGCTACGTGCCGCCGGCCGTACCGGGCGCGCAGTGGATCGCACCCGTCTTCGGCACCGCGGTGTTCGTCTATGGCGGCCGGGTCTTCCTGCAGGGCGCCTGGCACGAGCTGAAGGACCGGCTGCCGGGGATGATGACGCTCATCTCGCTGGCGATCACGGTCGCCTTCGTCTTCAGCGCCGCCGTCACGCTCGGCTACCCAGGGATGCCGCTCTGGGAGGAGCTCGCGACGCTGGTCACGGTGATGCTGCTCGGCCACTGGATCGAGATGCGATCGATCTTCCAGGCGCAGGGCGCACTCCAGGAGCTGGCGAAGCTGCTGCCGAGCACCGCCGAGCGCATCGCGGACGGAGACCGCACCGAGACCGTGCCGATCTCGGCGCTCCGTGCGGGCGACCTGGTGCTGATCCGCCCTGGCGCCGGCATTCCGGCCGACGGCGTCGTGCGGCAGGGGAGAAGCCGCGTCGACGAGGCGATGCTCACCGGCGAGTCGCGGCCGGTCGAGAAGACCGAGGGTGACGAGGTCATCGCCGGCACGGTCAACGCGCAGGGGTCGCTCCGGGTCGAGGTGACGAAGACCGGCGAGGGCACTGCGCTCTCGGGGATTATGCGGCTCGTCGCGCAGGCGCAGCACTCGCGTTCTCGCGCGCAGGCGCTTGCCGACCGCGCCGCCTTCTTCCTGACCTGGATCGCCGTGGGGGCGGGCGTCGTCACGGCCGTCGCGTGGCTGTCGCTCGGCGCCGAGGGCTCGTTCGTCGTCGAGCGCGTCGTCTCGACGCTCGTCGTCGCCTGCCCGCATGCGCTCGGGCTCGCGATCCCGCTGGTGATCGCGATCTCGACGACGCTCGGTGCGCGGAGCGGCCTGCTGGTGCGCGACCGGCGCGGGCTCGAGGAGGCGAGGAACCTCGACGCCGTCGTCTTCGACAAGACGGGCACGCTCACGCTCGCCGAGCACCGCGTGGTCGGCATGCACGCCGCCGACGGGATGGCGGACGACGAGGCGCTGCGGCTCGCGGCCGCCGTCGAGCGCGACTCGGAGCACCCGGTCGCGCGGGCGATCACCCGGAGCGCCGAGGAGCGCGGACTCGAGATTCCCGCCGCCGCCGACTTCCGAGCGATCCCCGGCCAGGGCGTAGAGGCGGCGATCGACGGCCGGCGGCTACAGGTCGGCGGGCCGAACCTGCTGCGCGCGCTCGATGTCGAGCCCGCACCGGCGCTCCGCGAGGCCGCGGAAGCGGCCGCCCGGCGTGGCCAGTCGACCGTCTATCTGCTGGAAGATGGCCGGGCGAGCGCAGTTTTCGCCGTAGCGGACGCCGTCCGCCCCGAGTCGCGCGAGGCGGTCGCTCGGCTGCACGCCGCCGGCATCGAGGTCGTGATGCTGACCGGCGACTCGCGCGCCGTCGCCGACGCGGTTGCCGCCGAGCTCGGCATCGACACCGTCTACGCCGAGGTGCTGCCAGAGGACAAGGCACAGATCATCGAGCGGCTGCAGGCCGAGGGCAAGCGCGTGGCGATGGTGGGCGACGGAGTGAACGACGCGCCGGCGCTCGTCACGTCCGATGTCGGCATCGCCATCGGCGCGGGTACCGACGTCGCCGTCGAGGCCGGCGACGTGGTGCTGATCCGCAGCGATCCGAGAGACGTGCCGAGGATCGTGGCGCTCTCAAATGCGAGCTATCGGAAGATGGTGCAGAACCTCTGGTGGGCGGCGGGCTACAACATCGTCGCCATCCCACTTGCGGCAGGTGTGCTCGCCAGCCAGGGCATCCTGCTCTCGCCGGCGGTCGCGGCGATCTTCATGTCGGCGAGCACGGTGATCGTGGCGATCAACGCGCAACTGCTCCGGCGTATCGAGCTGTAGAGCCGCTCCCGTACTCACCGGCCGGTGCGCCGAAGACACCCAGTGCACCCGGCGGCGAAGCGAGTCGCCAGGCGCGTGCGGAGTTGACCGCCACGGTCGGTGCAGGCGTACTCGGGGCCATGACCACCGGGTTCTGTACCCTGTCTGCCGACGGCAGACGCGGCGACGCGGCGGGCACGCGTCCTACGCACTCGGACGGATGATCCGCCGCACTGGGGAGCCAACGGCCCGACGGGCGGCAGGCGAGCGAACAACGGACGACCCGACGATAAGGGGGGAGGAGACGCACGGATGGAAACGAGTGATGGTGCTGCCGTAGGATCTATGGGCCATGGCCTAGTGGGGGGCGGGGACGTGCGGGCCCTGCGGATCTCCGGCCTGCTCACCGGCGTCTACTTCCTCATCGAGCTCGGGATCGGCTTCTGGTCCGGATCGGTAGCGGTCATCTCGGACGCCTTCCACACCTTCTCCGCGGTCGGCGGGGTGCTGATCGCGCTGGCCGCGCGCCACTACGCGTCGCGTCCCGCCTCGCAGTACGCGACCTTCGGCTGGATCCGCGCGGAGATCCTGGGTGCGCTGTTCAACGGCATCTTCCTCCTGATCATGGCGTTGTTCGTCTCCTACATGGGGGTAATGCGCCTGCGCGATCCCATGGACGTGCCACCGGGGCCGATGCTGCTCGCCGCGGCGGGCGGGATCGTGACGGAGCTCATCGCGTTGGGTTTGATGTACGAGCGCCAGAAGGGGAACCTCAACATGCGGGGGGCCTACTGGCACATCCTGCAGACGTTCATCGGTAGCCTGATCATCATCGTCGCCGCGCTAGTGATCCGCTTCACCGGCTTCATGGCGATCGATCCGCTCCTCGGCATGGCCTTCGGCCTGGTCCTGCTCTGGGCCTCGTGGGCGATTATCAGGGACGCCTCGCGTATCCTGCTCCAGGCCGTGCCCAGGGATCTCGACCTGGCGGAGCTGGTCGCGGCGGTGGAGGAGCTCCCGCGCGTACGTGACGTACACCACACGCACGCCTGGTCGCTCACCGAGGGGAAGAACGTGGTCTCCATGCATGTGGTGGTCGACCGCATGGACGGGGCGGAGACGTTGCTGCGCGAGATCCAGGAGATGCTGCGCGAGCGATTTAGGATCTACTTCTCCACGATCCAGTTCGAGACGGAGTGCACCGAGCTTGTCGAGCCAGCCGATCTGGATGCCGCCATCGCCTAGGAGCGCCGGGGATGCGACCGCCCCGGCGCGGTAGCGGCGCGGGCAAGCGGCTCCTGTGATTCCGGGTGAGGCGCGCGGGGGGAGGCGGACCGCTCGGGGTCGGTGGAGTCACCAAGGCATCAGGAGACACCTTGCAGCCAGAAAAGCTTCCCTCCGAGAGGAACTTCGCGGGGGCGTACCGGCTGTTGAGGATCGCTCGGGTCCTGCGCAGGCACGGGGTGCTCTCGTTGCTTCGTGGGGGTGCGCCGTGGCCCCCGCCAGCCCGGGTACGGGAGGCGCTCGAGGAGCTGGGCACGGTGATCGTGGCGATCGACGCGCAGCCGCGGCGGCGTGTGGTGCTGTAGGCGGTTCGGCCCCTGTAGGGATTCGCCCCACGGCACGCGCGGCGGTTCCCCGTTGACGCGGTGGTTTACGTGTGATAAAATGATGGCACCATGATCCGACGCTTCCGCCCCCTCGTCGCGCTCCTAGCGCTGGTCGCACTCTCCGCCTTCGTGGCGGAGAGTGCTTGGACGCTCGTGTGCCCGCCGGGGATGGAGATGGGCGGGTCCGCGGCCGCCGCGGTGGCCGATTCGGGCGCGCACACGAATGGAATGCATCGTCCGGCGCCCGCGCCGGACCACTCGGGGCACGCGCCGTCCGACTCGCCGGATTCGCCGGCCTGCCCGCTCGCCGTGGCGAGCGCCGGCAGCGGCTGCGTGATCGTCGCGTTCCCGGCCGACATGGCCGCCGCGCAGACGCCGGTCACGGAGCACGAAGCCGTGCTCCTCCTTCTCGATCGCACGCCCGATCTGCTCGTTGTCGCGGGTCACTTCCGCCCTCCCCGAGCGTAGCTCTCCTGCCGGACACCCGTCCGGCGCTGTACTGCCAAGACACCTACATCCCTGAGCCGGCCACCTCCGCGCCGGTACGCTACCGTTGCCGTGCAGTGACGTGCACGGGCGCTGTCGGGGATGGTCTAACAGACAAGGAAGAGCGATGCTCCGCATCCCGATCGTCCTGTCCGTGCTGCTGGCGTTGCCGCTTTCGCGCGCACTCGCCCAGCAGGCGGATACCCTGAGCTCCACCCGCGCCACGCCGGTTGCGGTCACCGCGCCGACGCCGCTCACGCTGGCAGAGGTGTATGCGCTCGCCCGCGAGCGCAACCCGATGCTGCAGGCATCCGCCGCGTCGGTCGAGGCCGTGCGCGCGCGGGAGGCCTCGGCGAAGCTGCCGCCCGACCCGCAGCTGCAGCTCGGCGTGATGAACACTCCCTTCCCGGGCGTCGAGCGCATGTCGTCCTCGCTGCAGCCGTCCGTGCAGCTCATGCAGATGGTCCCGATCGCCGGCCAGCTCGGCCTGAGCGGGAAGATCGCGCGGCAGAGCACCGCGATCGAGCGAGCCCAGGCTGACGAAACCGACTGGATGGTGCGCGCCCAGGCCGCGACGCACTTCTACGAGATCTACCGCATCGACCGGCAGCTCGATGTCATGCGCGAGACGCTCGAGTGGCTGAAGAGCTTCGAGCAGGTCGCCAGGGCGATGTACGCCTCGGGTCAGGGCCGCCAGAGCGATGTGCTGCGGGCGAGCGTCGAGGTCGCGCGCATGGACGCCGACACCCTGCGCATGCGGGCGATGCGCACCGCGGCCGTCGCGCGCCTCAACGCTGTGCTCGATCAGCCCGCCGCGACGGCCGTTCCGGCGGTCGCGTGGACGCCGCTGCCGCTCGACCTACCCGCCGCCGACACGCTCGGCACCTGGGCCGAGCAGAATCGGCCGCTCTTGGAGAGAGGGAGGTTGGCGGTCGAGCAGGCCGGCACGCGCCGTACGCTCGCCAAACGCGAGCTCTGGCCCGACCTCTCGCTCGGCGTCCAGCTCAGCCAACAACCGGGCGAGATGGGCGCGAGCGAGCGCATGAGCGGAGTGATGCTCGGCTTCTCATTGCCCGTCTTCGCGGGCCAGCGACAGCTGCGAATGCGCAAGGAGGCCGAGGCAATGGAGCGGATGGCCGGCGCCGAGCTCACCCAGAGCCGCGCCGAGGTGCGCGCCTCGATCAGTGAGATGACGGCCGAGCTCGTGCGCGCCCGCACGCTCGTCACTCTCTACCGGCGCGAGGTGCTGCCGCAGGCCACGGCCAACGTGGAGAGCGCGCTCGCCAGCTACCGCGTCGGCAGTGTCGACTTCCTCACCCTCGTCGACGCGCAGATGACGCTCAACCAGTACCAGCAGGAGCTCTACGCGCTGCTCTCCGAGTACGGAGTGCTGATCGCCGAGCTGGAGAGGGCGATCGGCCGCGAGCTGCCCCCGACTACGAACGCCGTGCTCACGGAGGAGCCGCGATGAACACCCGCAAGCAGATCATCCTCGCCGCCGCCATCGTCGGCGTCGCCGGCGCGAGCGTCGGCCTCTACGCGGCCATCGGCTCGCCAACGTCAACCCCAAGATCGAGGGGTGGGTCGAGCGCCTCTATGTGGACTTCACGGGTGCGCCGGTGCGCGCCGGCCAGCCGCTGATGGAGGTGTACAGCCCGATGCTCGTCGCCGCGCAGGAGGAGCTGATCCTGGCGCGGCGGCTCCTCGATCAGGCGGCCGCGGGCGGCAGCGAGCGCGCGAGCGGCACCGCGGCCGACCTGCTCGAATCCGCGCGCCGGCGACTGCGCTACTGGGATATCTCCGCGGCCGAGATCGCGCGCATCGAGCGCAGCGCCACGCCGCGCCGCACGCTCACGCTCACCGCGCCGGCGAGCGGCGTCGTCGTCGAGAAGAACGTCGTGCAGGGGACGCGCATCATGCCGGGGATGGACCTCTACAAGATCGCCGACCTCGGCACCGTCTGGGTCGAGGGCGAGGTCTTCGAGAAGGACCTCTCGCTGGTGAAGCTCGGCCAGCACGCGGACGTCACCTTCGAGGCGTATCCCGGCGAGCGCTTCGAGGGCCTGGTCCGCTACGTCTACCCGGTCCTGAACGCCGAGTCGCGCACCGGGCGCGTCCGGCTCGAGCTCGCCAATCCGGGCCTGCGCCTCAAGCCGGGGATGTACGCCAGCGTCGCGCTGCACCTACCCTCGCCACGCGAATCGGTCGTCGTGCCGCGCACCGCGGTACTGCAGACGGGCGAGCGCGCGATTCTGTTCGTGCGCGGCGCGGACGGTGTGCTCACGCCGAGAGAGGTCGTCGTCGGGCTCGCGTCGGGCAGCGAGATCGCGATCATTTCGGGGCTCGAGGCGGGCGAGGTCGTCGCGTCATCGGCTGCCTTCCTGATCGACGCCGAGGCGAACCTCGGGGTCGGGATGCAGGGGATGGACGGCATGGGCGCGAGCGGCGAGCCCGCTCCGGCCGCCGCCGATCCCCACGCGGGCCACTGAGGAGATACGAGCCATGTTGAGTCGAATCATCGAGTGGTCGGTCCAGAACCGCTTCCTCGTGCTCGTAGTGACCGCCTTCCTGGTCGCCGGCGGCACATCGCGCTCAAGCGCACGCCGCTCGAGGCGCTGCCCGACCTCTCCGACGTGCAGGTCATCGTCCAGACCGACTACGAGGGGCAGAACCCGCAGATCATCGAAGACCAGGTCACGTATCCGATCGCGACGGAGATGCTGAAGGTGCCGGGCGCCGAGACGGTGCGCGGCTACAGCTTCTTCGGCGTGAGCTTCGTCTACGTCATCTTCCAGGACGGCACCGACCTCTACTGGGCGCGTAGCCGCGTGCTCGAGAACCTCTCCGCGATCCAGAACCGGCTCCCCGCCGGCGCCGCCGCGACGCTCGGCCCCGACGCGACCGGGCTCGGCTGGGTGTACCAGTACGTGCTCGAGGATACCACCGGCCAGCGCTCGCTCGCCGAGCTGCGCGCGCTCCAGGACTGGTACCTCAAGTACCAGCTCACCGGCGTGCCGGGCGTGAGCGAGGTCGCGAGCGTCGGCGGCTTCGAGAAGACGTACCAGGTCGAGGTTGACCCGACCCGGCTGCGGGCCTACGGCATCCCGGTCACGCAGGTGATGCAGGCGATCCAGGCGTCGAACCAGGACGCCGGCGCGATGATGATGGAGCTCTCCGAGCGCGAGTTCATGGTGCGGGGGCTCGGCTACCTGCAGGGCATCGGCGACATCGAGAACGTCACCGTCGGCGCGACGGCCGGTGGCACGCCGATCCGCGTCGCCGACGTCGCGAACGTGCAGTACAGCCCGGCCGCGCGACGCGGCGTCGCCGACCTCGACGGGCGCGGCGACGTCGTCGGCGGCATCGTCGTGATGCGCTTCGGCGAGAACGCGCTCGCCACCATCGACCGGGTCAAGGAGAAGCTCGTCGAGATCGAGCAGGGGCTGCCCGAGGGCGTGGTGATCCGCCCGGTCTACGACCGCAGCGACCTGATCCACCACGCGATCGACACGCTGAAGGAGAAGCTGCTCGAGGAGTCGATCGTCGTCGCGCTGGTGGCGATCGTCTTCCTCTGGCACGCGCAGAGTGCGCTGGTCGCGATCCTGACGCTGCCGATCGGCATCCTGATGGCGTTCATCGGCATGCGCGTCGTTGGCGTCGGCGCCGACATCATGTCGCTCGGCGGCATCGCCATCGCCATCGGCGCGATGATCGACGCGGCGATCGTCATGATCGAGAACCTGCACAAGCACCTCGAGCGCGCGATCCGCCGCCGGCGCGCCGAGGCCAGGGCCGAAGGCATCGAGCTGCCCGGCAGCGATGACGTGCTTCACACCTCGATCCTGAGTACGAGCGAGCGCTGGCGTGTGGTCGTCGAGTCCTCGCGCGAGGTCGGCCCGGCGCTCTTCGTCTCGCTGCTCATCATCACGGTGAGCTTCCTGCCCGTCTTCGCGCTCGAGGCGCAGGAGGGGCGGATGTTCAGCCCGCTCGCATGGACGAAGACGCTCTCCATGGCCTCGGCGAGCCTGCTCTCGCTCACGCTGGTGCCGGTGGCGATGGGGCTGTTCGTGCGCGGGAAGCTGTACGCCGAGCGGAGGAACCCGGTCAACCGCTTCCTGATGCGCGCCTACCAACCCGTTATCGAGTGGGTGCTGCGCTGGAGGTGGCCGGTGATCGGGGGCGCGATCGCCGTGATGCTGCTCGCCCTCATTCCCTTCCAGCGCCTCGGCGGCGAGTTCATGCCGCCGCTCGACGAAGGCACGATCCTCTACATGCCGACCACGCTGCCCGGCATCGGCGTGACGCAGGCGAGCCGCGTCATGCAGCGCCAGGATAGTATCCTGAAGAGCTTCCCCGAGGTGGCGAGCGTCTTCGGCAAGGCGGGCCGCGCCGAGACCGCGACCGACCCGGCGGGCTTCGACATGTTCGAGACGACGATCGCGCTCAAGGAGCGCTCCGAGTGGCGGCCGGGGATGACGATGGAGAAGCTGATTGACGAGATGGACGAGGCGATGGACTTCCCCGGCATCGTCAACTCGTGGACGCAGCCGATCCAGGGGCGGATCGACATGCTCGCGACCGGCAACCGCACACCGGTTGGAGTCAAGGTCTTCGGTCCCGACCTGGCCGAGCTCGAGAGAATCGGCCGCGAGGTCGAGCACGCGGTGCAGATGGTGCCCGGCACGCGCAGTGCCTTCGCCGAGCGCGCGGTATCGGGCTACTACCTCGACATCGACATCGACCGGCAGGCTGCGGCCCGCTACGGGCTCAACATCGCCGACATCCAGACGGTGATCGGTGCGGCGATCGGCGGCATGACGATCACGCAGACCGTCGAGGGCCGCGAGCGATACGCCGTGCGGCTGCGCTACCCGCAGGAGCTGCGCGACCAGCCGGAGAAGCTCGCCGAGGTGCTGATCCCGGTGGCGAACGCGGGAAGCGCACCCACCGCTTCCGGCAGCGGTGGCATGGCTGGGATGAGTGGCGGCTCTAGGAGCGGCCCGGGCGTCGCGCAGATCCCGCTCGGCCAGGTCGCGACGATCCGCCTGGTCTCCGGGCCGATGGCGATCAAGACCGAGGGCGCCTTCCCGACCGCCTGGGTCTACGTCGACGTCGAGGGGCGCGACCTGGGCAGCTACGTCGCCGATGCGAAGGCGATGGTCGAGGAGATGGTCGTGCTGCCGGCCGGCTACACGCTCGAGTGGTCGGGCCAGTACGAGTACATGCAGCGCGCCAAGGAGAAGCTCGCGCTGGTCATTCCCGCGACGCTGGTGCTGATTTTCCTGCTGCTCTACCTCTACTTCGGCAACGCGGGCGAGACGCTGATCGTCATGCTCTCGCTGCCCTTCGCGCTGGTCGGTGGAGTGGTGCTGATGTGGGCGCTCGGCTACCACTGGTCGGTCGCCACCGCGATCGGCTTCATCGCGCTCGCCGGCGTTGCCGCCGAGACGGGGGTTATCATGCTCATCTACCTGGACCACGCCTGGGACGCGCGCAAGGAGCAGGGGCGTGTCACGCCGCGCGACCTCTACGAGGCGATCCTCGAGGGCGCGGTCGAGCGCGTGCGGCCGAAGATGATGACGGTGACCGCGATCATCGCCGGGCTGCTGCCGATCATGTGGGGCAGCGGTGCGGGGGCCAGCACCATGAAGCGCATCGCCGCGCCGATGGTCGGCGGCATGGTCTCGAGCACGGTGCTCACGCTGGTGGTGATCCCGGCCGTCTACTCGCTCTGGCGCGAGTGGCAGCTCGCGCGCGCGGCGGCGCCGGCCTCCCGTGTGGCGGTGGAGATTCAGGAACCCGAACTGATCGGAGCCGACTGATGAAACCAAACCCGAAGAGGACGGCCCCGGCGCCGACGCCACGCCGCGCGGCACGTCCATGGAAACCGCTTCTCGCAGGCGGGCTGGCGCTCGTGGCGGTCGCCGGCGCGGGGGCCGTCGGGCTCACGCGCCCCGCCGCACCGGCTGTGGCCCAGGAGATGGTCGTCTACAAGAGCCCCACCTGCCTGTGCTGCGACAAGTGGGTGCAGCACGTCCGGAAGGCCGGCTTCCGCACCCGCGTCGAGAGTGTGGCCGATGTCTCGCCGGTGAAGGAAGAGCACGGCGTACCCGCCATGCTCGGCGCCTGCCACACGGCGCTCGTGGACGGCCACGCGATCGAGGGGCACGTGCCCGCCGACGATGTGCGGCGGCTGCTCGAGGAGCGCCCTGCCGCGGCCGGCCTGGCCGTACCCGGCATGCCGATGGGCTCTCCCGGCATGGAAGGCGCGCGCCGTGACCGCTACGAGGTGATCGCGTTCCAGCGCGATGGCACGGGCACGGTGTTCTCGCGCCGGTGACGCACGCCGCGCGGGGATCCCTGTTGAGGTCCCTGTGCGGCACGTAGGGTGAGGGCAGTACCCAGCGCGCCGATCGACGGGGCGCTTACGAGAAGGTCCAAACCATGGAGGAACCGATGAAGACGCGAATCAGCGCACGCCACGTCCTGCCCGCCACGCTCCTCGTGCTGGGGCTCGCGGCCTGCGGCCGTACGCAGCCCGCCCCCGCGCCCGCAGGCCAGGGAACGCAGGAAGTGCATGAGATGCAGGGCGCGGCCGGGATGCAAATGGATTCGGCGGTGATGCGCCGCCACATGCAGGAGACCGATTCCATGATGGCCAGGGTGCGCGCCGATGTCGAGCAGATACGCCGCCTCTCGCCCGAAGAGTGGCCGGCCCGCCTGCCGGAGCACCTGGCGGTGATGGATTCGATGTTTGCCATGATGCAGCGCCACATGGGCGGAGGCGGTGGCATGCAGCATCAGCACATGGGCGAGGGGATGCGCAGGCACGGGGAGATGCACCAGCAGATGATGGGCGGCGAGATGCACCAGCGCATGATGGGCGAGATGCAGGCGCTGCGTGCGGACGTCGATGCGCTGCGGAGCGCCTCGCCGGCGGAGGTGCGGGAGCGCATGCCGGCGCACCTGGAGCGCCTCGAGCGCATGCTGCGGATGATGGAGCAGATGCACGGCGGCGGCCACACCGGCATGTAGTCGAGCGCAGCGGGCCGGGGCGGGAGTGGTGCCGCTACGATGGCCTGTGGCGGCAGCGTCCCGGCTCGCTCTGACGATCTTCCTTTGCGATGGAGGGATGAGATGACCAAGTCAGGCGTGCGACTCCTGCGAGCGGCCGGCGGTGGCACTGCTGTGCTGCTCGCGACCGCTCTGCTGGTGGCGTGTGGCCCGGAGAGGGTGAGCGAGCAGTCGGACACGGTCGCTGTCGTCACGCCTCGCGCCGCCAGCCAGACCGGAGCGGTGGAGGAGCGTCCGCCGGTGACGCTCTACATGAGCCCCTCCTGCACCTGCTGCGGCGAGTGGGGCGAGCACCTGCGGGAGAACGGGTTTGCCGTCGACGTCGTGAAGGTCGGTCTCGACATCATGCAGATCAAGGCAGAGCACGGCATCGCAGCGAGTCTCACCTCCTGTCACACCGCTCTGGTGGGTGGTTACGTGATCGAGGGGCACGTACCGGCCGATCTGATCGCACGCCTGCTTGACGAACGCCCCGAGATCCGCGGCCTCGCGGTGCCGGGGATGCCGCCCGGAGTGCCGGGGATGCCGAAGGCCGGTCCGAACCGCAAGCCGTACCCGGTCTTCTCGATCCTGCCGGACGGCAGCACGGAAGTGTTCGCGGAGCGGTAGGCACTCCCCTATCAGAGAAAGCACTCGTGGTGCAGTACACAAACGCTGCTCCGCCACGAGTGCTGCATGCCTCGCGGCACGCGTGGTTGACTGCCCTAAGGGGCATGGCTATACTCGGGTAGTTTATGCAGCGTAAAACGGATGAGCCGCTCGCCGTTCCGGTCGTGACGAGCGGGCCGCGCTTGTGGCCGAGGGGCCGCTTTCCGCACCTCGACGCTGCAATCACCTGCCGGATACCGATCGAGAGGAGGATGTAACGCATGAGGCCGATCCAAACCGCCCCGGTTTCAAGGCGGGACTTTGTGCGCACAGCGGGCGCACTGTTCGCTCTGGCGGGGGTGGAAATCTTGCTCCCCAGCTACGCACGCACGCAACCGGTCGCGGGTGCGCCCGGAGTGCTCGAACCCCGCATGGTCGACGGCCTGGCGGTGTACGACCTGGTGATCGCGGAGACGCCGATCGCGATCGCCGGCCGCCGCGGCAGAGCTGTCACGATCAACGGCACCGTGCCGGGGCCGCTCCTGCACCTGTACGAAGGGCAGGAGGCGCTCCTGCGCGTGACCAACCGCCTCCGGGAGGACACCTCGATTCATTGGCACGGGCTACTCGTGCCGCCCGAGATGGACGGAGTGCCGGGATTGAGTTTCCCCGGCATCCGACCGGGTGAAACGTTCGAGTACCGCTTCCCGCTCCGGCAGTCCGGCACCTACTGGTACCACAGCCACTCTGGCCTGCAGGAGCAACGAGGCCACTACGGACCGCTGATCGTCCACCCGGAGGGAGGGTACCCATACGCGTACGACCGGGAGTATACGATCGTGCTCTCCGATTGGACGTTCGAGAACCCTTACCACGTACTGGCGAAGCTGAAGAAGCAGGGGAACTACTACAACGAGCACCGACTCACGCTGGTCGATTTCTTCCGCGACGTGGCCAAGGACGGACTGGCAGCGACCATCCAGGACCGTCTCATGTGGGCCGAGATGCGCATGGACGCCACCGACCTCATGGACGTCACGGGGAAGACCTACACCTACCTGATGAACGGTCTGGCACCGGACACCAACTGGACGGGGCTCTTCCGGCCAGGCGAGCGGGTGCTGCTGCACATCATCAACGCCGCGGCGAGCAGCTACTTCGATGTGCGCATCCCCGGCCTGCCGATGACGGTGGTGCAGTCCAACGGGCAGTACGTGCAGCCGGTCGAGACGGACGAGTTCCGCATCGCGATCGCGGAAACGTACAACGTGATCGTCGAGCCGACCGAGGACCGCGCCTATACGATCTTCGCCGAATCCATGGACCGGACCGGATATGCGCGCGGCACCCTGGCGCCGCGCGAGGGAATGCAGGCCGCGGTTCCGGAGATGCGACCCCGCCCCCGACTCAGCATGGAGGACGACATGGGCATGCCCCACCACGGCGGCATGGACCACGGCAGTATGGGGGCGATGGATCACGGCGACGGAGGCGGCACCGAGGGGCACGACCCCGGCCACGCCGCAGGCACCGAGGCGAGCGGCGACGCGAAGTACGCCATCGCCGGGATGATTCGTACGGAGGGACTCCGGGCACCCGGGACCCTGCCGGAGCCTCGGGAGCACGAGCCCGACATGCACGCGCCCGCCAATGCCGCCGTGCCGATGGTGGTCAAGAGCCGCCTCGCCGAGCCGGGCATCGGACTTGGGGAGGATGGCTGGCGGGTGCTCGCCTACACGGACCTGCGGGCGCTCCATGCTGAGCCCCGACGTGCACCGGACCGTGAGATCGAGGTGCACCTGACCGGCAATATGGAGCGCTTCACCTGGTCGATCGACGGCGTCGAGTTTGAGGATGCGGGCCCGATCCGCCTCAACTACGGGGAGCGGATTCGGCTCACGCTGATCAACGACACCATGATGAACCACCCGATGCACCTGCACGGGATGTGGATGGAGCTGGAGAACGGCCATGGGGAGTACATCCCGCGCGTGCACACGGTCAACGTGAAGCCGGCAGAGCATCTCTCGCTGCTGATCACCGCGGATGCGCCCGGAGCGTGGGCCTTCCACTGTCACATCCTCTATCACATGGCGGTCGGGATGTTCCGTGTGTTCGAGGTTTCGCAGCCGGGCAGCCCGGGCAGCTTTCCCCTACCGCGGCCAGACGACATGACGACGGGAGGGCACCACCATGAGGATTGAGCGTTCGAGGGGCTGGAGATCCGGTGTGCTCGGCGTCGGCCTGGCGCTGGGGAGTCTCCTGATTGCACTCAGCCGTCCCGCAGCCGCACAGGAGATCGACCTGGAGCTGCTCGAGAAGGACATGAGCTGGGGAACGGGAAGCCTGATCCTCATCGACCAGCTCGAGTACGCGCCCGGCGCGGAGGGTCGCCCCGTGAGCCTGGAAGCGATCGGCTGGTACGGCGGCGCCTACAATCGGCTCTGGTTCCGGGCGGAGGGCGAGCAACTCACCGCTGTGCGCGGTGGTGAGGGGGAGGCCCAGCTGCTGTACGGGAGGCTCGTCACACCCTACTGGGATGCGGTCGCAGGGGTGCGCCTGGACGGGCACTGGGGCGAGGCGCGCGCGAGTCGTGCCTTGCTCGCCGTGGGGCTGATCGGTATGGCACCTCTGCGCTTCGAGGTCTCCCCCATGCTCTTCCTCAGCCAGGACGGCGACCTCTCCGCCCGGCTCAAGACTGAGTATCAGATCCTCGTCACGCAGCGGTTGGTAGCAACGCCCGAGGTGGAGCTCAACGTCGCGCTGCAGGAGGTGCCGGAGTTCGGCGTCGGCCGCGGCCTCAACGATTACGAACTCGGGATGCGGCTTCGCTACGAGATCCGACGTGAGTTCGCTCCCTATGTCGGATACTCATGGACCCGCCGCGTCGGAGGCACCGCGGACCTGGCACGCGCGGCGGGCGCGCCCGTCAGCATCGGTGCGTTCGTAGCTGGACTACGCCTCTGGCGCTGAGTACGCCCCCGTACCTCCTGGGCCGCAGCGCCCCAGGAGGTACGGGGGGGCCGCGCGGCGCGCGTCCGCTCTACCGCTCGTAGCAATCCTCTCTCGGATCACCGATTGTCGGTGGTGGTCCTATAACCCCGACCTCGGGCGCGGGCTCGGCCCGGGGGGGGGGATCACGAAAGGCCGTGAGGTGCCAGCGATGACCATTCCCCTACGACCGCAACACGAAGGCCGTGAGGTGCCAGCGATGACCATTCCCCTACGACCGCAACACGAAGTCCGTGGGTACGGAGCCCGTCGTCCGTCCCGGTCCCACGCGGTGCGGCTGGCAGTGCTGGCTTGTGCACTGCTCGTTGGGACGCCGGTCGTCGCTCCCGCGCATACGAGGCTAGAACAGGGCTCGCCCGCAAGCGGCGCGAAGCTGGATGCGGCGCCGGAAGAAGTGCGGCTCACCTTCAGCGAGGCCGTGGTGCTCGCGTTCACGCGTATTACGCTCACCGGTCCAGCCGGCGAGGTCGAGCTTGCCCCCATTACGTTCGCCCCGGGAAGTCGCAACGTCGTCGTTGCACCGATTCGTGGCCCGCTGGACGCGGGTGCCTACATCGTGGCTTGGCAGGTCGCGGGGGGCGATGGTCACCCCATCCGGGGCGAGTACTCCTTCAGCATTGCAGCGGGCGCGGCGGGGCTGACCGCGCCTGCGGCACCGGCACCTATCGCGCCAGCACCCGGGCAGCCCGCACCGCCTGCCGCCCACCATCCTACTGCGTCCGTGGCATCTTCAAGCTTCGATGCCGAATCGCCGCTCTACTCGGCAGTGCGGTGGCTCAACTTCCTCGGCCTGCTCGGAATGATGGGTGCCGTGGCGTTCCGGCTCGTGCTGGTCGTCGTGCGGCGCCAGGAGCCCCAGCTCGCGGCCTCGCTGGTCGCGCCGGCCAGCACGCGGGCCGCCAAGCTGGGCCTGTGGATGACGGCGATCGCGGCCGTGGCGACCCTGCTCCGCCTCTACGCGCAGTCCTACGCCTTGCACGGGGGGGAGAACGCCCTGAACGCGGAGCGGTTGGGGACACTGCTCGGTCAGACGCTCTGGGGCTGGGGGTGGTGGCTGGCGGTTGTAGGGGTACTCCTCGCGTTCTTCGGATTTCTCCTGGCTTCGCGAGCGCGTCCGTACGCGAGGGTCGCTCGTCCGCTGGCGCCTGCGGGGGCGGTGCCCGCAGTCGTCGGACCCGAGTGCGCGGCCGCCACGGCACCGACAGCGGACGAGGCACACCAGACTCTTCCCGCCGACGCACGCGCGGAGTCGGAGCCCGCAACCGCGGTACAGGCCGGCTCGGACCCGGCGCTTACCGGGTGGGCGCTCGCCGCTGTGGCCGTTGTCGCCGCGGCGTTCTCACCGGCGATGTCGGGGCACGCGGCCGCCGCTCGATTGGCGCCTTTGCCCATCCTCACCGATGGACTCCACGTGTTGGGGGCGGGCGGCTGGCTCGGGAGCCTTCTCGTTCTCCTCGTGGTCGGGATTCCGGTCGCGCTGCACCTACCATCGCGTGACCGCGGTCCGGGTATCGCCGTGCTGGTGAACGCCTTCTCACCCAGCGCCCTCTTCTTCGCGGGGCTCGTGGTGGGGACCGGCGTCTTTGCCGCCTGGCTCCAACTGGGCCGCGTACCGGCGCTCTGGGAGAGCAGCTATGGTCGGGTACTGATCCTCAAGCTCGCGGTGCTCTCGGTCGTGTTCGGCACGGGTGCGTACAACTGGCTCCGCGTAAAGCCGGCTCTCGGCGAGGAGGCCGCGGCGGGGCGCCTTCGGCGCTCGGCCACGCTCGAGCTTGCAGTGGGTGCGGTTGTCCTCGCCGTTACCGCCGTCTTGGTGGCGACCCCGACGCCGACCGATGCAACGGGAATGCGAGAGGCCGCTCACGATGCCGAGACGGTAGTTCCGGCCCAAGTCTCCGTACCCGGATCGGCGACTGCGAGCCCTCACGAGTAGCGGGTCGGCTGCTGCGAGCCGCGAGCTGGTCGAGGACCGGAGCTCGCACGCAGTACCGTCGCCACCTCTCGATCCTCTATCCGACATAGGTGCGATCCTGTAGTTGCCCGAGTCCGAAGCAGATCCCAGAGCCTCGAGGACGCAAATGGCGAATAAGCTGATTCAGATCAGGGCGAGCGATCGATCCGGACGACCTGACGGGTAGGCTGACCGGGTGCGTCTGCCAGTCGGAGCGGGCACGGGAGGTCGCGTCGGAGTTACTTTCACAGATAGCCCGAGTAGGCGCCGGCGAGAGTCCCACCCGCGGAACCGACCAAACCAGCAGGCGCGAGCGTACCTCAGCACTTCAAGGCAGGTCTGTTCGAGGTCGTCGGTGAGGAGGAAGCGCCGATTATCACCCAGTTGTCGCTCAACGGGAACTCCTTGCTGGTGGCTTCTGGCCCGGCCGCGCGGCCCGAACTCGCGGGCGATACTTTCGGCGGCGCTGCACGCTTTCACCCCAACGTGAATGAATCAGCTCCCGCAAGTGTGGCGGGAGAGGTAGGTTCGGGTCCGCGAGCGGATCAAATTCCTCGCTCTCCCAGTAGAGACGATCCATCCACGGGTCAAAGGCATTGAGATGCTCCCAATGCGTGCGATCGAGACCTACACGATCGCGAAGCCCGCGGTCAATTGCGTTGTAGTCCAGACGAAGCGTCAGTTCCGAGTCCATCGTCAACAGACATGCTGTATCCCAGTCGCGGCGTGCGCCGCCCCAATAGGCGCTCGTCAGCAGTCTGAGGATGTGAATCGCCCAGAGAGCTCTCCATTCTTCTCCTCGGTCTTCCCACGCGGGTATAGCGTCGGGCCGCAGCCAGGTTTTGGCGATATGGTGAAGTTCGCGTCCGACCTCCTCGCTCAGATCAGTGCGTGGCTGCCAAGGCTTTTCCGCCGATGCCTCGGGGGAGGGGAACAGCGCCCACTTCCCGTCGATCATGTCAGCCTCCAGGTCGTATCGCGAGATGGATTGAATGACGCCACAGTCGACGAGCAATTTCGGCCGCCAGAGAGCCTGTCCTTCAAAGTGACGGCGACGTGTGTGGCGGTCTGGCATGAGTGGGTGTTGGTCCTCGGGGCCGGGCGTGGCGGCGGCCAGCGTGGGGTTGGAGGGTGCGCTCGGGCCGGGAGTGAGCGC
>Ga0209487_1001116_pt1 | contig 23082 bp, 24 predicted proteins | sample Poulit2012_FD_187524 | JGI IMG/M metagenome (GOLD analysis project Ga0209487, IMG submission 187524) | Agricultural soil microbial communities from Georgia to study Nitrogen management - Poultry litter 2012 (SPAdes) (version 2) | ecosystem: Environmental > Terrestrial > Soil > Agricultural land...
GGCGCGCTCTCCTTCGGCGCCTCAGCCTGTGGCTGAGCCTCAGCTGTGTCCGCGCCTTCGGCCACCAGCTGGCGCACGGTGTCGGCCGTCTCGCTGTCGAGCGTGCTGGAGTGCGATTTGTACTCGACCCCCATCTCGTCAAGTATGTCCAGCATGGCTTTCGTTTCCAGATCGAGATCTTTCGCCAGCTGGTAGATCCTTACCTTCTCAGACATTCATCCCTCGTTTCTCTGATGCGGGGACGCAGCAGCGCTGAGTTCCTCCGCGATCCTCGCGGCCTGAGCACGGAAGAACCGCCCCAGCCCCTTGATTTCCCTGCACTCTGCCCGGTCGCACACCCAGGCGCCCCTGCCGCCCGTGTGCTTTCCGGGCTGCTCCACCACCCAGCGACCGTCAGCGTCCCGGCGCAGGCGGTTGAGTTCCGCCTGCTTGAGGACCCTTCGGCACGACACGCAGGTGCGCATCGGCACGTGGCCGCTTAACCCGGGTGCGGAGTTCAGGATGCGCTGCTCCCTTCCTCCTCGGCGACGGCGTCTTCGCCGGCAGCAGTTTCCTCTTCACTCACCCCTGCTGTCTCTTCTGCGCCCTCCGGACCTGCTTCGGCGTCAGCATCGCTGTCATCTCCGCCGTTGTCCGCCCCGGCGAACAGCGCATCGAACGCGGCGCGCGACGTCTCGCTGGCCACGGGGTCTTCTGTGCGGCTCGCAGCAGCCTGCATGGCTGCGTCCAGGTCACTTACACTCTCGGAGGCGGCGAGGTCGATCTTGAAGCCGGTCAGCTTCGCTGCCAGCCGGACGTTCTGACCACCTTTGCCGATGGCGAGTGACAGCTGGTCACTGCCGACCGTCACCTTCGCTTCCTGGCTGTCCGTATCGATCTCGATGAGGCCGACCTTGGCCGGTGACAGTGCGTTGCGGATGAACTCCCGTGGGTTCGGATCCCACATGATTATGTCGACCCGTTCGCGCTGCAGCTCCGAGGTCACCGCCTGGATGCGGCTTCCGCGGTGACCGATGCAGGCCCCGATGGGGTCGACGTTCGGGTTGGTGCTGGTGACCGCCACTTTCGAGCGCTGACCGGCTTCACGGGCGATGGCTTTCAGTTCGACCGTACCGTCTGCGACCTCGGGGATCTCCTGCTTCATCAGGTACTCCAGCAGTTCCGGAGCGGCCCGTGACACGAGGATGCTGGGACCGCGGGCAGACAGTTCGACGTTGACGACGTAAACCCGCAGCCGCATGCCGACCATGTAGCGTTCACCGGGGATCTGTTCTTTGGGCGGCAGGATGGCCTCACCGCGCCCTAAGTCGACGAACACGTTGCGTTTGTTGTCAGTCCGTGACACCACGGCCGTCAGTACGTCACCGGCGCGGTCCTTGTACTCCTCGTAGACGATGGAGCGCTCGGCTTCGCGGATCTTCTGGGTGATCACCTGCTTGGTCGTCTGGATGGCGATGCGGGTGAAGTTCTCGGTGTCGACCGGGAACTCCATCTCCATGCCGAGTTCGACACTGTCATCCAGCTCGAGCGCTTCCTCCAGCGAGATCTCGCGCACGGGGTCGACGACCTCTTCGACGACCTTGCGGATAAGCAGCACCTCCATCTCGCCGGTCTCCGGGTCGATCATCACCTCGACCTCAGAACCGACCTGGATCTTGCTGCTGTAGGCCTGCTCGAGCGCTTCCTCGAACTTGACCAGCAGCTCATCGCGGTTCAGGTTGCGTTCCTGGGCAAGCTGACCGAGTGCGTCTATGAATTCTCTGTTCATGTTTCCCTGCTCCTATTCAGTTGTGAATGCCGCCCTGAAGGGGGCATGATCAGCGCGGCTCCGCTGGCCATTCGGCCAGCCATGCACCTTCTATGTCCTCGAGCTGCAGCGTCGTGCTGCCACTGTCAGTCTCGAAGGTGATCCCCTCGGGACCGGCACCGGTGATCCGGCCGGTGAAAGTCTCACCGCCGGCGCGGACCTTGGCCAGCAGTTCGCTGAACCGCTGGAAGTGCCGCAAGGTCTGCAGCGGACGCTGCGCTCCGGGTGACTCGACCTCGAGCAGGTACGCGGATTCGAACGGATCGAGCCGGTCCAGCTCCAGGGCCATCACTTCAGAAGCGAGTGCGACATCGTCCATCGACACGACTGCTTCATCCAGCCGGTCGATGCGGACGAGCACCCGGGCCTTGCGCGAGCGGCCCGAGCTGGACACCTTTACTTCCAGCACTTCGTAGCCGAGCGGCTCAAGTACTGTTCTGGCTGCGGAATCCAGTTCCATGCCACCTCCGTGAATCTGCCTGGACCAACAAAAAAGGCGGGTCCCGGTAAACCCACCCGCACTGACGGTCGCAGGTTATTCCGGGCGCAGCTCTTCGGCCCGGCAGCTTCGTCCCGAAAGGGACGCAAACGCCCAGTATTCTAGCACAGGTTGCGGGCAGGCTGTGAACTGCCCGCAACCGTCAGTCGACGGTGACGGTCAGCTGCCGGATGACGGTCGAGTGCTGGCTGAGCAGCGCCCGCCATTCGCCGGGTACCGTTTCCACGTCAGCAGGCAGCGGCAGCTCGTAGCGCAGCCCGATGCGTTCCGCGTCCAGCCAGATGCTTTCGGACGCGACCTCCCGGCCGCCGGGCGTGAACCACTGGATCGCCAGCCAGCCGTCGGTGACGACATCGATGACCCGTACGCTCAGGACCGGGCGACCCTCCGGAGCGGTCAGCTCCAGCTCGAGCCTGGCCCGCTCCTCCGGTGCCTGCGCCTCGAGCAGCGGCGGCACGTAGAGCGGCTGGCAGCCGGCGAGCAACACCAGGTTGAGAAGCAGCAGAAGCTTTCTCCTCACAGTGCCTCCGGCAGCAGCAGGGCAGCAGTGAGCGCGACCGGTGCGGTTTCCGCCCGCAGGATGCGAGCGCCGAGCCGCACTCCCTGCGCGCCGGCAACCGCCAGCTGTTCCAGTTCGTCTTCGCTGAACCCGCCTTCAGGACCGGTCAGTACCTGAACTTCACGTTCACTGCCGGCGACTGCCTCAGCCAGGACGGTCCGGGCGCGGGGATCGGCGTACACGACAGTGCCGCCTTCGCTGTCCAGCTGCCCGGCCAGCGCGCTGAAGCTCACAGCGGCCTGCACCGGTGGGATGACAGCCCGGCCGCTCTGTTTCGCTGCCTCGGCACTGATCCGCTGGAGCCGCTGCAGCTTCCGTTCCGAGAGTTCACGAACGTCGCAATGCCGGCTGATGAACGGCCTGAAGGCGACCGCACCGAGCTCGGTGCACATCCTGATGACGTCCGCCAGCTTGTCTCCCTTGAGCAGCGCAGTGCAGACGGTGACTGCCAGCCGTGCTTCGTTAGCGGCCGCACGGGCCGGCTCCAGCTCGAGGGTGACGCGACCGGGGCTGATGGCACTGATCACGCCCTCAGCCTCGAGGCCCGTGCCATCGAAAGCCCGTACCCGCTGACCGGGCCGGACGCGGAGCACCCGCTCGAGGTGAGCAGCTTCCGTTCCGGTCACCGTCACCACGTCGCCGAGCTCCGCGACCGCCACTCGGTGGATGCGGCTCATGGCCGGTGAGTCCTCGCGCGGAAGCTCACCCAGTCGCCCTGTTCCAGCCTGCTCAGCTCACGGAAAGCGCCGCCGGACCGCAGTTCAGCCTCAAGATCGTCGGCCTGGGAAGTCATTACTCCGCTCAGCAGCAGCGTCCCGCCCGGCCGCAGGTGCGTGACGTAAGCCGGCAGCAGCTGACTGTGAAGGGCCGCGAACAGGTTCGCCACGATCACATCGAACGGTCCGGCCGCCGTGAACACGGGTGCGTCGCCGACAGTCCATTCGACCAGCGGCTCCCCTGTCACCGGGTCCACCGCGAACGGATCGCTGCCGCGGTACTCGCCGAGCGTCGCCCAGCTGAACCGGGCCCGGGAGCGGTTGAGCCTCGCGTTCTGTTCCGCTACCCCGACGGTGGCTTCATCGTTGTCGATGCCGACCGTTTCCTGCGCGCCGAGCAGGTCAGCGGCGATCGCCAATATGCCCGAGCCTGCACCTACATCCAGCACAGTGAGTCCTTGCAGGTCCAGAGCCGCGAGCTCGCCGATGAGCATGCCGGTCGTCTCGTGATGACCTGAGCCGAACGCCATGCCGGGATCGAGCCACAGCGGACGTTCACCCGGCTGCAGCTCGACCGGCTCATGCGTCGGAGCGATCACGAGCGGCGGGATGCGGATCGCACCGGCTTCGCGGTAATAGCGCTGCACGTAATCGATGTCCGGTGCCTCCAGCCATTCGCCTTCCAGCGGCAGGTCCACCCGCTCTTCGAACCAGGCGACGAGCTGGCCGTCTTCTTCGGAGATGCCACTGCAGCCGTGTTCCCACAGGATGGCGGCTTCGGCTCCTTCGAGCCCATGTTCGGCGCGGGTCCGGAACGTAAGGCTCATGCAGCCGCTGCCTCCTCGTCACGGGTGATGATCTCGAAGCCCAGCCGTTCCCCTTCACTCAGGTAGAACTCGATGTCGGCACTGCGGGTGCTGGCACCCAGCGAAGCCCGGTCATACGAACGGGTGGCGGTCATGATCATCGTCTCAGCCATGCAGGCCGGTACCATGCCCTTGCCGAAGTGAACGTCGACGACACCCGTGTCCATCGAGCCCGGGGGCCGCACGACCCCACCGGGGATTACGTGCACTCCGGGTACCTGCCGTACCGATTCATCGGCATCCGCCGGCCGGCCGATGTCGAAGATCCAGGCACCGGGCCGGACGTGGTCTTTGAACACTACCGGGTCCGGGTCGCTGGTGGCGCTGATTACGAGCTCGGCAGCCCGCGCTGCGCTGATGTCGGTCGAGACGCTGATGCGCAGATCCGGGTGTTTGCGGCCGAGCGTGCGGGCGCTGCGTTCCAGGCGCTGCTCGTCCCGGCCGATGAGGATCAGGCCGCCGACCTCGCCGGCGATCGCCCGTGCTACTCCGAAGGCGACGACCCCGTTGGCGCCGATGATCGCGGCGGTCGCTTCACGCAGTGAGCCGCCGGCCTCCTCGAACGACCTGAGCAGTCCCGGTACTGCGGCCTTGACACTGGCAGCGGTGTAGGCTCCGCCGTTGGTGATGGCGATGTCGGGAACGGCGGCCTGGACGTCCTCACCCTTGTTGCCGACGGTCGACCAGAACGCACCGAGGCCGAACGCCTCAGCGCCGAGGTCCTTCGCGAACTTCGCTGCCTGGATGGCGATACGGGTCGCAAGCTCCTGCTCGCTGCGGATCATGTCAGGGAGCAGCGCGCCGGTGATGATCATCACCCTCAGCTCACGGCCGTCGGGCAGCTCGATGCCCTTGAACTCGCCGTGCAGCAGAGGCCGGATATGGGGCAGGATCCTGCGCAGGCGCGCCTCGTTGATGATGCCGCGCTCGTACAGCCACTGCAGCCAGCGCAGGCTGCGCGGCTGCCACAGGTCCTCGATGTGAAGCGGGTGAACCATGAACGCTGCCCTGACTATCCGTGGATCATTGCCCAGTACCGGTGGTGGATCGCCCAGCCGGGCTTCGGTGCCGTCTAACACTCGTGCCACACTGCTCTTGTGCCGCCAGGCGGCCAGCAGTAACAGTCCGGTTGTGGCCAGGCTGAACGAAGTTCCGCCTCCGGCAGCCAGGACGACGACGACAAGCGCCGCCAGGCTGCTCAGGGTGGCGATGGAGACGTAGCGGGTCAGGCCCAGCACCAGGGCGAACATGGCCGCGGGGATCAGGGCCAGGTACAGGCTCAGGCCGGCGAAGGTGACGAAGCCGGCGAGTATGCCGAGCAGAACGCCGTTGCCTCGCCCCCGGGGGCTGTTGCTGAACCAGCTGATGGGAAGGGGGTAAAGATGGCCGGCGAACGCACCGAATGCTGCCCAGGGGCTGCCGAAGCCCAGACCCATGGCGGCGAAGCCCTTGAGCACGTCAAGCAGGAAGGCGGAGATGGCGATGCGCGGGCCGACCAGGCGCATCACGTTCTCTACACCCATGTTGTGCGCCGCGTACGATCCGGCATCCCGCCCGCTGAGCGTGCGGATCAGCAGGCTGCCGAGCGGCAGCGAACCGACCAGGTAACCGAGCAGCAGGCCGGAGATGTTCCATACGACTGGATCTGTCATCCGGCCAATCATACCGGGGCAGGGCCCTGACCGGGTTCCGCGGGCTGACGTCTGAAGCAGCCCGGTCCGGCCGGCCGTGGACTTACAATGGTGCAAGTGGAACACAGGGTACCCCCGCAGAATCTCGATGCCGAACAGGGCGTACTGGGCAGCATCATGCTCGACCCCGAAGCATTCTCGACTGTCGAAGGCATCCTCAGTGCCGAGCAGTTCTACAAGGAAGGTCACCGCAAGATCTTCAGGGCGATGGAACGTCTCTCCCGCCAGGGTGATCCGATCGACATCATCGCGCTGGGCGAGGAGCTGAGACGGGCGGGCGAGCTGGAATCAGTCGGCAACTTCCCCTACCTCGTGGGCCTGATGGACATGGTGCCTACCGCCGCCTACGCCGATTACTACGCCAGGCTCGTCGCCGAGAAGGCGGTGCTGCGCGACCTGATCAGTGCCAGCGGCACGATCATGCAGCACGCCTACGACCACGCGGCACCGGTCGAGGAGATACTCGACCTGGCTGAATCCAGCATCTTCCAGGTGTCAAGCGCACGGCAGCGTCATTCGTTCCATGGCATGAACACGCTGGTGAGCGAAACGTTCCAGTACATCAACGAGATGCACGAGAACCCGACCCCGGTGTCCGGTCTCGCCACCGGCTTCAAGGACCTGGACCAGCTGACTTCCGGTCTGCACCCCGCGAGCCTGAACGTACTGGCGGCCCGCCCGAGCATGGGCAAGACCGCCGCGGCCCTCTCCATCGGTCAGCACGTCGCGCTGCGCGAGAACAAGGCGGTGGCGGTGTTCTCGCTGGAGATGCCCGCCGTGCAGCTTGTCATGCGCATGCTCTGCAGCGAGGCCCGGGTCGACATGTCTCGCATCCGTAACGGCCAGCTGAGCGACCGCGACTTCCAGCGCATCGCTGACACCGCCGGCCGCATGTCCGAAGCCCGGCTGTTCATCGACGACAACGGCGCTTTGTCCGTCACTGAACTGCGCAGCCGCGCCCGCCGGCTCAAGGCCGAGCAGGACATCGGGCTGGTCATCATCGATTACCTGCAGCTCATGAGTGGCGGCAACACCGAGAACCGGCAGCAGGAGATCTCCAACATCTCCCGGGGCCTGAAATCACTGGCGCGTGAGCTCGACATCCCGGTACTGGTCCTGTCGCAGCTCAGCCGGGCGGTGGAATCAAGGCCCAACAAACGGCCGATGCTCTCGGACCTGCGTGAATCTGGCGCGATCGAGCAGGATGCGGACCTGGTCATGTTCATCTACCGTGACGAGTATTACGATCCGCATTCCGAACACCAGGGCATCGCTGAGATCATCGTCGGCAAGCAGCGTAACGGGCCGGTAGGCACGGTGAAACTGCAGTTCCACGGAGCGCATGTCCGCTTCAATGATCTCGCTCAGTCCAGCTGAACGCCGAACCGCTGACCTATGCGAAATTTCTCCGGGAGCCCGCACAGCACCGTGCTAGACTTTTCCAGGTAACCGAGGAGGAGACCCCCCATGGCCTCTTTGCGTGAGCGCATTGCCAGCCTGTTCAAACCGAAGGTCAACGCGATCGGCCTTGAAGTGGGTACCAGCGCACTGAAAGTCGTGGAGCTGAGGGCCGGCAATCCCCCGTCACTCGCTTCGCTCGCGCTGCGGCCCATGCCGCCAGGCCTGATCCAGGACGACCTGGTCGTTGACGAGGCCGGACTGGCGGCCGAGATCCGTTCGCTACTCAATGACGCAGGCATCAGCCAGCGCTCGGTGGTCACCGCGGTCAGCAACCGCCAGGCGATCACGCGAAACATCATGCTGCCACGCATGTCGCTGCAGGAGCTGGATGAGGCCATCAAATGGGAAGCTGAACGCTACATCCCCTTTCCCATCGAGGAAGTCGTACTTGATTACTACGTACTGGACAACCCCGCTGACGTCGAGGAAGGCGGCCAGATCGAGGTGGTCATCGCTGCCGCCAGGCTCGACCTGGTTAGCCAGCAGGTCGATTACCTCAAGAAAGCCGGCCTTGAACCGGTCGTGATCGACATCAAGCCGTTCACCCTGCTCCGTTCGCTGCACGGCTCCCTGCTCGGTGAGCACCTGACAGCTTCCACGCTGTCAGGCAGCGCCTACACGGAAAGCAACGAAGTGGGCGTAGTCGTCGAGATCGCAGCTTCGAACTCAACCATCACCCTGGTCCGGGGCGAACGCGTGCTCATGAACCGCAATATCAGCGTCTCCGGTGATGATTTCACCGCGGCGATCCAGCGTACGTTCGGTCTGGACTTCGATACGGCTGAGGAAGTGAAACTGGAGTACGGCACGGCAGCCATCCCCACCGAGGACGAGGAGGAACTGCTGAACTTCGACATGAAGCGCGAGCAGTTCAGTCCGAGCCGTGTTTACGAGTCCGTCCGGCCTGTGCTCGTCGACCTGACGACCGAGATCCGCCGCAGCCTTGAGTTCTTCCGGGTGCAGGCGGGTGACGCCAACATCAACCGGGTAATCCTGACCGGGGGTGGCGCCAAGCTGCGGGGACTGTCCGGAGCTATCGGTGACTCACTCGGCTTCCGGGTCGAGCTCGGAGATCCCTGGCTGACAGTAACCGCTGACGAGAACCGCTTCGACCGGCAGTACCTGGACCGGTTCGGCCCGGAGTTCGCAGTGCCGCTCGGCCTGGCGCTGCGGGGGGTGAACGGCATTGATTAACATCAACCTGCTGCCGCGTAACCTCCGGCGCGTCCGTGAACCGGTCTACTGGCAGCTGCTGTCCGTGCTTTTCCCGCTGCTGGCATTCGGCATCATCTTCGCGCTGCAGTTCACTGCTAACCAGACCGTGCAGAACCTTGAGAACGAGAACGCCCAGCTGCAGAGCCGGGTTCTCCTGCTGCAGCCTGCTCTGACCGAACAGCGTGAACTTCAGCAGCGTCAGGTGCAGCTGCGGGATCTGATCGAGGTCGCGACCGCCGTGCGTGAAGGAGCGGTCGCCTGGAGCGCCGAGATAGGCAACATGCTGGAGTACCTGCCGGTGACCACTGTCGGCGGCCGGCCCGGCATCGATTTCAGTTCGCTGCAGATGCAGTCCGTCTACCCGCCGAGGGCTGATCCCCAGCGGTACGAAGGCCAGCCGGTCATCGCTGAGATGAACGTCTCTGGTACGGTCGCCGGCACGGCGGTACTCGAGGATTTCATCAGGGCACTGGAGCAGTCAGCTGAGTACGGGGTGGTGTTCCAGTCTGCCAGCCGGGACGGCGGTGAAGACGTGGAGCTGTACACGTACAGCCTGATGATCGGCGCTCTGGAGGAGCAGCCATGACCGGTTTCTCGTTCCGGAAGCTGCGGCAGCGTGACATCGCCCTGATCGTGCTCGTACTTGTCCTGATCGGGGCAGCACTCTGGTACCTGTACATGTACCGGCCCAGCATGGACCGCATCTCCCAGCTAGAGAACGAACGGCAGCGGCTGCAGACTGAAGTGCAGCGGGGTGAAGCAGCCGAGCGCAACCTGCCTGCACTGCGTGAGGAAGTCGCGGCCCTCGAGGCAGAACGACTTGCCTTCCTGCAGCAGCTGCCCCGCGAGAGCGATGTGGCCGGCGTGCTGCAGCAGGTGCGGACTTCTGCCGAGCAGGCTGGGGTGCTGCTTGAACAGCTGAGTCAGAGCAACGTAGCCGAGAACATCCCCGATGTCGCTCCACTCGGCTTCGAGTTCGCCACGAGCGGCAACTACGCGGCGATGACGACGTTCCTGCAATCCCTTGAGGAACTGCAGCGTTACACGAAGATCCGTCAGGTCTCACTGAGCCGCTCCGGCAACCCTGAGACTGATGACCCGTCACTGGCGGGTAATTTTTCGCTGACGTTCTACGTCTACACAGGTGATGATCCGGGGGAGGTGCAGTAGATGGCCGAACGGCACACCCCGAACCCGGATTCAGACGAGCTGGCCATGGACAGCACCCTGAGCGAGACTCCGCTTGAGGCAGACACCCAGACTCCGTTCCCTGATCTGACCGATACGGGTGCCGACTCTGGCGCCGGCACTGTCGCACCCGCTGCAGGGTCACGCAGCACCCGCATCCTCCTGGGTATTCTGCTGCTGGCCGTAGCGGGCTTCGTCTGGTTCAACTACATCTGGCAGCCCGAACCGCAGGTCGTGACCGGACCGCCGTCCGGTACGGTCGGCAGCAGCGGCCTCGCCGGCGGCAACGGCAACGGGGGCACCAGCAGCCCGCTGGTAGCTGACAGCAGCGCCAGCCAGGCAGGCCTGCCGCTCCTGCCTGCAGCGGAACGTGACCCGGCCGCGCCGCTGAGCCCGGCACCGGCACCGGTCGTGACCGACTCGGGTCAGCTCGCGCTGCCGCTGCCTGCTGGCAGTGCACGCCAGCTGCAGGTCAGTGAACTGCCGTTCCTGGTGACCGCCCCGCCGGAAAGCGTGACTGCTGAAGATGGAGCCGCTGATGATCTGCCGGTAAGCCGTCCTCAGGCGGTCCGGGTGAGCGTCAACCCGTTCTCTCCGGTGTACCTGCCTGAACCCGCGCTGGCAGACGGCCCGTCTCCGGCCCCGCCGCCGGTGGTGCCCGGACCTGAGACGGTCACTGAAGTATCGATCCCCGACGGTCCGGATCAGGCTGCGATAACGACCATCGCACCGCCGGGTGCGGTGCTGCCCGCCCCGGATGATCCGGGTGCCGTCGTGGCTGATCAGCCGCCGGTGACGCCAGAGGACGTGCCGGTACCTGCGCCTACACCACCTGCTGCAGCAGCTCCGGCAGTGAGCGCAGCTGGGCCGGCAGTGAACGGTGGGGCAGCAGACGGCGTGCCCGCCCAGGCGCCCGTGAGCAGCATCACCCAGGCGCTGCCGCGGCCGCTGCCGGGCCCGCCCCTCTCGCCGGTTCCGGCGGTACTGCAACAGCGCCGCTCCACCGAAGACGTTCCTCAGCCGAACCTGGCTCAGGTCGCTGCAGTCGCCGAGCCGGCTGCCGAGGTACCCCAGCTCGCCGCAGGCCAGCTGGACGACGAGGGCACAGACGCACCGGCACCACTGCCTCCCTCGTCAGCCCGGGTCATGCCCTCTGACGTCGATCCGCTCGTCGCCGGCATAACGCCGCTCAGCCGTTACCTGCGCGACAACGACGTAAGCTTCACCGGCATGGTGCTCGGCCCCGTCAGCCAGGGCGTGTTCCGTTCAACGACCAGCCCGCGCCCGGTGGTGGTCGCACTGGGCCAGACGCTGCCGGGCACTGATATCACCCTTACCGATCTTCGTGGCCAGCAGGCCGAATTCACGCTCGCAGACGCATCACAATTCCTTACCCTGGAACTCAGGCGGTGACAATGAAAAGACTGGCGTTTTCCTTAATACTTCTGCTTGGCTTCTCTGCCCTGGCGCAGCCCTCGGTGCTGCCGGCGGACGAACGCTTCGACCTGCCGGTCTCCCTGCAGTTCGATGACAGCCTGGCATCGGTGGTCGAGGCTCTCGCCCGTTCTGTCGGGCTCCAGCCCGTGCTCAGCCAGGTTCCGGACACCCCCGTGTACTACAACATCAGCGAACCGACCTCGTTCAGGACGGTGTGGCACACGGTGCTCACGCTCAATGACCTCGATTTCCTGCTGCGCGACGAGGACATCGTAGTCGTCGGACCGGCTGCGGAAGTACAGAAGCTGCGGGACGTCGACCTTGCGACCATCCAGACCGCCGACGCAGCCGAAGCGGGGACGATCGTGCAGGAGTTCTACAGCGTCGCTTCAGACGCGGCCGGCATGGCGGAGCTGCTGCGAAGCGCGATCCCCGGGCTGTACGTGGAGGTACTTCCCACGGTGAACACCCTGCTGGTGCGCGCCAGCGCCAGCCAGCACGTTCAGGTGCAGCAGTACCTGGCCCGCTTCGATCAGGTGCCTGAGCAGGTGATGGTGGAGTTCCGCACCTACCGGCTGTCCAACGCCCAGGCTGCGGAACTGGCCGGTGTGCTGAGCGGCGCCCAGGGAGCGCTGTTCCAGGCGGCCAGCGAGGATGAGGCGGACGGTGAGGAGCTCGCAGGCGCAGAGACCGGCAACCTGTTCAACGTCACTGCCGACACCCGGACCAACAGTCTGGTCGTCACCGCCCCCGCAGCCGTGCAGGCACAGGTGGCCGCGCTGCTTAGCGAACTGGACGTCCCACAGCGCCAGGTGAACGTACAGGTGCGGCTGCAGGAGATCCACGTCAGCACCGCTGACCGGATCGGCATCAACCTCGCCGGTGGCATAGGCCAGCTGAGTGCCAACATCCTCGACGGAGGACTGAGCTTCCTGTTCGACCCACATGCAGCTGTCAGTGCACTGAACATCGGAGCTGTCCTGGACGCGCTGGAGTCCCAGGGTCTGTCCCGCCGCGTTGATGACAGCAGCCTGACGGTCCTGAACAACTCACCCACCAGCATCCAGGCGGGTGGGACGATACTGATAAGCATCCCCGGCCAGGCGGAGAACATCGAGCGCACGATCCCGTATGGCGTACAGATCGATGTGACTCCCCGCGTAGCGGCCGACGGGCGCATCACCCTGACCATCGAAGCCAAGGTAGAGGACGTGCTTTCCTCAGTCGAGGATCCGCAGCTGCTGCAGCTGGCGACCCGCGCAGTAAGTTCGACGATCACCCTGGTTCCCGGCCAGACGGTACTTCTCTCGGGTCTGATGCAGAACCAGTACACGGAGACCGTCAACCAGGTTCCGCTGCTGGGAAGCCTGCCGATCATCGGCGGTCTGTTCCGCAGTACCCTGGCTGAACTGAGTGAGACTGAGCTGCTCATCATCGTCACCGCTGACGTCCTGGACTGAGCTGACAACGGACCGGCCCCGGAGAGGTGCGCAGGGAAAGCTCCGCGCTACCGTCCGGGGCCGTTTTGTGCACAATTTCGGTCACCGCCCTGCCCGTCCGGATGCTAGGCTTCAGTATGACTGCCAGCAACCTTGATGAAGGCAGGGCCCGGCTGTTCCTGGAACAGGGCCGGCCTGTGACCTGGGTGGCACTGGCGGGTTTCATGGGCACAGGCAAGAGCCGGATCGGCTGGGAGCTCTCCCGGCGCCTCAGCCTCACGTTCATCGACACCGACCGGGTGGTCGAACGCGTCAGCAACCTGCGGATCGCCGATATATTCGAAACGTTCGGTGAGGAGACGTTCCGTGATTACGAGACCGAAGTGGTGAGGCGTTCACTTCGCCTTGACAACGTGGTGGTGAGCACCGGTGGCGGAACGGTGCTGCGGCCCCAGAACCGTCGCATGCTCATGAGCCGCGGCCCGGTGGTGGTGCTGCAGGCAAGTCCGGAGACCATCTACCGCCGTACCCGCAGGAACAAACGCCCTGTCCTCGAGATGGGTGACCCGGAGGAGCGGATCCGTACGCTGCTGGCACAGCGCATGGACGCCTACCGCGATGTAGCTACCATGACCGTGTCCACTGATGGACGTGAAAGCAGCGATGTGGTCGAGGAGATCGTGGAGCGCCTGTACGAGTGGAGTGAGGCGGGTGCCTGAGAGCACGGCGGTGCGCCGGGTGCCGGTAAGTGTAGCTGAACCGTACGACGTTCTGGTCGGCACCGACCTGCTGCGCAGGCTGCCTGAACTCGTGCCGAACCCGCAGGTGGCGCTCATCTGTGATGAGAACGTCGCTGCGGCCCTGGGCGCCGGGCTCACTGAGCTGTTCAGCCGCAACTCCCGGGCGTTCGAGATGCTGATCGTAGAGCCGGGTGAAGCAAGCAAGGACGTAAGCCGCTGGGCGGCGCTGCTGGAGCACCTGGCAGCCCAGGCTTACGGTCGTGACTGCGCGGTCATCGGACTCGGTGGCGGAGTGATGACTGATCTGGCCGGCTTCGTGGCAGCCACTTACCTGCGCGGGGTCGATTATTACAGCGTGCCCACCAGCCTGCTGGGCATGGTCGACGCCGGGGTCGGCGGCAAGACGGGCCTGAACCTGCAGGCCGGCAAGAACCTCGTGGGCGCCTTCTGGCAGCCGCGCACGGTCATCGTCGACGTCGACAGCCTGCGGACGCTGCCGCAGCGGCAGTTCCAGCTCGGTGCCGTTGAGTTCTTCAAGCACGCGCTGATCGGACTCCCTGAGCAGCTCGAGCTGCTCGGCAGCCGTGCCTTCAGCAGGGATGCTGACAGCGAACTGCTGGCTGGCTGGCTGAGGGACAACATCGCCGTCAAGGCACGCATCGTCGCTGCCGATGAACGTGAGTCCGGAGTCCGGGCGTACCTCAACTACGGTCATACGCTGGGACATGCGCTGGAAGGAGCGAGCGGCCACCGACTTGAGCACGGCGAAGCTGTCGCCTACGGCATCCTGTTCGCAGCGCTGCTCGGCCGCTTGCGGGGGCTGGCCGATGTGACGCCGCTGGCGATGCAGCTGCTGCGTTACGTTCAGCCGGCGCCGCTGGGCCCGGTGGCGTTGCCGGAACTGCTGCCCTTCATGGCGCGGGACAAGAAGAACCGCCGGGGGGTGCAGCGCTTCGTGCTGCTCCGCCAGCCTGGGGAGCCAGTGATCGTCGCTGACATCACTGCTGCCGAGATCGAAGCTGCCTGGCTGGAGCTTCGCCGGCTGGTGGAAGGACTTGACTGGGAGGCTTCGAATTGATCCTGATCTTAAACGGGCCCAACCTCAACCTGCTGGGCGTGCGTGAGCCGGACATCTACGGCTCCGTCACGCTGCACGGTCTCGAGGAACGCTGCAGCCGCTGGGCCGAGTCGCTGGGCCTGCGGGTCGAGTCCCGACAGAGCAATCATGAGGGTGACCTGATCGACTGGCTGCACGCTGCGGAAGCTGACGGAGCCGACGGCGTGATCCTGAACGCTGCCGGCCTGACCCACACTTCCGTGGCACTGCGGGACGCGATCGCCGCTGTCAATGTGCCGGTGATCGAAGTTCACCTGTCGAACACGCAGGCACGGGAGGAGTTCCGGCAGCGCAGCCTGATCGCTCCGGTGTGCCGCGGTTCTATCGCCGGCTTCGGTGTGCACTCCTATCACGCGGCCCTGCTCATGTTCGCCGCTGACCGTTAACCGCGCAGGAAGCCGGTCTCAAGTTCCTCCAGGGGCGGCAGGTCCTCGAGACTGCGCAGACCGAACTCGAGGAGGAACCGTTCGGTAGTGCCCCACAGAAGTGGCTTGCCCAGCACGTCGCGCTGCCCGACGACTTTCACCAGCTCCCGTTCCTGCAGGGTCTCGAGCGTGGACGAGCATGAGGCTCCACGTGCTGCTTCAAGTTCACCACGGGTCACCGGCTGGCGGTAAGCGACGAGCGCCAGCGTCTCCATTGCTGCTTCAGACAGCCGCGGTAACGGTGGTGGTGCCAGCAGGCCCGCCAACGCCGGGGTGAGGGCGGGATCCACGACGAGTCGGTACCCCCCGGCGACTTCCTCGACGATCAGCCCCAGCTGTGCGGCGTCGAGCGCTGACTGAAGCTGCGCGATCGCCTCCGCGACCGGTCCGGCATCAGCCGACAGCAGCCGGCCCAGTTCCTTGCTGGTCAGCGGTCTGCCGGCCGCCAGCAGCGCAGCACACAGCAGGGCGTTCTGTTGCTCGGGCGTGTTCACCACCAGGTATCTTACCGCCCGGCCAGCAGCTGCCCGGCTGCCGGCAGACAGGCTCAGCGCATGGCGGTGAGCTCGATCCGGTTGCCCTGCAGCTGCAGCAGCACTTCAGTCGCCAGCTGCTGCGGCTGGGAGCTGCTGAGTGCGAGCCTGGCCTCGCTGTCGCTGAGCCGCTCGTAGCTGACATGCTGCGGCAGCAGCGGCGCCGTCGGCAGCAGCGGTCCGGGTTGCAGCTGCTCTTCCAGCAGCAGCACACTGTGGGTGAGCAGGCTCGCCAGTGCCGCCTCAGCCTGGGCCGCGCTCAGCTGGTTACGGACGGTCAGCGCCCCGAACAGCGCCAGCAGCTGCATCGTCAGGGCCATGACCAGCATCGCGCTGAGCAGCAGCAGGACAGTCACCAGGGCCATGCCAGCCGGGTCGCAACTGCGCATCGCTCACAGCCTGCCAAGCTGTTGCGGCGCGGCGAAACCGACGTAAGCGAACCGGCTGCTCTCCCAGCTGAAGCTCAGCTCGACCACGAAAGCGGTTATCGTCTCCGGCCAGGGTCCCGTTGGGGACCGCAGCTGCCCGTCAGGCGTGACGAGACTGACGAGTCTCAGGCCGGTGACCTCCTGAACCGCCGGCTGCCTGGTGGCGCCCGGCTCACGGCGGTACAGGTTGTACTGACCGTGAGCGTCCCGCCTCACGTCGAAAGTCAGCTGTCTGCGGACAGGTTCGTCACTCCAGCGTTCCTCCAGGTAACTGATCCTGAACGTGTCACTCTCCCCCGGCGACTCAGCCAGGCCGATCTCGATGACCGGTCCGCTCAGCTCACCGATGAAACCGGCACCGTAGCCTGCGAGGCTCAGTTCGCGGATGACCACGTTCCGGGCGATGGACTCGAGCTCGTTGCGCTGCATCATCTCGCTTACCGCCCGGTAACTGCGGATGTTGCCTTGCGTCCATTGCAGAACAGCTGTCAGCAGCACAGCGAGTATGGACAGGCCGACCAGCAGTTCCACCAGTGTGAAGCCGCGCGGTCTGCTCATGGCTGTGACCTGCTGAGGGCAGTGAGGCTGATGCTGCCACCAGCCGGATGGCTTGCCTGCACCGTGAACTGCGTAAGGGGGCCGCTGAAGTCCGGACCACAGCTGACGCTGGCGCTGTGCAGCTCGCAGCTGTGTGCGCTGACCCGACAGCTCAACCCGGCCATCTCCCCTTCAGGCAGGGCGCGACAGTCACCGGCTGCTCCTCCGAGACCGAGCCGCCGGAAGGCGAGTTCGGCTTCGGCCACATGCAGCAGCCGGCTGCGCACCTCCGTGACCTGAGCGAGCCGCAGACTGGCCAGCTGCAGTCCCGCGAGCGCGGCAGCTCCGATGGTCAGCACCGCGAGGGCCACCAGCAGCTCAATGATGGTGAGACCCGCGTTCGTCATCGGACATCGACCTCTGTCCGAAGCCGGCCGGCACGGGACACGAATATCCGTGCCTCCAGCCCGCCGCGCACCAGGCTGATCGTCTGGTTGAAGGCGCCGCTGCCCAGACAGGTACGGCCATAACCTGTGGGCAGCCAGATGAGGCCGTTGCCTGGTGCACCGAGACTGACGCCGCGGTACTCGGCCAGGTCCAGGGAACGGAGCACTTCCCCGCTGCTGCACAGCTGCTGCGGCAGGTAGCTGGCCGCGGCCGACCGCTTCTGCTGGTACTGGCCTGACAGCGCGTCGTACACCACCGCGATCGGCTCGTTACGGGCGACGGCCTCTAGCCGCGCCTGGTTGATGAAGCTGCGCAGCGCGTGACTGGCGGGTCCGAGGGGCGATGGCCAGTTCAGCACCGCCACCAGTGCAGTGCCGGCCATGAGGAAGATGACGATGAGCAGCTCGGGAACTGTCAGACCTGCCGTCTTGCGCATGACTGCCTCCTTTGCGTCGACCGGGTTACTTCAGCCAGTCTAGGGTAGACAGTTCCCGCGCACAGCCGGGCATCCTTCTCCGTTAATCCCCACCTGCTCTGGGCAGTTGCCGCCAGCGGCTCAGTTTTCGTCGGTACTGAGTACAGCCAGGAACGCTTCCTGTGGCACCTCGACGCTGCCGATCTGCTTCATGCGGGCCTTGCCCTTCTTCTGCTTCTCAAGCAGCTTCTTCTTGCGGGTGATGTCACCGCCGTAGCATTTCGAGGTGACGTCCTTGCGGTAGGCGCGTACGGTCGCGCGGGCCAGCACCTTGCCGCCGATGGCAGCCTGGACGGGTACCGCGAACATCTGCCGGGGGATCACTTCCGCCATGCGGTCGACGACCTTGCGGCCCAGCTCGTACGCCTTGTCCGTGTGGGCGATGACCGACAGGGCGTCGACCCGTTCCTCGTTCACGAGGATGTCAACGCGGACCAGTTTGCCCGGCCGGTAACCGATCGGATCGTAATCCATGCTGGCGTAACCGCGGGTCATGCTCTTCAGCCGGTCGTGGAAGTCGTAGAGGATCTCGGCGAACGGCACCTCGTAACGGAGTTCGACGCGGCGGCCGTGGTAAAGCATGTCTTTCATCTCGCCGCGCTTCTCCTGCAGCAGGCCCATCACGTTGCCGACGTACTCTTCGGGGGTGTAGACACTGAGCTGCACGTACGGCTCACGGGTCTCCAGCGTCCGGTCGGGAGGCGGCAGCTCCGAAGGGTTCTGGATGTGACGGGTCGCGCCGTCAGTGGTAGTGACCTCATAGATGACAGCCGGAGCGGTGGCGATGAGGTTCAGGTCGAATTCACGCTCGAGCCGTGCCTGTACGATGTCGGCGTGCAGCAGGCCAAGGAAGCCGCAGCGGAAGCCGAAACCGAGCGCTTCACTCGTCTCCGGTTCGAACGTGAACGCAGCGTCGTTCAGTGACAGTTTCTCGAGTGCCTCACGCAGCTTCACGTAGTCATCGGAGTCCGTCGGGTACAGGCCACTGAACACGACCGGCCTGGCAGGTTTGAACCCGGGGATCGGTTCGACCTCAGCGTCAACCGCTGCGACCGTGTCACCGATCTGCGTCTCACCGATCTCGCGGATGCCTGCGGTGAACCAGCCGACCATGCCGGGGCCCAGCTCGTCACTGACCGCCGGGCCGGGCTGGAAGTAGCCGACCTTGTCGACCTCGAGTACCTGCCCGGTGGAGACGATGCGCACCTGGTCGCCACCGCGGATGACACCGTCGAACACGCGGATGAAAGCGATGACACCCTGGTAGGTGTCGTAGACGGCGTCGAAGATGAGGCAGCGGAGCGGGCTGTCGCGGGAGCCGCCGGGGGCGGGCAGGTGCTTCACGATGCCTTCGAGGATGCTTTCGACGTTCTCGCCCGTCTTGGCCGACACGAACACGGCATGGTCCACTGGCACTCCGACGACCTCCTCGAGTTCAGCTGCGGCTTCCTCAGGCTGGGCGTTCGGCAGGTCGATCTTGTTGACGACCGGAAGTATCTCGAGGTTGTTGTCGACCGCCAGGTAAGCGTTCTGGATGGTCTGGGCTTCCACTCCCTGACTGGCGTCGATGACGAGCAGTACCCCTTCACAGGCGCGCAGTGCGCGTGATACCTCGTAACTGAAGTCGACGTGGCCGGGCGTATCGATGAGGTTGAACATGTACTGCTGGCCGTCTTCAGCGGTGTAGAACAGCCTGGTCGAGGTGGCTTTGATCGTGATGCCACGTTCCCGTTCAAGGTCAAGGGTGTCAAGCATCTGATCGCGCTTGTGCCGGCTCTCGACGGCTGAGGTCAGGTCGATGATCCGGTCAGCGAGCGTCGATTTGCCGTGATCCACATGCGCGATGATGGAGAAATTACGGATCTGCACGACCCCATCTTACAGGCAAGGCGTCGCGGCTTCGGCTCAGGCGGCGCCGTTACGGCGCTGCCTGAAGAACTCCTGGAGCAGCGCAGCAGCCTGCTGGCGGTACGGGCCGCGCTCGACCAGCAGCTTACGCTTCCAGGGCAGCAGGTCGAGGTCAGCGACGCTGCCGGTCGCTCCCTCACGCATGTTGGCAGCGGCGTAGACGACGCGGTCTAAGTGAGCCTGCTGCATTGCGCCGAAGCACATCGCGCACGGCTCCAGGGTCACGTACAGCGTGCAGCCGCTGAGCCGCCAGTCAGCCAGGGCGGCGGCTGCCTGTCGCAGTGCCAGCACTTCAGCATGGGCGGTCGGGTCCGCGGTGGCTTCGGTCGTGTTGTGGGCGCTGGCGATGACCTCGCCGTCGCGCACGACCACGGCCCCTACCGGGAGCTCGCCGGCAGCAGCCGCCTGCTGGGCCAGCTCCAGCGCCAGATGCATGAACCGGGAAGTGCCGTCCCCGCCTGCCCCGGAATCAAAATCTGCTGCGGGGCCGAGGCCCTCCACCCAGATGACCTGGTTGCCGCTGGCGAGCAGCTTGAGGCTGTCACGCTGCTCTCGCGGCACCCTGGCGTCGATGAGCACATCCGCCAGCTTGCGGGTGCCAGCGCGCAACCGCATGCGGTCACCGGGCACGCGACTGCGGAACTGCAGGTCCGGCAGGGCCAGAGCCTCGCTGCTCACCCCTGCCGGCAGCTGACTCACTTCCGTCACCCGTTCCACCGGGATGCGGCTGTCAGCACGGCTGCTGACCACCTCAAGCCGACCCTGATAAAGCCGGATCTGCCGGTCCTCACCGACGCTCTCGCGCCAGTTGCCGCCCCCGAGGGTCGCGCTGATGATCCGCTGGAGGCGGTCGCGACCGAACGGCACGCCATGTGCCCGCAGCTGATGGGCGATGGCCGCCCGCTGCAGTGCCAGAGGCTTGTGCCTGAGCCGGTCAGTGTTGATCCCCCCTTCCAGGTCAACGTAAGGCCGGGCGAGGCGGTTGATGAAGCTCTTCTGGTCCGACTGCAGTTCCCTAAGCGTCGCGACCCGTTCATCGAGGTCAGCGTGGCGGGCCCGCAGCAGGGGCAGTACCTCATGCCGCAGCCAGGCGCGCTCCTGCTCCGTATCGACGTTGAAGGGGTCCTCAAGCCACGCCTGACCAAGCAGCCGCAGGTGCTCAAGCAGTTCCTGCTTGCTGGCTTTCAACAGGGGCCGGATCAGCAGGCCGGTGCGGTCCGGCATGCCACTCAGCCAGGCCGCCCCGCGCAGGAGCTGCATCAGCACGGTCTCGGTCTGGTCATCGCGGTTGTGAGCGGTGACGATGTGCTGCGCTTCGATCGACCGGGCGATCGAGGCCAGGTGCTGGTAGCGGAGCGTGCGCGCTGTCTCGGCGACGTTCCAGCCGCGTTCCCGGGCTATTGCCGCTGTATTGAAGCGGGCGCTGTGAAACGGTACGCCGGCTTCAGCGCACGCTGCCCGCACGAACTCGACCTCGGCCTCCGCTTCTTCGCGCAGGCCGTGATCGATCGTCGCGACTGCGAAGGTCCAGTTCGTGTCAAGCAGGAGTCGGAACAGCGCCATCGAGTCCGGCCCGCCGGACACAGCGAGAAGCAGCTTGCCACCCGGTGTGGCAAGCCGCTTGAGTTCGTTTCCCAGGAGTTCGGCCAGCATCGTTACAGTGTAAGCGCAGGCACGCCGGCCGGGGTCAGGTCAGCTGTACCGGTCCGGTTCAGCCGCCGTTGCCGTCTTCACCGTTCCCATCATCGTCACCTGTATCACCGTTGTCCTCATCACCATTGCCGCCATCATCCCCGTTGCCGTTGTCTGCCTCATCCTCACTCTTGGCCGGTTTCTCGACCTCGATGCTGAAGTTCACGTACCCGCTGCGGTTGCCCGCTGAATCAACCGCGTACAGGCTCAGGCCAGCACCGTCCCGGTCCTCTTCCAGCACCAGACCGTACTCCAGCAGGCCGCCGTCGGACTCATACAGTACAGCGCCTCCTTGCTCGAGGACGACACGCAGTTCCTCGCCGGCGTAAGGCCGGTCGCTGGCTCGGGCCGACACGTGGGCGGAACGGGTGTCTTCAGGCAGCACGATACGGACCGGTGCACCGTTGAGCGAACCGAGCAGGTTCTGGCCCGCCACCTGGACCCGGGTAAGTACCGGTGGGGTGGCGTCTACCCTGAACTCGTTGGCTATTATCGTCTGCTGGCTGTCCGTATTGATCGCCCGTACCTGCAGGAGGACGTGCTGCTCGGTCAGGGGCAGCGCAGGGCTGAAACGGACCCGGCCGAGATGGTCGAGGCCGAGAGGCTGCCAGGTGCTGCCGTCGATGCTGTAGTGCAGAGCGTACACGTCCAGCCGGTCCATGACCCGGACCTCGAAGGTGGGGAACGGGCTGACCGTGACGGGAGAGCGGGTGCTGCCGAGGCGCACTTCCGTTCCGTCGTGCGTGTGAACGATCAGCTGCACGGCCGGCCGGTCGCTCAGGTCGCGCCGCAGACCGCTGTCCCGGTCGGGCGAGCAGGCAGCAAGCAAGAGGGCAACACTCAGCAGCAGGGCCAGCGAGGCATTCAGACGGAAGCGGCTCATTCCGCGTCCCTTACCGGATAGGTCACGGTGATCTCGCCTGACCACTCGACGTTGCTCCCGGCCTGTTCAGCGAAGAAGGTGACTACCGCGCGGATCCGCGTGAGGTCGTGGGCGACGATCTCAGTACCGACCGTGCCGGGTACCATCACGAACGGCATCGGCTCTGACTGACGTGGCTCGTAGCGCCGCTCGGTCAGGCTGCACCAGGTCTGGTCCTCTTCGGGGCAGCTGTAGCCTGCCGGCACGAGAACGCTGATGTGACCGTCGTTGTACAGGTTGTTGGCGACATCCGGGAACGGCGCGCCTGAGTCACCGTAGAAACGGACCTCGTAGCCCGTTATCTCTGCCTGGGGAGCGTTCGCCCGGTTGGTGAAGGTGACGTTCGGTATATCGAATTCCAGGCCATTGTCCGTGATCTCGAAACCAAGCTGGGTAGGCTCGATATGGGCCCGCAGCGGCTGGCCGCCCTCAAACATTCCACAGCCGGCAAGCAGCAGGGGCAGCGCAAGTATCGTGAGCAAGCTGGCTCTTCTGAACATCATTCCTCCAAGACGGGCAGGTATCACTGTCTGAGATGATACGCGCAGAAGGCAGCGCGGGCTGCCAGGGATTCCACATCTTCCGTAAAGCGGTACCCGGTCCCAGCTTATAATGACGGATGCCAACCGTCACAGTCATCGTGCTCGACTCGGTCGGCGTCGGCTCGCTGCCGGACGCGGACGCCTTCGGTGACGAAGGGTCTCACACCCTCGACCACACTGTCGCTGCCAGCGGCGTCAGCCTGGACAACCTGGCCCGCCTGGGTCTCGGCAACGTCACTGGCGTCAGTTCGCTGCCCACGGAGCCCCGGCCGCTCGCCAGTTATGGGCGCATGCTGGAACGTTCACCCGGCAAGGACACGACCACCGGCCACTGGGAGTTCATGGGCATCATCCTGGAACACCCGTTCCGCACGTTCACCGAGTTCCCGCCTGAAGTCATGGAGAAGTTCGATGCAGCGACAGGCCGCGGTCACCTGG
>Ga0209487_1001117_pt1 | contig 23064 bp, 21 predicted proteins | sample Poulit2012_FD_187524 | JGI IMG/M metagenome (GOLD analysis project Ga0209487, IMG submission 187524) | Agricultural soil microbial communities from Georgia to study Nitrogen management - Poultry litter 2012 (SPAdes) (version 2) | ecosystem: Environmental > Terrestrial > Soil > Agricultural land...
ACCAATGACGAACATCGGGCCTTTGCGGAGGATGTGTGGAAGCTGCCAAAGGGCACCATTCCCAGCAAAATTGGCTTCGATGCCGTTGCCCAAAGCCGGGCGCTCAAAGACAGCAAACTGCGGGTTTACTGGACCCAGGTCACCAACAATATTCAGGCCGGCCCCAACCTAATGCAGGAGACGTTGCCCGGCTGGCGTAACCCCGATGCCTTTGTGGTGGTTTCGGATGTGTACCCCACCGTTTCCGCCCAGGCGGCGGATATGATTCTGCCCGCCGCCATGTGGGTAGAAAAAGAAGGCGCCTTTGGCAACGCCGAGCGTCGCACCCAGTTCTGGCAGCAGTTGGTGCCACCCCCGGGCAATGCCCGCTCCGACCTATGGCAATTGGTGGAAATTTCCAAACGCATTACCACTGACGACGTCTGGCCCCAGGCGCTTCTGGACCAGGCACCGGAGTACAAGGGCAAGACCCTATACGAAGTCCTCTACACCAACGGCCAGGTCAATGCCTTCTCCAATGAGGAGCGCAATCCGGATTACGCCAATATGGAAGCCGATCATTTCGGTTTCTATATTCAAAAAGGTCTGTTCGAAGAATACGCCCGCTTTGGCCGGGGCAAAGGCCACGATCTGGCGCCGTTCGATACCTATCACCAGGTTCGGGGGCTACGCTGGCCGGTGGTCAACGGTCAGGAAACCCTGTGGCGCTACCGAGAGGGCTACGACCCCTATGTGGAAAAAGGCTCAGAAGTGCAGTTTTACGGCAAGCCGGACAACCGCGCGCTGATTTACGCACTGCCCTATGAGCCTCCGGCGGAATCGCCAGATGAGGAATACCCGTTCTGGCTCAGCACCGGCCGGGTGCTGGAGCACTGGCACACAGGCACGATGACCCAACGGGTAGAAGAACTAAACCTGGCGATGCCCTACGCGCTGGTATATATGAATTTTGAGGATGCTCGGGAGCAGGGCTTTCGTCGGGGCAGTGAGGTACGAGTAATCAGCCGTCGCGGCAATATACGCGCCCGGGTGGAAACTCGGGGCCGCGTCCGACCGCCACGGGGTTTGATTTATGTTCCGTTTTTCGACGCCAACCGTCTGATCAACAAAGTGACACTGGACGCCACCGATCCCATTTCCTTGCAGACCGACTATAAAAAGTGTGCGGTTCGCCTGGAACTGGTCAGCTTGGCCTAAGGAGAATGACTGTGAAACAGCTCCCCCTATTGGCACTGCTTCTGCCCCTGGCATTGTGGGCCCAAACTCCGCCACTAAACCCGGCCCATGTCATGGCCGACCCAGACGACTCATCCCTTGATGCACCGGCCCCCAGTGGGCTGCGCCCCGGTGGCACCTTGAGCCAGGAGCTTGAGCCTCCCCCCATCGCCGACCCCCGTTCGGCGCTGGAGCGCAGGCCCCGCAACTGGCCACAGCAACCGCCGGTGATCCCGCACAGCATTCGGGGCATTCAGGTTACCAAAAACGTTAACCAGTGCCTGGGTTGTCACAGCCGCACCGCGACGCACATCAGCGGTGCGCCCATGGTCAGTATCACCCACTTTACCGACCGGGATGGGCAGGATTTGGCCGCCGTTTCACCAAGGCGTTACTTCTGTGTGAAATGCCATGTACCCCAAGCGAACACACGCCCGGCAAAAATCAGCACCTTCCAAAGTATTGACCAGGTGCTCGAACAAGCCATACAACTCGGCGAATAAGGAAGCGGCTCCGCTATGCGTATCTGGAATTTCATTAAAAGCTATTGGCGCACCTTCAACCGCCCCGCCACGCACCTGAGTTTGGGGCTGCTATCGATGGGTGGCTTTATTGCCGGCATCATTTTCTGGGGTGGTTTTAACACGGCCATGGAGTTCACCAATACCGAGCCGTTTTGCATTAGCTGTCACGAAATGCAAGCCAACCCCTTCCAGGAATTGGCCACCACCATCCACTACACCAACCGCTCCGGTGTGCGCGCCACCTGTTCGGACTGCCATGTGCCCCACGACTGGACGTACAAAATCGCCCGTAAAATCGAGGCGTCCAAAGAGGTGTGGGGTTGGGTTTTCGGTAGTATCAACACCCCTGAAAAATTCGACGCTAAACGCCGGACGCTGGCCCAGCGGGAGTGGGCCAGGTTAAGTGCCAATGACTCGCTGGAGTGCCGTAACTGTCACCAGTTCGAGTCCATGGACTTCACGCTGCAATCACCCCGCGCCGCCGCCATGCACTCCACTTTGTTGGCCTCCGGCGAAAAAACCTGCATCGACTGTCACAAAGGGATAGCCCACCGCCTGCCGAATATGTCCGGCGTGCCATCAGGCTTCCACGGCGACTTGCTTAAAGGCGATCCGCAAGCCCAGGCTCTGGATGGCTTTTTGAATCGGGGCGGTTACTGACCGCTCCATTTTTGTACCGCGTCTGACTGCTTTTCTTTGTGACCGATAACGCCATGGCGAATAACGTTGTTCCCTTCAAACGCCCCAGCCCAAAACAAAAGCACCAGGGCAAAACGCTGTGCCGCAGCGGCTTTCATAAATGGAAAATTGTCACTGAACGGCAATTCGACACCAAGCGCGGCAAGCTGGTCACCCTCTACCGCTGCACCCGCTGCGGCACGCAAAAAGTGCAGGCGCACTAACGTCTGAAACGCCGCGAACCGAGCATGGTTCGCCCGCGCTGAAGCGCTGTTTTGCACCGCTAAAAGCCGGTATATGCCGGCCGCGGGTTTCGATGCCCGAACCCCGTGTCGTTGACTTTGTCGCCCCCGTCCCCTAAATTGCGCCCCTGATATCAGGTGCCTGCGACCCCCTTGACGTGAACAGTAAGTACACGAAAACGGAGCCGCGCAGGTTAAACGGGAAGCTGGCCATTCCAGCGCTGCCCCCGCAACGGTGATCGGAGTTCATAGCTCCGTAAGCCCGATACCGGCCTGTATCGATTCGTTGATGGAGCGGAGGGCTACCATCTGGCAATTCTTCACGTGCCCAGTGCGCACAGCACCAAGCCGCGTCGCCTTGCTTTTCCTCCCTCGATCCCGGTTTAACTAAAAAAACCTTAGGGGTTGATCGTGCACAAACCATTATTTTTAGCCGCCCTTGCGGCCAGCTTGAGTGTGCCCGTGCAAGCACAACTCGTCGACACTGCAAATAACACCAGCGCGGCCTCACCGCAGCTGGAAACCCTAGTGGTGGTCTCATCTCGAAACGCCACTCCGTTGCGTCAACTGGGCACGGCGGTATCTGTTTTGGAAGAGGCGGAGATCAGCGCGCTGGGCTTCCAATCCCTGCCGGATGTGCTGCGCACTCTGCCGTCGGTTTCCGTCAGCAACAGCGGTGGCATGGGTAAAGTTACCTCCCTGAGTGTGCGTGGCGAAGCCGGTTACCGCACGCTGATTCGCGTGGACGGCGTAGACATTTCCGACCCCACTGGCCCCCAGGTTAGCAGCCAGTCGAACCATTTACTGAACGCCAGCGTCACCCGTGTTGAGCTGTTGCGTGGACCCCAGGGCTTGATGTACGGCGCCGATGCGGGCGGTGTATTGAACATCACCACCGACCGACGCACCGAGGGTTTTGGCGGCGGCGTTAACGCCGAAACCGGCCGCTACGGCTCACACAGCTACAGCGGCTATCTGGGTGCGGGCAACGATCGAGGAGATTTTTATCTCTCCGCCGCCCGAGCGGAAACCGATGGTTTTAACGCTCATGTGGCAGACACCAGCGGCGAGCCGGACGGGTACGAAAACACCACTTTGCATGGCCGGGCCGGGCTAAACATCAGTCAGAACTTGCGTGCAGAGCTGGTGCTGCGGGATACAGACGCTGACGCCCAGCATGATAATTGTGGATTTGACCCCATCATCCACGACTGCCTGAGCACTTTTGAGCAGCGCAACGGACGCGCCAGCCTGACTCACACCACAGCGCGCGCTAGCAATACACTGGCTTACTCCATCACGGACGTAGAGCAAATTCATTACGAGGCCGGTGACATTGGTTACTTTACCGAAGGTGAGATTTCCCGCTGGGAATTAAATGGCTCAATGGACCTGTCACCTTCCCACGCCATCGCCTACGGGCTTGAGCACCGAACGGACGAGGTAATGGATTTAGAGCGGGACCAGCAGGGTATCTATCTGGAGTATCAAGGCAATTACCAGGAGCGCTTCTACTTCACCGCCGGTGTTCGCCATGACGATAACGACGATTTTGGTGAGACCAGCAGCTACCGCCTCAGCGCCGCCTACCTGTTGCCCGTAACAACGGGTACCGTAAAACTGAAAGGCAGTTTGGGCACCGGCTTCCGCGCGCCGAGCTTGTCCGAGATCGACTATAACCGCAACTGGGGTCCTGACCTTCCGTCTTTGGAGCAAGAAGACAGTCGGGGCCTGGATATCGGTGTGGAGTACTTCGGAAACAATGGCCTGCACCTGGAAGCGGTGGTGTTTGACCAACGCATCGACAATGAAATCTATTTCGATATGGTGGGCTTTACCGGCTATATGCAGAGTGATTTGCGCAGCGAATCACGCGGTCTGGAACTGATCGGTGCGTTACCGGTATCAGAGCGCGTGCGCATCAACGCCAACTACACCTACATGGACACCGAAGCCACCGACGGCTCGCCGCGCGCGCGCCAACCGAAACATTCGGGTAACCTCGGCGTTCTCTATCAGCCCATACAGCGGCTCGATCTGGCGCTGCATTGGCGCACCGTGCGCGACCGAATCGATGGCGGCGTCCCCATGGACAACTACCAAGTGCTCAGCGGCAGCGCGCGCTATGGGTTAACCGATGGTGCCGTGGTCTACGTACGAGGCGAGAACGTGCTCGACGAGGACTATGAAGAAGTACCGAGTTACTACACCTCAGGCGCCGCGTTTTATGCGGGCATCGAGCTGACGTTCTAAACAATTATCGACCACGACACGAAACAGGAGCGCACCATGACCGATGACTCCAACAAAACCGCTCGCCATAATGCGGCCATGGCCAAGCAAAAAGCCCAGGTGGACGCACGCATTGCCGAGGCCGATACCGAGCGCGGCGTCGCCGTTTTGTTGACCGGCAATGGCAAAGGCAAATCCAGCTCGGCCTTCGGCATGGTCATGCGTGCGCTCGGCTACGATCAAAAAGTGGCGGTGGTGCAATTTATCAAGGGCGAGCAACTGTCTGGCGAAGAGTTGTATCTGCGCGATCGCTGCCCGGAGGTGGCGTTTTATCAAATGGGCACCGGCTTCACCTGGGACACTCAGGATCGCACCGCCGATATGGAAGCCGCTGAACGCACTTGGGCCGAAGCCGCTCGCTACCTAAAAGACGCCAGCTACGACCTGGTGGTGCTGGACGAACTCACCTACATGCTGGGTTATAAGTACCTGGACGAGCAGCGGGTACTTGACGCCATAAAAAACCGGCCCGTAAGTCAGAGCGTTGTGGTGACCGGCCGCGGTGGCGGCCGTGCGCTGCAAGACACGATGGACACCGTGTCGGAAGTCAAAGACACCAAACACGCCTTTCACGCGGGCATAAAAGCCCGGCGCGGCGTTGATTATTAACCCGATGCTGACCAACCCATGATTGCCTCCGCCCACCGACGCAGCCACCGCACCTGCACCGCGTTGCTGGCAGTGGCGCTGGTAAGCAGCTTTGTCGCCGCGCTATTGCTGGGCGTGGTCACCGTACCCCCGTTGGATGTGCTGCGTGCGATGGTGGGCATTGAGCTGCCCGGCTACCGCATGGAAATTATTCAATCCATTCGGCTGCCACGAGCGCTGCTGGCCGCTTCAGTGGGCGCCATCCTGGCGATTTGTGGCGCGATTTTACAGGGGCTATTCCGTAACCCTCTGGCTGACCCGTCTTTAATCGGGGTTACCGCAGGGGCATCCGTGGGGGCCAGCCTGATGATTTTTCTCAGCGCTGGCGCCACCGGATGGCTGGCGGGCTTAATGGGCACATCGCTGGTGTCCGTCGGCGCCTTTGGTGGCGGACTACTGGCGGTGTGGCTGGTTTACCGAGTATCCACGGGCATCAACGGCACCTCCGTGGCCACCATGCTACTCATGGGCGTCGCCGTTTCCGCTCTTTCCGCCAGCCTCACCGGCTTACTGGATTATTACGCCGACAATGAAATGCTGCGACGCATGAGCTTATGGCGCATGGGCGGCTTGGACGGGGCCAACTACACCCGCGTGGGCTTGGCTGGGCTGATTCTTTGTATTTTACTGCTGACCATCCCTGCCTTTGGCCGGGCGCTTAATACGCTGCTACTGGGTGAATCCCAGGCGCGGCACCTGGGTGTGGATGTCACCCGGCTAAAACGCCGACTCATTGTACTGGTCGCCGCTGGCGTCGGCTGCGCCGTAGCCGTATCCGGGAGCATTGCGTTTGTGGGTTTAGTGGTACCGCATATGGTGCGCCTGTGGGTGGGGCCGGATCACCGCCGCCTGCTGCCGCTGTCCGCATTAGGGGGCGCGGTGTTGTTGCTGATAGCCGACACAGTCGCGCGCACGGCACTGGCGCCCACCGAATTGCCCGTGGGCCTGGTAACGGCCTTGTTAGGCGCGCCGTTTTTTATTCATCTACTGCGCCAGCGGCGACACTTCGGATAGGCGCCTATGACCGTTCTAAACGTCGACAACCTCAGCGTAACCCGTGGCACACGGCGATTGGTAAATGGGGTTTCCTTTTCGGTAACCCCGGGCCAAGTGGTATCGATTATCGGGCCTAACGGTGCGGGTAAAACCACCTTGCTGCGGGCCATCACCGGCGACGTATCGGCGCACGGCACGTTGCATTTTAACCAGCGACCGTTGGCCCATTGGCCCGCACGGGACAAGGCGATGAGCCTGGCGGTATTAACCCAGAGTAACCCCCTATCGTTTGCGTTTACCGTCGAGGAAGTAGTGTCGTTAGGGCGCGGCCCCCACAGCACCGGCGCTACCCTAGACCGGCAAATCTGTCACGAGGCCATGGCGGCGCTGGATGTTGCACATCTTGCCTCGCGCCTGTACCCCTCATTATCCGGCGGCGAGCAACAGCGCACCCAACTGGCTCGGGTGATGGCGCAAATCTGGCGCGCCGAGAATGACGAAAATCGCTTATTGCTACTGGATGAACCGGTAACCTCGTTAGACTTGGGCCACCAGCGCCAACTGATGACGGCGATACGACAATTTGCCGACAGCGGCGTCGCGGTGCTGATGGTGGTACACGATATCAGCCTGGCGGCCGCTTACAGTGACCAGGTGCTGGCGCTGAACAAAGGCAAACGCGTCGCTCTAGGCACACCGGAAGCGGTGGTAACGGAAACGTTGATCGAGGATTTATTCGGTACCGACTTTCGCGTGATCGCCCATCCGGTTTCAGGAAAACCGGTAGTGCTGGCGGGATAATGAATTCCAGTCCAACTGTCACCACTCCTGTCCACGACAGCACCGGGGCAGGAGGTAGAGCAACATAGAAGCCGTTGCCGAAACCGCACTGCAGAGAGATAGTTATGACCCGCACTATATACACCACCGTACTGTTCTTAATGTGCTTCGTCGCGCCCGTTCGGGCCATCGAAGTAACAGATTTTCTGGGAGAGAAACTGCGCTTAGAGCAGCCCGCCAAAAAAATCGTCGCGCTGGCGCCACATCTGGTGGAGAACGCCTACAGTGCCGGCGCTGGGGACAGGCTGGTGGCGGTTGTGGACTACAGCGACTACCCGCCCGAAGCGCGTAAATTGCCCCATCTGGGGAGCGCTATGGCAATCAGCGTCGAATCGGTTCTGGCGTTGCAGCCGGATTTGGTATTGGCCTGGGACTCAGGCAATAACGAAAACGTTGTGCGTCAATTGAAGCGCTTCGGCCTGCCTGTGTACGTGGACGAGCCCCGGACACTAGAGGATGTGGCAAAAACGATACGGGACATCGGCACCCTTGCGGGTACTGAAACGGTGGCTGAAAAAGAAGCCGAGCGGTATCTCAATAGCCTGGAAACCCTTCGCAAGCGCTACATCAGCAAGGAGGCCGTAAGCGTTTTCTACCAAGTATGGAATGACCCGCTGCAAACGCTAAACAACGATCACATCGTCAGCGATGTGATCCGCCTGTGCGGCGGTTACAATATCTACGGCGACGCCGCCAATATCGCGCCGGTGATCAACCGCGAATCCATTCTGGACCGAAACCCCGACATCATCGTCGCCAGCGGCCGGGCGGATGAACGTCCCCAATGGCTGGATGAATGGTTACGCTGGCCCGGCATGAGCGCGGTGCGCAACAACCACTTATATGTTGTGCACGCGGATCTGATTCAGCGTCATACCGTGCGCATTCTCGATGGAGCGGAAATTTTTTGTGGGCACATGGAAAACGCGCGCAACCAGTAAGTAGGCCATTACGCTAAACTGCTGCTAAGCTATGTTGTAGCGCCGCACCTCGCGAGTCGGCCACACCAGTACAATAACGACCCAAGAAAGAGAATTCGCGCGTGCTTATCGTTCCCATTGAAAACCGACCTGACTGGAGCAGGCCGCCCGTTATTACCCTGGCGCTGATTCTTTTAAACATCGCCATATTCATTTTCTACCAGGGCTCCGATGAAGCCGTTGTCGAGCGCGCTTACCAGCTCTACGAAAGCCAGCAACTGCTGGACTACGAACGCCAACCGTATCTGGACTACTTGCGCCGCGAAGACCCGGACAGCTGGAGCGATCTGAGCAACATTGACGATGAGGCGCACCAGAGCGCCGTTCTGCGCTGGCAGATCATGTTCGACCGTACCTTTGACCAGCATCTGCGTACATTATGGCCAACCGCCGCTGATGAGCAAACCTTGCACTGGCAGCACGCTCGGGAGATGTTCGAGCGCGAGCGCAACCAGTTAAGCTCGTACCGAGGCGGTCTCACCCCGGCCGAGGCTAGGCCCATCACGTTCCTCACCAGTATGTTTTTGCACGGCGGCTGGGACCATCTGCTGGGCAACATGATTTTTTTATTCTTATTCGGCTTTACGCTTGAAGCCGTGCTGCGCCCGCACACCTATGTGCTGATGTATTTGGCCAGCGGACTGGCGGCTAGCGCCTTGCATATGAGTTTCAACCTTGGCTCGATGGTCCCGGTGATTGGCGCTTCGGGAGCCATATCCGGACTGATGGGTATGTACCTGTCGCTTTATCGGCTGCGGCGCATTCGATTTTTCTACACTGTGGGGTTTTACTTCGGCGAGTTTCGGGCACCAGCGCTGTTTATTTTACCGCTGTGGCTAGGTAAAGAATTGTATGGTTACTTTTTCTTCGAGTCAGCCATCGCTTATTGGGCGCACATTGGCGGGCTGGTGGCCGGGGCGGGACTCATGTTGCTGGCCAACCAAAGCCGCAAAAAGTTTGCTGGCGAACTGCAGCAGCAGGATGCCCATGATGAAACGGGAGAGAAGCTGAAAGAAGTACAGCTGTTAATAAACCGATTGGAATTCGAGCAAGCGAAAATACAGACTCGGAAAATTTGCCAAGCTCACCCCAACGACCCGCGGCCCTGGCAACAGTTATTCGATCTCCACAAAGGTCAGCCCCGACATAAAGCGTTTCACCAACTGGTGTTCGACATCCTTAAGCAGTTTGTGGCCAAAGGTGGGGACTTCCACCGCTGGCACAACACCGTGAACCAAGTGCTGGGCGAATACCGTGGGCTATCCCCCAAGATTCCAGCGCTCAATGGCGGCATGTGCCTGGCACTGGCCCGCACCTATTGGCAAAACGGCAAGCCCGATCTGGCCGCCGATTACGTCTCACTCGCGCACCAAAGAGGCGGCCATTCATACGCTATGGCCAAGCTGCTAAACGAAATGATCCCGTACTACCAGCGACGCCAAAAGACGGAACAGGCCGCCAAACTCACCGCCATACTGAAGCGACTGCGGCCATCCATCACGGCTCCGGGACCGGTGCAGGCTGACTAATGGCATCCTGAAGCTGTAAATACTGCTCACGCTCTTCACAGTGGGGCATTTTTTTCAGTACAAACTGAATAATCGCCAAGGCCTTGGCGTCATCGTTGAGATACTCCACAAACACCTTAGCCACCTGCAGATAAGCGGCGGGCAGGAGCGGGTCACTCGGCTTGGTTTTGTGGCGGTTGTGAAACAACCGCAGCACGGCTTTGTGCTGGCCCTGACGGCGCAACAGTCCAGCCAGCTCCACCGCTAGCGCGGTATCGTCCAACTGATAGTCAGGTATACGGCTCTGCACCTCCAGCAAGACCGCTGTGCCGCTACCCAATTGATTGTTGCGCTTCAGCAGCCCCAGAAAATATTCGCAGTGATTACCCAGCGCCCGTTGGTCATCCAACAGCATTAAGAGTTTATGGTAATGCTGATGCAGCTCGATATCGTCGGGCACGATGTCCAGCGCCCGGCGCAAAGCCTCCCGCGCCGGCGTGTACTTGCCATCGCGAACCAGCACCGTCACCTCTCCCAGGGCTTTCGCTTTTTCGAACGCCGCCTGATCCAGCTCGTCCTCGCTGTCATCATCGACATTGGCAAAGCCCAGCTCGTGTTGGTATTCAAACAGCACATAGCCGAGCATGGTGTAGAGCACGAAGGTGAAATAGATCATCAAGAACACCAATGCCGGCACGATGATCGCCTCCGGCAGCACCTCAACGAGCCCTTCCACCAGGTAAACGGGTCCCGCGGAAATAATCTGCGTACACAGCCAGAGCAACAGATAGGGCCAGCCTACCGCCAACATCAAGCTCAGCTGTGCCATCGGGTTAATGGCCCGGCCCACCGACTTCTCTACCGCCAAAATCATGATGCACGCGGGCATCGCCAGAGTGACGAACCCCGCCACAACGACGGCCACGATTTCCCCGAACTGGGCGGACACGCCGACAATGGCCCCCATCAGAATGATTACCGCAACAAACTTCAAGAACAGGTGGTGCTCATCACCCGATAGCACCGCCATGACTTCCGGTGCGGTGGTGCTGCCTGTGCCGCGATGCTCAATAATGGCAAATCCGTATTTCACCACCACGGCCAGACCAAACAGCAACAAAATCAGCGATAGCCAACCGGAGCCGAGCAATACAGCGCCCAGGGACAACAACCCGATGACCAACAGACTGTTTGGGTGCAGTGGATACGCAAAAAAGTGCGGCAAATTTTGCCAGAACGGTTTAGCACCAGTGGCGCTGCCCAAATAACGCAGTGCACTATTGCAGCGAATGCAGGTGGGGCTCAATTTGCCCCAGTGATGGCTGCGCCCGGCGGGGATGCATTTTTCCCCATATTGGGTTTGGCAGCCATCGCAGATCCAAACCGCTGGCATATTGGGGAAAAAGTGACAATCCATTTTGGCCATGGGACAACTCCATCGTTATTAGTGTGTTGGCGCTAAAATACAATATGCAGGCCCATCGGGCCAATTCTGCAGGAATAGGATGCGACCATAAGCCGGAAAGCCGCTATAAAAGGGCGCGATTCAGTGCGACCGAAGATCAGCCGTTGAAGCGGGGGAAGGCTTTAGCGCAAACGTCGTCAATCCATTGGGTTTTGGTCATCGCCGACGGCATTGATCATGGCCGCAATGCCTTGACCTCGCAGGCGCTCCATCAGGCGCCCCAGTTCCGCCACTTGATCCGCCGCCAAGCGGTTTTTCTCATCTGGCGTAAGGCGCCCTTTAGCAACCATTTGCTCTATGAAGCCCTCGCTGACTGAGAGCCTGACGGCGGCTTCTTCCATATCGATGTATTCTTTCACGCGCGCTCCCATCTCCCATGTCGTGGTCATGCATTTAACCCCCAGGTCCCGCAAGAACCCCCGGTCCCAGGGCCGCGGATGCTACCAATGATGCCCACCGTTGGCGAACAATGACCGGCCCGTGGCGACTATGCCATAATACGGCCTTTGCCCCTGCAAAACCCTAGCCTCACTGTGTTTTTGATACAACCGGATTCACCAAGAGACCTCTGATGAGCAACAAAGGCATTCTTTATACCGTATCCGCGCCGTCGGGCGCTGGGAAAACCAGTTTGGTGAACGCCCTGGTGGAATCCAATACCGAAGTCTGCGTGTCGGTGTCGCACACCACCCGCGCGATCCGACCCGGCGAAGTGGACGGCGTAAATTACCATTTCGTATCCCGGGAAGAATTCGACACCATGCTGAGTGAGGGTGCGTTTTTGGAGCATGCTCAGGTGTTTAATAACCTGTACGGGACCTCCCGGAACTGGGTAATGGAAACGCTAAATACGGGACTGGATGTGATTCTGGAAATCGACTGGCAGGGGGCCAAACAGGTACGCGAGCAACTGCCGGATACGGTCAGCGTGTTTATCTTACCACCGTCGCTGGCCGCACTGCGCCAGCGCCTCACGGGGCGGGGCCAGGATGACGAGGAGGTGATTCAGGCTCGCATGGATGGCGCACTGGACGAAATATCCCATTACACGGACGCGGACTACCTGATTATCAACGACGACTTCACCACCGCCCTGGCTCAGTTTCAGGCGCTGATTACCAGCCAGACGCTGCGCCTGGAGCGCCAGAGCCACATACACGAAAACCTATTGCGGGATTTACTGTCTTAAAACCGAATGGGCCACGTTTTACGCGACTTAGCCCGCACGGCAACCCTGCAGAGAACCCGTAAACTGTGTACAATATGAGCTATTGAGCGCCCGTTCTGGATCGTAACAATACGGCCCAATTCGGGGCGATAACCGTCAACGAGAGTAGAAAGACTATGGCACGGATCACTGTAGAAGATTGTTTAGACCATGTAGACAACCGCTTTGAACTGGTGATGGTGAGCAGCAAACGCGCCCGCCAGATCGCTGTCGGCGGCAAAGAGCCGCTGGTGCCCGAGGAAAACGACAAGCCCACGGTCATCGCTCTGAGAGAAATTGAGGAAGGTTTGATCGACGCCAGCATTTTGCTGGAGCGTGACGAGCCCGTGCGTCCGAAGGCGGAGCAAAGCTACGAACCCGAAATGTAATGAGTTAACCTGCCGCCGCCTGGCGCCTGCGGCGGCGCTAATTATTCTGGAGGACGTCCTTGCAAACCATTGAAGCCTTAAGTCACAGGCTTTCGTCCTATCTGGAACAGCCCCAGATCAATCTGGTGAAGCGCGCCTATTATTACGCCGAACAGGCCCACGACGGACAAAAGCGTCGCAGCGGCGAAGCCTACATTACCCACCCCCTGGCCGTGGCGGATATTCTCGCCAGCATGCACATGGACCATCAAAGTCTGATGGCCGCCATGCTGCACGATGTGATTGAAGATACCGGCATCAGCAAGAGAGCCATCGACAGACAATTTGGCTCCACCGTCGCCAATTTGGTGGATGGCGTCAGTAAACTCACTCAGATCGAATTTGAATCCCACGCCGAAAAACAGGCCGAAAACTTCCAAAAAATGGCACTGGCCATGGCCAGCGACCTGCGCGTGATTCTGGTGAAGCTGGCCGACCGGCTGCACAACATGCGCACCCTCGGCGCCATGCCGCCGGAAAAAAAGCGCCGTATCGCCAAAGAAACACTGGAAATCTACGCCCCAATCGCCCACCGCCTGGGCATGAACGATATGCGGTTGGAATTTGAGGACCGCGGCTTTTACAGCATGTATCCCTTGCGGGCCACGCGCTTGCAGGCGGCCCTGAAAACCGCCCGCGGCAACCGTAAAGAGCTGGTGGAACAGATTCAAACGGCCATCGAAAAATGCCTGGCCAAAGAAAACCTGACCGCGCTGGTACTGGGGCGAGAAAAACACCTGTTCAGCATTTACGAAAAAATGCGGCAGAAGAAAAAGTACTTTAAAGAGATTATGGACGTGTACGCGTTCCGCATTATTGTGGACAGCGTCGACACCTGTTACCGGGTGCTGGGCATCATCCATAACCTGTACAAACCCGTAGCGGGGGAGTTTAAGGACTACATCGCCATCCCCAAGGCCAACGGTTATCAATCCCTGCACACGGTGCTGGTGGGGATGCACGGGGTACCCATTGAGGTGCAGATTCGCACCAAAGAAATGGATGAAATGGCCAACCACGGCATCGCCGCGCACTTTCTCTACAAATCCAGCGAGGACGAAAGCAATAGCCACACGCGTGCCCGCCAGTGGGTACAAGGCCTGTTGGAAATGCAGCGCCGGGCCGGCGACTCGCTGGAATTTATCGAGAACGTGAAAATTGATTTATTCCCGGACGAAGTGTACGTGTTTACGCCGAAAGGGAAGATTGTCGAGCTGCCCCACGGCGCGACGGCCGTCGATTTTGCCTACGCCGTGCACACCGATGTTGGCAACAACTGTGTGGCCTGCCGTATCAACGATCGCCTGGCGCCCCTGTCCCAGCCGTTGGAGAGCGGCCAGAAAGTTAACATCATCACGGCCAAGGGCGCACAACCCAATCCGAGCTGGCTGAATTTTACCGTGTCGGGTAAAGCCCGCAGCGCCATTCGACATTTCCTGAAAAACCAGCGCCACCATCAATCGGTCGCTCTGGGACGGCGCATGCTGGCAAGAGCGCTCGAAGAGTTGCAATTGGACCTGGACGAGCTCACCGACGAGCAAGAACAACAACTGCTCGCGGCCACACAAATGAAATCCATGGAAGATTTGCTCGAAGACATCGGCTTGGGTAATCGTATCGCCCACGGGGTAGCCAACCTGCTGCAACCCGAAACTAAACTGCCCACCAAAGGCGCCAGCATTACCACACCACTGACCATCGATTCGGCCGAGGGCATGCTGATCACCTTTGCCCGCTGTTGCCGTCCGATACCCGGCGACCCGATTATCGGCCATATCAGCTCAGGCAAAGGGTTAGTGGTGCACCAGGATACCTGCCGCAACATTGCAGAGCTGCGCAATAAGCCTGAAAAAATCAGCCACGTTAGCTGGGCGCCCACGGTACAGGGCGAATTTCTGGTGGACGTGCGCGTAGAGGTGGAATCCGACCGCGGCATCATCGCAACCCTGGCAACGCGGGTATCGGAGCAGGGCGCCAGCATCGAGCACATCCGCGTCAACGAGCGGGATGCCCACAACAGCGTTATTTTGCTGTGTATCGGCGTGCACAACCGGGTTCACTTGGCGAACGTCATGCGCCGCATCCGCAACCTGAGCTTCGTATTGCGCATCAGCCGTAACAAAAGCTAACGGCCAGCCACCCCCTGACTGGCCCGACGGGTGCGATCAGCCTATACTTTACGGTTTTTTCTCAGCAAGGATTTCAGCCATGTCCAATCGCGCTACCATTTACAGCAAGCAGGCTCCCGAAGCCATTGGCACCTATTCCCACGCCGTAAAAATGGACAATACCGTCTACCTTTCGGGGCAAATCCCCCTGGATCCGGACACTATGGAACTGGTGGAGGGCGGCTTTGAGGCCCAGGCCGAACAGGTGTTTAAAAACCTTGCCGCGGTGTGCGCCGCGGCCAACGGCGATTTGAATCACATCGTCAAGCTCAACCTCTACCTGACTGACCTGGATAACTTCCCCATCGTCAACGACGTCATGGCGCGTCACTTCAAAGAGCCCTACCCGGCCCGCGCTGCCATCGGCGTCAGCCAATTGCCTAAAGGCGCGCTGATTGAAGCCGACGGGATCATGGTGGTGTAACGGCGCCCACGGGCGCTGTGAACTCGGCCAAGGAGCTGGCCGAATAGTTACTTCCGACGCAGCTCTTGCAAAGCCTCGTTCATCTTGAACAGTACGATCAGCAGCTCACACCAGATTCTCGCGCCGATGGCGCCCATACCGATAAAAATCAGACCTCTAATAAATTTGCCAAACCCAAACCCACCGTAGCCGGCAAACATCGAAGCAAAACCACCAATGACGATGCTCACCAGTAGCAACCAATAAACAAAGGTGATGATTTTGGGGGTCAGCATGTTGTCAAAGAAGAGAACGTTCTTCATTTTTCTTTCCTATTATTAATTTTTTTGGTCTACAGGTCACTATAGTCCATCCACTACGCGCGTACGAGTGCACGCCCACTCATCACTATAGTGAGCAATTCGTAATTTACAACCGTGCCGACACGCCCCAATACTGCAAAACCGAAAAGCACTCAATCTCGCCAATAATTATTGGCTGCCGCAATGGTTTGAAAATTGATGGCGACCACTTGTGAGGCGGCGATGAGGGAATCGGGGTCTGCGGAGTATTCGGCGCGACCCTCGAATAGGGCCTCGCGGTTAGGTTGCGTTGTAGTCACGGCCCGGCGGGCCAGGACAATAGCAAGCTCAAAGCCCTCATCGGGCGTAGCGGTAATCAGGCTCAACCCTTGCGGTGTAGCCTCAGGCTCGGCGACGACGGCTACGGGCGCCGTTACGACAGCACAGAAAAATAAGCTAGCGGTAATAAAACGTTTCATTGCAGCGGCTCCTTTTAGTAGATGGAGTTTCTAACGTGGTTGAACATAAATCGCGTAGACCTCAACCGCCCAGAGTTACGCATCGCGTGCTCGTGGGCGGCCAGGCGTTTGATAAGTTCAGCCGCTGCGTCGGCGCTTAGTCGTCGTCACCCTCGGTTTCCGAAGGAATGGACAATATATAAGTGGCCAACTTGCGCAGCGCCGGTTCTTCCAAGAAACTGTGCGCCGGCATGGCGTGCTCACCCCAGATGCCGCTGCTGCCGTTGGCAATAGCGCTGGCAATATAGGTCACCGGATCGTCCAGGTCGCCGTATTTTTGCTTAATCGCGGAAAAGCTCGGCCCCACCGATGCCTCGTATTCCTGGTGACACGCCAAACAGCTGGTGTCTTGCGCCAGGGCTTTGCCCTCAGCGATATCCAGTTGAGCTTGGTGCCCAATGCCTTCGCCGGTCGCGGACTCGGTTGTTTCCTCAACCTCAGCCACCAGCTCGGCATCAGCGTCATAGTTAATCACGCTCAGCTTGGCGTCTTTGCTGCCCGCCCACCACTGAGTGCCGTATTCAAGAACCCACAGACGACCGTCGGGGGTAATTTTCATATCCAGCGGCCCCGCGAAATCAATGCTGGGGGCAAGATCTTCGATTTTTACCACATTGTCTTTGTCGTCCACGGTAACGACTTTGATCCAGCTGCGCATAAAGTCGCCGATAATCAGCCTGCCCTGATAGTACTCGGGGTAGGCGAGGTCACCGGAGCTTGGGTACACACCAGCCACTAGCGCGTTGCGTCCACCCTGGCCAAGCTCAGGGAAACGCTCAAATGTTCCGTAGGGATACCAGATAAGCGCCGGTTGCGCCGGAGGCAGCACGTCCAGCCCGGTGTTGCGAGGCGAGAAATTCTCGGGCGCCAGGGGGTTAAAAAGCTTTCCGCTGGTCTGGGCTTCATAGTCGTACATGCGGTAGGGGATGTTGTTGCCCACCATGGTCGGCCAACCGTAATAGCCAGCTTCAGGGACCTTATTGATCTCATCGTAACCGCGAGTGCCAAACTCCTCGGTATCTTCGGTGGCATCCGGACCAATATCGCCGAAGTAGAGCGTATCTGTCTTGTTGTCCACGGCGATGGTATAGGGGTTGCGGGTACCCATTACGTAAACCTCGGGACGACCCTCGTCCTCGGAGGCAAAGAGGTTGCCTTCAGGAATGCTGTAGCCGCCATTGCGGTCCGGGCGGATGCGCAAAATCTTACCGCGCAAATCCTGGCTGTTGGCGGAGGTACGCAGTGCGTCGTGATGCTTACCTTCAGCCGTGTTATTGATAGGGCCGGAGCCGTTGGACTCGAACGGGTTGCTATTGTCCCCCAACGCGACAAACAGATTGCCGTGACGATCGAACACCATATCCCCACCGGTGTGGCAGCAGGTGTCGTCATTGGGCATATCCAGCAGGACCTGCTCGGAGGCCATATCCAGCTTGTTGCCATCGACCTTGAACTGCGACAAACGCTGCAACAAATCGTGTTCGCCACTTTCGTCGGCGAGGTTGTACATCGCGTAGATAATCTGGTTGCTGGCAAAGTCGGGATCGAACACAACGCCAACCAAACCAAACTCAATGCGTTTCGCGGGCGCGAACACATCGAATTCGGCCATTACGGATACTTCCTCTGTGGCCAGGTCGATCCACAGAAGCTCGCCCTCGCGCTGAGCAATCATAGCGGCGCTGTAATCGGGGCTCACATCAAAGCTGACCGGTTCGACCAGATCGTCCACCAGAACATGCCGGACGAAACGGCGCGGATCGGGTTTCACTTGCGAGTAATCCAGCGGCTGGCGCTCGGCCATGGCGTACGTTAGGCCGCCGTTGATGTGCTCCAAAACCAACGCGTCGCTGAAACTGTCGCTGGTGTGGCCCAATGCCGTATAAAACGCCCGGCCGCCATCGAACTCGTGGTACCAAGCGATGGGATGATAGGCCCCGTGTGTACCGCCCTGGTAGCTGCGCTCATCGACGGTCAGCAGGTCATTGCGACGGGCGGACAAGTGGCTGAAGTCGTACCACTCATCCATCCTATCGAACTGCCGGGGCAGTCCTTCGGTGGAGGGGTGATGAGCGTTAACCACCTGGACAGTGGCTTGTTGCACATTCGACGGATCGTCCGGGTGGGACTTAAAGGCCGCACCCACCAGGCGCCGGAACCAGTGCCAGTTATGCTCCGTATCGGCCGCGGAGTGAATACCCACAAACCCACCACCGGCCTGTATATAGCGCTCGAAGGCCAGCTTCTGCTGATAATTAAGGACGTCGCCCCGGGTGTTCACAAACACCACCGCTGCCATTTTTTGCAGCTCTTCATCAGTAAACACACTGGCGTCTTCCGTCGCCACAGGGGTCAGGCCCCGCTGCTCCACCAGCTTTGTCAGCGCCTCGACGCCCGCTGGAATCGAATCGTGTCGCCAGCCGGGACTTTTGGAGAAAATTAAAACAGAGTTCAACCGCTCGCTTTGCCCGGCGGCAGAATGTTGCTCTGCGACACTATTAGAGTCTGAGCAGGCGACGATTAAGGCACCCAAAAGCATCCAAGCGGATACAACAACAATACGATAGGCTTTTACAATCATGGGATACATCACATTGGCTAGGGAGTGTTCACACTCGCTGTCGGTTAGTTAGTCAGTCAGTTTCGGCCAGTTACCAGCCGCTTGTCGGCCAGGCGACTGAAGTCGGTAGCCCCAAAACAATTTTCAGCGGGGCATCCAGCCGTATCACCACTGTGCGACCACTATAGAACACAAGCTTGTAGGGCGCGAGTTCGGCGAGTCGACATTCTACCATTGGGAACGCACAGCAAAGCACCAGATTACGTTAAAACAGTAAATTGGGGCCGTTTGAAGTCAGGTTGAAGCTGGCTTTATCGCGCCTGCTCGCCGTTCCGGGCGGCCAGCAACTCTTGCAGCGGCACGGGCAGTAGCCATCGCGATTTTCGCGTAATGGCCGCCTCGTGTTTTTGCCACAGAATACCGAGAAAAATAATCCCCAAACCGATAACCGTCAGCGCCACGGGAAACAACCAGCTGTTCGCGAATACGTCCGACGCCAGATGGGCCAAGTACGCGCCGCTGCCCAGCGCGCCAAAGATGACAAAAACCCGGCGCACGAGCAGCACCCCCACGCCGATCAGCAAAAGGTTGATGCAAAAATAAATGAATTTTGACAGCTCATCGTCCGAATGTTGCAACGTCAGCCCGCCCCAGAACGCCATGACACCGAAAATGTAGAGCCAAAACGCATAGTCCTCCTTGTGACGAGCGCGAACATCGACCCAGAACGCGAGGCCGATCATCAAAAGACCGGAATACATCGAGACCTTGGCTCGCACCTCCCAGGTGACAACGCCCTCGGTGATTATCGGAGTCAGATCCATGGTCAGGTACCATAAGGTCACCGCGATGGGCATGATCAAAAATGGGTATTTGTATCGCCAGGCAATCACCGCCCCAACCGCTAAAGTGCCAAGTTCCATATAGACCCAGTGCCACTTAACGTAACGGTGATAATCCCGATAGACGCTGCCTTCGGGCCAAAAGCCCCACCATTGCTGCAAACCATAAATCAGTAACGGCGTTAAGCACACCACAAAAGTGGCGCAAATACCGGCTGGCACACGTAAATCTTTAGCCGCCAGGGCATTAGCCAGGGCTAAACCAATAACGGCATACGCGAGTGAAATTGACACCACCCCCACACCACCGAATGCCTCCCAGCCCAGCGTCATAAATAACGTCATGGCACCAATAGCGATGAGCCCGCCTAAATAATAAAGCACATGGGTGAAGGTAAACATCGGAACGTCGGGGCTCTGGGCTTTTAAAAACTCGTAAAGAGAGTCCGCCTGAGAAGAGGAAATGATGTTTTTTTCTACAGCAGCGTTTAACTGCGTCCGGTTAAGGCTCATGGACGACCTCTGATTATTCTTATCCACCAAATCTGAACATGGCTTTAAAACCATGCTGTACGCGCCGTTGGGCGATCTGATGAAGCTCATTATACAGCTCATCAAAGCGTTCTTTCGCTCGAGCGACGCCGCTCGTGCCCCCCGCATCGTTGCTGATCAATTGAAACAGCTGATTATTAAGCGCCGAGCATACAACACTGATATCGCTCAACAGCGTTAACGTCTGGCTGTAATCCTTCGCCGATTCGTGACTCAGTTTGACGTGCCAAAAACTCAGCTCTCGATAGGCTTTATGCAGGTTATGCCGAGCCTCATACAGGTAATGCCACAGACTATTGAGATGCTCAAAGCGCTTGCTCGACGCGTCTTTACCCTCCAGAACCACACCCGACGCGGGACAAATATGATTGTATTGAAACAGCAATTCGTGCAAATGCTCATCCACCTCATCCAGCGCCGCTACGTAATGCTTTGCGGCCGAATAAGCATCCTCTTTTCGTTTACCGCTCTGCCACTGAAAGTAGGTGAGAAATCCGAATGCGAACCCGAAAAAGGTTACAAACAACGTGCCAATATCCGTCCAGGTCACCCCCGTAAAGGCGCCCTCATACTCCGTCGCACCGATGTAGTAACCCAGTGCAAACAAGCACACCGCCACCAAAAATCCCAATCCGTAATTAATCATCGAGCAAGCCCCTTGCATGGGATAGCGGAGCCAACGAGGCGCCTAGCAGGCTGTTGAAAAACTATCTGCGTGGCCTCTGCGGCGTTAAAAATGGCCTCAAAATGCTCATTTACTCCAGTAAACTGCGCTTTTTCGGCCATTTTTGCCTTGCATAGCCTGCCTCGAAAACGTTTTTCAACAGCCTGCTAGACGTTAACCGGGCATTTTTATACATTTTGGGCACATTTGCCATCCGTTAACCGGCTGGGCCGTACTGACACAGGCCGAAAAGCTTGCGCTAGAACACGCCCAAGATCGCTAAACTTTTTCGACCCAGCTCCACCCGCTTGGGAGCGTCGGCACTGTTCGGCATATCCATATTGAGTGCAAAACTATACGCTTTGCCTTCCTTAACCACCCAGCCAACCCACCAGCCAATGGCCGGATCGTGGGCCGTGGTCCAGCCTGTTTTGCCATAAAGCGTTCCGTTCTCATGCTGCTCAAGCCGTGTTATTTCACGCACCTGTGCTTGCCAATGGGCGGAGTAGGGCAAACCATCCTGCGCCAGCTTGGCTAAAAACGTTACCTGTTCCACGGCGGAAATCGTCAGCGGCCCATCCAGCCAAAATCGATCGACCACGGCCCCGGCGTCACCGTTACCATAGGCCAGTAACGCCAGGTTCTCACTCATCCTCTCCGAAGTAATTCTTCTAGCAAGACTTTGATAGACCGGGACGTTGGATATCGGCAGTGCATCGCGAAGCGACATATCTTTCTCCCACGAGGAAAACGGCTGCGGCTCGCCACCATAGGGCAGAACCTCGTCCACATTCTTCACGGCGTCTTCCGCAAGACCGATGAGCGTGTGAGGAATTTTGAAAGTGGAGGCAGGTACGAAACGAGCCTCAGCCCGCTGCCGGTCAAAACCGATGAATTTGTTCTCCGTCACATCGTAGAGGACAAAGGTACCGCGCACATCGGCGTCAGCAAAAAGCTGCTCTATCTCGAAACTATGTTGCCAGTCAGTCGCCCACAGACAAGCCGAAGTCATGAGAAGGCCAATACCTATGAGTCGCTTCATAACGCCATCCAATCGCCTTGAACCAGGGCTTATTAATATTGCGTGCAGAACGTCAGCTCCATTTCGAAAACGTAAGCCCGCACACCGAGTGGCGCCGAACTCCTCGGCCGCGCCGTTGTCTAAGTTGTTTAGCCGTTGCCAAGATCGGCGGGCCTCGTAAACACTTTACCGGGCCGAGGCTTTCAACCTATCCTAACTAAACCATTCCAGCCAATAAATTAACGAATCAGAGGTACGATATATGGCGTTATTGGACGACCTAAAATGGCGTTATGCAACAAAAGCATACGATCCCACCAAGAAGGTGAGCAAGGAAAATATCGACAAGATAATCGAGGCCGCACGCCTTGCACCAACATCATCGGGTTTACAGCCATTTCGGATCGTTGTGGTTGAAGACAAAGAATTGAAAGAGAAGATGGTTCCCGGATCCCTTAACCCCGAGTGCATGCGGGAATGCTCCCACGTTCTGGTATTTGCGGCCTGGGATCGCTACACCAACGAGCGCATTGACCAGGTGTACGACCGGATCACAGACGAGCGCGGATTGCCTCGCGGCCGGTTTAGTCGCTACACGGATCAGATTAAAGAAATGTACTCGAAGCAATCCGCCGAGGAACATTTTGTACACACCGCCCACCAGTCGTACATCGGCCTCGGCATAGCGTTGGCCCAAGCCGCCGAACTGCGCATTGATGCCACACCCGCGGAAGGCTTCGATAGTAAGGTAATCGACGAGGTTCTGGGTTTACCGGAGCAGGGCCTGCGCAGTGTTTCTCTTATGTATGTGGGCTATTCGGATAAAGAGCGTGATTGGTTAGCGCCGATGAAGAAGGTCCGGGTACCGAAAGATGAGTTTGTTATTGAAGCGGCGTAAGGTCCGATCAGCATTGGACTGCTAACGCACTAACCGTTCTACAATTTCAACTCGCCCAGCAGGGGAAAAAGCGAATCGCCAGACAAGGATGTCACAACCGCGCACTGGGCTAA
>Ga0209487_1001118_pt1 | contig 23059 bp, 19 predicted proteins | sample Poulit2012_FD_187524 | JGI IMG/M metagenome (GOLD analysis project Ga0209487, IMG submission 187524) | Agricultural soil microbial communities from Georgia to study Nitrogen management - Poultry litter 2012 (SPAdes) (version 2) | ecosystem: Environmental > Terrestrial > Soil > Agricultural land...
ATCAGCACGCCCACCACGGCTGCGCCGAGCACGATGAGGATCGGGCTGAGCGCCGCCCAGTCGATCTCCGGCGGGACGAAGGAATTCATGAGGCGCTCCCGAGGATCGCGACGAACTGGTCAGCCGGTCCGGTGAGCAGGTCGAGCACCGGGGCTGGGAAGAAACCGAGGAACAGCATCAGCAGGGCGAGCGGTACGATCGTCCACCGTTCTCGCCCGCCGGCGTCGGTCAGCTCGGCCCGGGCGGCCTCCACCGGGCCGGTGAAGATCCGCTTGTAGGCCAGCAGGATGTACAGCGCAGAGAGGACCACACCGATCACGGCGAAGGCACCGTAGGCGGCGTGCGCCTCGAAGCTGCCGAGGAACACCAGGTACTCCGGCACGAACCCGCTCAGGCCCGGCAGCGCCAGGGAGGCGAGCCCGGCCAGCAGCCAGGTACCGGCGATCACCGGGGTGATGCGCTGCATCCCGGAGTAGGTGCGCATGTCCGCGCTCCCGCCCCGCTGGGTGAGGAACCCGGAGATCAGGAACAGGGCGGCGATGGTCACCCCGTGGGCGACCATGTACAGCATCGCCCCGACCATCGCGGTCTGCGTACCGACGAACACGCCCATCACGATGAACCCGAAGTGGGACACCGAGGAGAAGGCGATCATCCGCATCAGGTCGTGCTGACCGATCGCCAGGATGCCGCCGTAGATGATCGAGAGGATCGCCAGCACGATGATCACCGGGGCCGCAGCCGAGGACGCGCCGGGGAACAGCGGCAGGCAGATGGCGATCATGCCGAACGTGCCCACCTTGTCCAGCACGCCGACCAGCAGCGTGGAGGTTCCCGGCGGCGCCTGCCCGGCCGCGTCCGGCAACCAGGTGTGCACCGGCACCATCGGCGCCTTGATCGCGAACGCGATGAAGAAGGTGAGGAAGATCCACATCTGCACGGCGGTGCTGTCCCCGGCGGCCACGTCGGCGAGGTTCTCCAGCAGCAGCGCACCCTCGCCGCCACCGGAGCGCACCGCCACCAGCACCACCCCGGCCAGCATCACCAGACCGCCGGCCAGCCCGTAGAGCAGGAACTTGATCGCGGCAGCCCGCCGGCCGGCCCCACCGTAGGCGCCGATCATGAAGTAGACCGGCACCAGCATGGCCTCGAACAGGATGTAGAAGAGGAACAGGTCGCGGGCGGCGAACACCCCGATCATCATCGCCTCGAGCAGCAGCAGCAGGGCCACGTACCCGGCCTGCCGGTAGGCGAGCGCCTTGGCGGCGGCCTCGGCCTTGATACCCGCGGGCAGCACCACCTCGTTCCAGGAGGCGAGCATCACCACCGGCACCAGCACCACCGAGAGCAGGACGAGCACCAGGCCCATCCCGTTCACGCCCACGGCCCAGGAGATGCCCAGCTGCGCCATCCAGGGGTAGGTCTCGGTGAACTGGTAACCGCCACCCGCATCGAAGCCAGTGGCCATCACGATCGTGCCGAGGAGCACGAGCAGGGCCACCGCCATGCCCAGCGGGCGGGCGATCTTGCGCAGCGCGGGCACCAGCCAGATCAGCGCAGCGGCCACGGCGGGCACCGCGATCAGGACGGTGAGCCAGGGAAGGTCAGCGAGTTGTGCAGGCATTCGTTTCTCCGACTCAGACTCGCGTGGCGAGGACGACGACTAGGGCGAGCACCACACCGACGAGCATGAGTGAGGCGTAGGACCGGACGAACCCGTTCTGCAGGCGGCGCCAACGCTCCCCCCAGCCCACGGCGCCGGACCCTAGCCCGTTGACTGCGCCGTCGACCACTGCGGTGTCCGTGTAGGTGAGCACCCGGGTGAGGTGCTCGCCCGGGCGGGCGACGAGGGTCTCGTTGGTGGCGTCCTGGTACAGGTCCGCGCGGGCGGCGCGGGTGACCCAGCTGCCTACCGGTGGGGTGATCGGCACCTCGGCGGCGGCGTACTGGCGCCAGGCGAGGAATCCGCCGAGCAGCACCAGCACCAGGGTGGCGATGATGATCACCAGCGCCGGCAGCACCGGCTCGTGGTGCTCGGCCACCCCGGTGACCGGCTCCAGCCAGGTGGTGAACCCGTCACCGATCATCAGCACCCCACCGAGGGCCACGGACCCGATCGCGAGCACGATCATCGGTACGGTCATCAGCGCCGGGGACTCGTGCGGGTGCTGCTCCACCCCGGGCAGGTCGTTCTTGCCGTCGTTCCAGCGGGCCTTGCCGTGGAAGGTCATGAAGAACAGCCGGGACATGTAGAACGCGGTGATCCCGGCGCCGATCATCGCGGCCATGCCGAACACCCACGGCTGCCACCCCTCGCCGACGAACGCGGCCTCGATGATCTTGTCCTTGGACCAGTAGCCGGAGAACGGTGGGATGCCGAGGATGGCGAGCCACCCGGCGGCGAAGGTGATCCAGGTGATCTTCATGTACTTGCTCAGGTTGCCGAAACCGCGCATGTCGATCTCGTCGTTCATCCCGTGCATCACCGAGCCGGCGCCGAGGAACAGGCCGGCCTTGAAGAAGCCGTGGGTGATCAGGTGGAAGATCGCGAACGCGTACCCGATCGGGCCCAGGCCGGCGGCGAGCATCATGTACCCGATCTGAGACATCGTCGAGGCGGCCAGCGCCTTCTTCAGGTCGTCCTTGGCGCAACCCACGATCGCCCCGAACAGCAGGGTGATGGCACCGACGATCACCACCACGAGCTGGGCGGTGGGGGCACCTTCGAAGATCGGCCCGGAGCGGACTACCAGGTATACCCCGGCGGTGACCATCGTGGCGGCGTGGATCAGTGCGGACACCGGGGTGGGGCCGGCCATCGCGTCCCCGAGCCAGGCCTGCAGCGGGAACTGGGCGGACTTGCCGCAGGCGCCGAGCAGCAGCATCAGCCCGGTGGCGGTGAGCACGCCCTCGTTGGTGCCCGGGGCGGCGGCGAACACGGTCTCGAAGTCCACCGAGCCGACGCTGGCGAACATCAGCATCATCGCCACCAGCATGCCCATGTCACCCACGCGGTTCATGAAGAACGCCTTGTTCGCGGCCACGGCGTAGTCGGTGCGGTGGTTCCAGAACCCGATGAGCAGGTAGGACGCCAGGCCCACACCTTCCCAGCCGAGGAACAGCAGCGCGTAGGAGTCGGCGAGCACCAGCACCAGCATCGAGGCGACGAACAGGTTCAGGTAGGCGAAGAACCGGCGCCGGGCGGCGTCGTCGGCCATGTAGGCCACGGCGTAGATGTGGATCAGCGTGCCCACGAACGTGATCAGCAGCGCGAACGTGACCGACAGCGGGTCGATCAGCAGGCCCACGTCCACGCTGAACTCACCGGCAGGGATCCAGGAGTACAGGCTCAGGTGGCTGACCCGGTCGCCGGCGGGCAGGCCGAGCAGCTCCACCAGGATGCCGATCGCCAGCACGGCGGAGACGGCGGAGGCGAGCACGCCGAGCCAGTGCCCCCAGGCGTTCGAGCGCTTGCCGGCCAGCAGCAGCACTGCCGCACCGAACATCGGTGCCGCGATCAGCACCCAGGCAAGGTTGGTCACAGTCATCTCCGCAGTTCCCCGTCAGTTCTTCAGCAGGTTGACGTCGTCCAGCGACGCCGAACCGCGTGTTCGGAAGATGGACACGATGATCGCCAGCCCGATCACGACCTCTGCGGCCGCCACGACCATGACGAAGAACGCCAGCACCTGCCCGTGCAGATCGCCGTGCATCCGGGCGAAGGTGACCAGGGAGAGGTTGGCGGCGTTCAGCATCAGCTCCACACCCATGAACGCCACCAGGGCGTTGCGCCGCACCAGCACGGTGACCGCGCCGATGCTGAACAGGATGCCGGCGAGCACCAGGTAGTTGATCAGGCTCACTGCTCGTCTCCTTCACCCTGGTCCTGCTGGTCCTGCTGGTCCGGCTGGTCCTCCTGGTCCGGCTGGTCCGGTGGGGTGGTCTCCGGGCCATCGACGGCGGGGCTCGCCTCCTCCGGTGAGCTCACCTGCCCCGGTGGGGTTCCGGGCTCCAGCTCGTCCTCCCGGTCGGCATCGATCATCGGGGCGCCGCTGGCGATCTGCTCGGCGCGCACGGTCTGCACCGTCGCGTCGGCCTGCCCGTGCACCTGGCCGCGGACCCGCAGCACGGTGGTGACGGAGGCATCCAGCGTGTTGCCCTGGGCGTCGATGGCAGGCATGTCCGCGGAGTTGGTGCGGGCGTAGACCCCCGGTCCAGGTGCGGAGACCACGCTGGTGGCACCGGCACCGGAGCCGAATGCGGCGAGCTTGGCCTCGACCATCTCCCGCTGCCCGAGCTTGCGGCCGAGCCGGCGCCGGTGGCTGAGCACGAGGGCGCCGAGCGCAGCGGTGATCAGCAGCGCAGCGGTCAGCTCGAACGGGAAGATGTAGTCCCCGAAGATGATGTGCGCCACCCCGGCCGGGTTGGAGTCGACGTTCACAGCGGCCAGGCCGACCGGTTCGGCGAACGCCGCGCGGGTGACGATGGCAGTCATCAGCGCCACCAGGCCCACACCGCCGACCACGGCGATCCACCGCTGACCGGTGAGCGTCTCCGCCAGGGACTCCACCGAGTCCACACCCACGAGCATGATCACGAACAGGAACAGCATCATCACCGCACCGGTGTACACCACGATCTGGGCGATACCCAGGAACGGTGCCTCCAGCGCGATGTACAGGATCGCCAGCGCCACCATCACCCCGGCGATGCTCACCGCGATGTGCACCACCCGGCGCACGAACAGCAGACCCAGTGCACCGAGGACGGCCAGCGGGGCGAGCACCCAGAACAGCACCGCCTCACCGGTGGAGATCACCAGCGGCTCGGTCATCGCTCCCCTCCCTGGTCGGCGCGGGCGCGGGCAGCCGCCTCGGCAGCCTCCAGGGTCGGGTCGTCGGGGCGGCGCTCGCGCACCCAGTCCACCTGCGCCGCGGTGGGACCGTCGACCTCGTTGCGGTAGTAGTCGTCATCGTTGGTGCCATCGGCCATCGGGTGGGGGGCGGCGAGCATCCCTGAGCGTAGTGGAGCCAGCAGCTCGTCCTTCTCGAAGATCATCTCGGCGCGAGTCTGCCCGGCGAGCTCGTACTCGTTGGTCATGGTCAGCGCGCGGGTCGGGCAGGCCTCGATGCACAGACCGCAGAAGATGCAGCGCAGGTAGTTGATCTGGTACACCATCCCGTACCGCTCACCCGGGGAGTACTGCGCGTCGGGGGTGTTGTTCCCGGCCTCGACGTAGATCGCGTCCGCCGGGCAGGCCCAGGCGCACAGCTCACAGCCGATGCACTTCTCCAGCCCGTCGGCGTACCGGTTCAGCTGGTGCCGGCCGTGGTAGCGCGGTGCGGTCGGCTTCTTCTCGAACGGGTACTGCTCGGTGACCACCGGGGAGAACAGCGATGCCATGGTGACGCCGAACCCCGCCACCGGGGCGAAGAACTCCTCGATGGCGTTCTTGTCCAGGTCGGCGTCCACGTCGAAGTCCTGGCTCGCGCCGACCTCCTGGGACGCCTTCTTCCTCGGCGCCGGTGACGACGAGCCCCCGGCCTTGCGGCCCTGCTTGTCAGCCATCGTTGTCTTCCTCCTCGCTGGCAGGCGCTCCTGCCGGTGCGGTGACCTTCGCGCGCCGTGGCGACGGCGGCAGCGACTGCCCGGGCAGGGGTGGCACCGGGTAGCCCTGGGCGAAGGCGTCGAACGGCTCTGCCTCGGCGGTCTTCTCTCCCTCAGCGCCCGAGCGGGCACCGGTGGTGGCCGGTCCCCCACCGGCTGCGGCCTCGTCCTTCTTCTCCGGGATGAGCAGCAGCACCACGGCGAACACCACCAGCACACCGGCCAGGGCGAACAACAGCGCCTGCAGGCTGATGTCGCTGAACTGGCGCACCCCCTGGATCACACCGACGCCGACCACCCAGGCCAGCGCCACCGGGATGAGCACCTTCCAGCCCAGGTGCATGAACTGGTCGTAGCGGAACCGCAGCAGCGTGGCGCGGACCCACACGAAGAAGAACATCACCAGCCAGAGCTTGAGCATGAACCACAGCAGCGGCCACCAGCCCTCGTTGAACATGCCGCCGTTGATCGCCGAGATCGGCCACGGGGCACGCCAGCCGCCGAGGAACAGCGTGGTGGCGATCGCCGAGGCGTTCAGCATGTTGATGTACTCGGCGAGGAAGAACCAGGCGAACTTCATCGAGGAGTACTCGGTGTTGTACCCACCGACCAGCTCACCTTCGGCCTCCGGCAGGTCGAACGGCAGCCGGTTCGTCTCCCCGAGCATGGAGATCACGTAGATGATGAACGCCGGCAGCACCGCGATCGACCACCACAGGTCGGTCTGCGCGTCGACGATCTCCGAGGTGGACATCGACCCGGAGACCAGCAGCACGGACACCAGGGCGAGGCTCATCGACAGCTCGTAGGAGAGCACCTGCGCCGTGGAGCGCACCGCACCCAGCAGCGGGTAGGTGGAGCCGGCGGACCAGCCGCCGAGCACGATGCCGTACACCCCCAGCCCGGTGACGGCCAGGATGTAGAGCACCGCCACCGGCAGGTCGGTCAGCTGCAGCGGGGTGATGATGTCGGTGCCGGGAATGTGCACTGCCGGACCGAACGGGATGATCGCGAAGATCATGAACGCGCAGAACACCGAGATCAGCGGCGCCAGCTTGTAGATCAGCTTGTCCGCAGCCTTGACCGTGATGTCTTCCTTGAGCAGCAGCTTCAGCGCGTCCGGGATGGACTGCACCAGCCCGAAGGGGCCGCGCACGTTCGGGCCGAGCCGCTCCTGGAACCGGCCGATGATGCGCCGTTCGAACCAGAGCGCGAACAGCACCGAGAGCAGCAGGAACACCAGGATGACCGCGGCCTTGATCACCACCAGGCCGATGGTGTCGGCGGAGAAGTCCGCGCCTCCTGAGGCTGCCAGCACAGGCGGGTTCATGACTGCACCTCCGAATCAGCCGGTGCCAGTGCCACCACGGCACCGGCACCGACGCCGAGCGAGCGGTAGACCGAGCTTCCCCTCGAGTGCTGCGGCAGCCACACCACGCCGTCCGGCATGGCCGCCAGCACGACGGGCAGCTCGAGGCTACCGGTAGGACTGCTGACCACCACGCTGTCTCCCGCCTGCACACCGGCCTCAGCCGCAGTGGCCGCCGAGAGCATCGCCACCGGGCGGTGCGCGGTGCCGGCCAGGTGCGGTTCGCCGTCCTGCCCGCGGCCGGCGTCCAGCATCAGCCGCCAGGTGGCCAGCACAGCGTTGCCGGCGCCGGGCTCCGGCAACGGAGCAGCCTCGACGGCGGGCGCCTCGTGCCGGGGCCCGTCCCACCCGGGGAACTCGGCCAGCTCGGCGTAGGTGTCGGTCACAGTTCGGGTACCCAGGTCGATGCCGGCGACCTCAGCGACCATGTCCAGCACCTTGGCATCGGACATCGCCGGTCCGTCGAACACGGTCTCGAACGGGCGCGGCCTGCTCTCCCAGTTCAGGAAGGTGCCGGACTTGCCGGTCGGCGGGGCGACCGGCAGCACCACGTCGGCATGCTCGGTCACCGCAGAGCGGCGCACCTCCAGCTGGACGACGGAGCCCACCCCTGCCAGGGCACGTTCAGCCAGAGCGGGGTCGGGCAGGTCCTCCAGGTCGATACCACCGACCAGCAGCGCGCCGAGCGTGCCGTCGGCGGCAGCGGTGAGGATCTCGGTGTGGTCGCGTCCCGGTGTGGTCGGGAGCTCCTCGACACCCCAGACCGCGGCGACGTCCACACGCGCCTGGGCCTGCGCCGTCGGGCGACCCCCGGGGAGCAGACCGGGCAGCAGCCCGACCTCCACCGCCCCACGGTCCCCGGCCCGGCGCGGCACCCAGGCGAGCCGGGCGCCGGTGGCCTCGACGAGCTTCAGCAGTGCGGTGTACCCGCCGGGCACCATGCCGAGGCGCTCACCAGCGAGGATGACGGCGCCCTCACCCCGCAGCGCCTCGGCGAGCTCAGCGTGCTCCCCGCCGCCGGTGGCCAGAGCGGTGAGCACCTCGGTCTCCCCGCCGGGCACTGCCGGAACGACTTCGGCACGCATCTTGGTGCTGCCGCGGGTGGCCATCGGTGCGATCGTGGCGACGTTCACCCGGCCGGCGAGCACACCCTTGCGCAACCGCAGGAAGATCGTGCCGGCCTCCTCCTCGGGCTCCAGCCCGACGAGCAGCACCTGCGGGCTGCGCTCCAGGTCGCCGAAGGTGACGTCCATGCTGGAGCCGGCCACCCGGTGGGCGAGGAAGTCGGACTCCTCGGCGGAGTGCGCCCGGGCGCGGAAGTCGATGTCGTTGGTGCCGAGCACCACGCGGGCGAACTTCGACCAGGCGTAGGCGTCCTCGACGGTCAGCCGGCCGCCGGGCAGTGCGCCGACGCCGCCGGTGGCGCCGGTCAGGTGCTGGGCGGCCAGGTGGATCGCCTCGGACCAGCTGGTGGGCACCAGCTCACCGGTCTCCTCGTCCCGCACCAGCGGGCTGGTGAGCACGTCCGGGGCGCTCTGCCACGGGAACGCGAACCGGTCCTTGTCGGTGATCCACTCCTCGTTCACCGCTGGGTCGTCGCCGGCGAGCCGGCGCAGCACCACACCGCGGCGGTGGTCCACCCGGATGGCCGAACCGCACGCGTCGTGCTCGGCGATCGAATCGCTGGAGACCAGGTCGAACGGGCGGGAGCGGAACCGGTAGCTGGCCGAGGTGAGCGCACCCACCGGGCAGATCTGGATGGTGTTACCGGAGAAGTAGGAGGCGAACGGCCGCCCGGAGGTGTCCACAGCGGCCGGACCCACAGTGCCGGCGTTGCCCTTCGTGGCCGAGACCACGGCCGGCTCGCCCATCGGGCCGACCGAGTCGTCCTCGGTGACGGTCTCACCGCCGACGTAGTCCAGGATCGCCTCGTCGAAGCGACCGATCTGCTGGGCGTGCAGGCCGTGCACCTCGTAGCCCGGGGAACCGCCGCCACGACCCTGCAGGTCGATGAACGGGTCGCCGGCGATCTCGTCCTGGAACCGGGTGCAGCGCTGGCACAGGATGCACCGGTCCCGGTCGAGCAGGATCTGCGAGGAGATCTTGATCGGCTTCGGGAAGGTGCGCTTGACGCCGGTGAACCGGGAGGTGTTCGAACCGTGGTCGAGCGCCTGGTTCTGCAGCGGGCACTCTCCGCCCTTGTCGCAGACCGGACAGTCCAGCGGGTGGTTCACCAGCAGGAACTCGATCTGGCCGCGCTGCGCCTTCTCCGCCACCGGGGAGGTGTTCTGCGTGCTCACCTGCATCCCCGGGGTGGCCTCCAACGTGCAGGAGGTCTGCGGTTTGGGCATCGGCCGCACGTTGCCCTCCCGGTCGGGGGCGGACACCTCCACCAGGCACTGCCGGCAGGCGCCGGCGGGCTTCAGCAGCGGGTGGTCGCAGAACCGGGGGATCTCGATGCCGACCCGTTCGGCGGCACGGATGACCAAGGTGCCCTTGGGGACGCTCACCTCGATGCCGTCGATGGTGAGGGTGACCTCCTCCACGGGGGCGGGGGCCTTCTGCTCGGACGGGGCGGTCATGACGCAACTCCGGAATACAGCGCGTTGGCTTCGTAGGGGAAGAGCTCCCAGGCGGGGGTGTGCAGGCCCTGCTCGAACTCTTCACGGAAATAGGCGATCCCGCTCTTCACCGGCTGTGCCGAGGCGTCACCGAGGGCGCAGAAAGACCGGCCGTCGATGTTGTCGGCCACATCCAGCAGCAGGTCGATGTCGCCCTCGGTACCCTTGCCGGCCTCGAGGCGGTGCAGGATCTCCTTCATCCAGTAGGTGCCCTCCCGGCAGGGGGTGCACTTACCGCAGGACTCGTGCTGGTAGAAGTCGTTCCACCGGGACACGCAGCGCACCACCGAAGTGGTCTCGTCGAACACCTGCAGCGCGCGGGTACCGAGCATCGACCCAGCGGCACCGACGGACTCGTAGTCGAGCACCAGGTCGAGGTGCTCGTCGGTGAGGATCGGGGTGGAGGACCCGCCTGGGGTCCAGAACTTCAGCCGGTGCCCGTCCCGGATGCCGCCGGCCATGTCCAGCAGCTCCCGGAAGGTGATCCCCAGCGGGGCCTCGTACTGGCCGGGCTTGGCGACGTGCCCGGAGAGGGAGAACAACCCGTGCCCCTTGGAGCGTTCGGTGCCCATCTGGTTGAACCAGTCGGCACCGTTCTCGATGATCAGCGGCACGGAGGCGATCGTCTCCACGTTGTTCACCACGGTCGGCCGGGAGTACAGGCCTGCCACCGCGGGGAACGGGGGCTTGAGGCGTGGCTGGCCGCGCCGGCCCTCCAGGGAGTCCAGCAGCGCGGTCTCCTCCCCGCAGATGTAGGCGCCAGCACCGGCGTGCACCACGACCTCCAGGTCGTAGCCGGAGCCGAGAATGTTCTCCCCGAGGAGACCGGCGGCTCGGGCCTCCTCGACGGCGGCCAGCAGGCGGCGGTAGACGTGCACCACCTCGCCGCGGATGTAGATGAACGCACGGTGGCAGTCGATGGCCATCGAGGTGATGATCACACCCTCGAGCAGCACGTGCGGGTTGGCCATCATCAGCGGCACGTCCTTGCACGTGCCCGGTTCGGACTCGTCGGCGTTCACCACCAGGTAGCGGGGGCCACCGTCCGGTGGTGGCAGGAAGCTCCACTTCAGCCCGCTGGGGAACCCGGCACCGCCGCGACCGCGCAGACCGGAGTCCTTCACCATGGTCACCAGGTCGGCGGTCTCCATGCTCAGCGCAGTGCGCAGCGCCTGGTAGCCGCCGGCGTCCTGGTAGGCCTCAAGCTTCCACGACCGGGGAGCGTCCCACAGGTCGCTGAGCACCGGTGTCAGGGTGGTCATACCGATCCCTCCTTACCTGCCTGCTCGCCCTTCGCGTCGGACTCACCCTTCGCGTCGGAGCCGCCCTTCGCGTCGGAGTCGTCACCAGCAGTGGGGCCCGACGGCGAGGTGTCCGCCGGGGCCTGCGGCTTACGTTCCGCACTGGAGCCCTTGTCGCCCACCGGTTCGGTGCCCGCCTCGTGCTCGGCCGCCTGCTCGGTGCGGCCGGCGGGGGCGCGCCAGTTGTTCTTCCGGGCCAGCTCCAGACCCACCAGTGTGGCCGGCCCAGCAGCCTCACCCTCGTCCGCGCGGCCGTCGTCGAAGCCGGCGAGCACCCGGGAGACCTCCTTGAAGGTGGCCACCGAGTCCGAACCGCGGGTGGGCTTGACCACCTCACCAGCGAGCAGCTTCTCCACGGTCTCCACTGCCGAGGCCGGGGTCTGGTTGTCGAAGAACTCCCAGTTGATCATCATCACCGGCGCGTAGTCGCAGGCCGCGTTGCACTCCAGCCGCTCCAGGGTGATCTTGCCGTCGTCGGTGGTCTCGTCATGGCCCACGCCGAGGTGGTCGGCGAGCCGGTCGAAGATCGCGTCCCCGCCCATCACGGCACAGAGCGTGTTCGTGCACACCCCCACGGTGTAGTCACCGTTGGGATGGCGCTTGTACTGGCTGTAGAAGGTGGCCACAGCGGACACCGACGCGCGGGACAGGTCCAGCACGTCGGCACAGAACGCGATACCGGCCGGGGAGACGTAGCCGTCCTCGGACTGCACCAGGTGCAGCAGCGGCAGCAGCGCGGAGCGTGCTTCCGGGTACTTGGCGAGGATCTGCTCGGCATCAGCGCTGAGCCGCTCCAGCACCTCGCTGGGGTAGGAGTGCCGGGCGGCGCGGGCGTCGACCGCCGCGCTGCCGGGCCTGCTCGGTGGGTTCGTCATCAGCGGTCCACTCCTCCCATCACCGGGTCGATCGAGGCGACCGAGACCACCACGTCCGCGATCGTGCCGCCCTCGCACATCATGCCGACGGCCTGCAGGTTGTTGAACGAGGGGTCCCGGAAGTGTGCCCGGTAGGGCCTGGTGCCACCTGCGGAGACCAGGTGCACCCCGAGCGGACCCTTCGGGTGCTCCACCTGCTGGTAGACCTGCCCGGCGGGCACCTTGAACCCTTCGGTGACCAGCTTGAAGTGGTGGATGAGGGCTTCCATCGAGTTGTTCATGATCTTCCTGATGTGCTCCAGGGAGTTGCCCTGACCGTCGCTGCCCACGGAGAGCTGGGCGGGCCAGGCGACCCGCTTGTCCGCGACCATCACCGGCTGCTTGCCCTTGCGGTCCTGGGCCTCCAGCCGGTCGAGCACCTGCTGGACGATCTTCAGCGACTCGCGCATCTCCTTGAACCGGATCTCCACCCGGGCGAAGGCGTCCGCGTCGGTGGAGGTGGGTACCTCGAAGTCGTAGTTCTCGTACCCGCAGTACGGCTGGGCGCGGCGCAGGTCGAACGGCATCCCGGCCGAGCGCAGGATCGGTCCAGCGGCGCCGAGCGCCATCGCACCGGCCAGCGGCAGGTAGCCCACACCCTTGAGCCGGCCGATGAAGATCGGGTTCTTCAGCAGGATCTTCTCCAGCTGGGCGATCCGGTGGCGGATCTTCGGGAGCGAGTCCCGGACCATCTGCGTGCATCCGGCGGGCAGGTCGGTGGCCACACCTCCGGGCCGGATGTACTCGTGGTTCATCCGCAGCCCGGTGATGGCCTCGAAGATCCGCAGGATCTCCTCCCGGCCGGTGAACCCGATGGTCATCACCGTGGTGGCGCCGAGCTCGTTACCACCGGTTCCGATCGCCACCAGGTGCGAACCGATCCGGTTCAGCTCCATCATCAGCACCCGGATCAGCGTGGCCCGCTCCGGCACGTCCTCGGTGATACCGAGGAGCTTCTCGGTGGCCAGGCAGTAGGCGGCCTCCTGGAACAGCGGCGCCAGGTAGTCCATCCGGGTGCAGAAGGACACGCCCTGGGTCCAGGTGCGGTACTCCATGTTCTTCTCGATACCGGTGTGCAGGAAACCGATCCCGGCCCGGGTCTCGGTGACGGTCTCGCCGTCGATCTCCAGCACCAGGCGCAGCACGCCGTGCGTGGACGGGTGCTGCGGGCCCATGTTGACGACGATCCGCTCGTCGGCGTGCGCATGGGCATCGGCGGCGATGTCGTCGAAGTCGGCGCCGGTAGCGACGTACTCGCGCGCGTCGCCGGTGTCGCCGATCGGCCCAGTTGCGCTAGGTCCTGTGGTGGGTGCAGCCATCAGTTGTAGGCCCTCCGCTCGTCGGGCGCTGGTACGGTCGCGCCCTTGTACTCCACCGGCACGCCGCCCAGCGGGTAGTCCTTCCGCTGCGGGTGGCCGGGCCAGTCGTCCGGCATCTGGATGCGGGCCAGCGAGGGGTGACCGTCGAAGATGATGCCGAAGAAGTCCCAGGCTTCTCGTTCGTGCCAGTCGTTGGCCGGGTAGGTGTCGATGACGCTGGGGATGTGCGGATCCGCATCGGGGCAGGTGACCTCGAGGCGGACGTTGCGGTTGTGCGTCACCGAGTACAACGGGTACACGGCGTGCAGCTCGCGGCCGGTGTCCTCGGGATAGTGCACACCGCTGACGCCCAGGCAGAGCTCGAACCGCAGGTCCTGGTCGTCCCGCAGCGAGCGGGCCACCAGCGGCAGGTGCTCGCGGGCCACGTACAGGCTGAGCTCCTCCCGGTAGACCACCACCTTCTCGATGGCGTCGTCGAAGTCCACGCCGGCCTCGGCGAGCACCTCGGCGAGCACGTCGACGATCTCGTCGAAGTAGCTGCCGTAGGGCCGCGGGCTCGGCCCAGGCATGGAGACCACACGTTCCAGGCCGCCGTACCCGGAGGTGTCGCCGCTGCCGTGCACCCCGAACATGCCCTCGCGCACGGAGATGACGTCCAGGGGTGCGCGGCCAGCGGGGCCGACCTCCTGGGAGGAGGTGTCCTGCTCGGCGGGAAGGTTCTCGTCGCTGGAGGTCACGCGAGCAGTCCCTTCATCTGGTGGGTGGGCGTGGCGGCCAGCGCAGCGGCCTCCACCTCCCGACGCACCTTGTCCCGGTTGCTGCCCAGCGGAGTCTTCTTGACCACCTGCTCGTGCAGCTCCAGGATCGCGTGGATCAGCATCTCCGGGCGCGGTGGGCAGCCGGGGAGGTAGACGTCCACCGGCACCACGTGGTCCACGCCCTGCACGATGGCGTAGTTGTTGAACATGCCGCCGGAGGAGGCGCACACGCCCATCGAGATGACCCACTTCGGGTCGGACATCTGGTCGTAGACGGTGCGCATCACCGGGGCCATCTTGTGGCTGAGCCGTCCGGAGACGATCAGCAGGTCCGCCTGACGGGGGGAGGCGCGGAACACCTCCATCCCGAACCGGGAGATGTCGAACCGGGAGGTGCCCACGGCCATCATCTCGATCGCGCAGCAGGCCAGACCGAAGGTCACCGGCCACATCGAGGAGGAACGGGCCCAGCCGACGATGTCCTCAACCTTGCCCAGCATGAAGTCGCCGGGAATCTTGTCCTCGAGTCCCATCTCGCCTCTCCTCTCTCAGTTCCAGTCCAGGCCGCCGCGGCGCCACTCGTACACGAACGGCACCATGATCAGGACCAGGAAGGTGATCATCGCCACCAGTCCGAACACGGCCAGCTCGGAGAACGCCACTGCCCACGGGTAGAGGAACACCACCTCGATGTCGAAGATGATGAAGGTCATCGCCACCAGGTAGTACTTCACCGGGAACTTGCCCGAACCACTGGCGTGCGGGGAGGGCTGGATCCCGCACTCGTAGGCGTCCACCTTGACCTTGTTGTAGCGCTGCGGCCCGATGATCGTGCTCGAGGCCAGTCCGCCGATGCCCATCAGCAGGGCGAGCCCAGCCATGATCAGCAGGGGCACATAAGGGTTGGTCATCGTTGGTTCCTCCGAACACAGCAGGCACTGTCGGTGCTGGTGGTGAGCGCGCGGCGGGCGCCGAGGCAGGCGGCTGGTCTCATGCGGCGGGCGCGATTCTGGTCAGGGTGGTGATCACCCGGTCGGTGAGGTCACCGCCGCGGATGTCGTAGGAGTCGGACAGCAGCTTGAGCACGACCTTCATCAGCAGCGGCCGCGGCAGCCCGTACTTGGTGCACAGCCGCATCACCTCCGGCTGCTCGATGAGCTTGACGAACTGCCGGCCGAGGGTGAAGTAGCCGCCGAGGTCGTCGCGCATCCGCTGCGGGTAGGTCGCCAGGGTGCGTTCCCGGGCAGCGGCACTGGTGCGGGCGAACGCCTGGGCGATCACGTCAGCGGCGATCCGTCCGGCCTGCAGGGCGTAGGCGATGCCCTCCCCGTTGAAGGGGGAGACCATACCGCCGGCGTCACCGACCAGCAGCAGCCCGCGGGTGTACAGCGGGGTCCGGTTGAACCCCATCGGCAGTGCCGCCCCGCGCACCGGGCCCTCCTGGTTCTCCGGGGTGAACTCCCACTCCGGTGGGGCGTTGCGCATCCACGCCGCGAGGAGACCCTTGTAGTCCAGCTGGGTGGCCTTGGCCGTGGAGCTGACCGAGCCGAGGCCCACGTTGGCGCGCCCGTCGCCGAGAGCGAAGATCCAGCCGTACCCGGGCAGCAGCTCGGACTTGCCCGGCTCCCCGGCCCACAGCTCGAGCTGGGACTCCATCCACTCGTCGTCGTGCCGGGGGGTGCGGAAGTAGGTGCGCACCGCCACCCCCATCGGCCGGTCGTCCCGCTTGGCCAGCCCGAGTGCTGTGGCCATCCGGGCGGACACGCCGCCGGCGTCGATCACCACCGGGGCGTGGAAGGTCATCGGCTCGGCGTCGGTGCGCCGGCCCGTGGCGGTCACCTGCCGGGCCTTCACGCCGATCACCCGGCCGGTGCGCTCGTGCAGCACCGGGGCGGTCACCGAGACGCCTTCACGCAGCTTGGCGCCGGAGGACCGGGCGTGGTGGGCGAGCAGCCCGTCCAGGTCGCCGCGGGCGCGGGCCATGCCATAGTCCGGGTACCGCTCGATCTGCGGCCAGGGCAGGTGCAGGGTGTGCCCACCGCCGATCACCCGCAGGCCGCGGTTGCGGATCCAGCCGTCCTCGGCCCGGGTGGGCACACCCATCCGGACCAGCTCGGCCACAGCGCGCGGGGTCAGCCCGTCACCGCAGACCTTGTCCCGCGGGAAGGTGGCCTTCTCCAGCAGCAGCACGTGCAGCCCGGTCAGGGCCAGGTAGTGCGCGGCCGCCGAACCGGCGGGACCTGCACCAACGACGATGACGTCCGCGTCATCGTGGCTGCTGCGCACGCCTACCACCCGTTCCACTCTCTACGTCCTCTGTCCTACCCGACCGCCCACGACTCTAGTGGCGGAAGTGCTCGCGCCAGAGCGCCGAACCTGCCGCCGCGGATCGGTCCTCGATGCCTAGGCTACCCGTTGATCGCCCTTGGTGAGACCACGAGCGGGCCGGGAGAACCCGCGAAATTCCGCCACTTTTATGCGACTCGCATGTGCGCTAATTGTCAGTGCGGTCACCCTGTGGGACAGCCGGGTTCCGCACGCTGGGACTCGGTGCGGGTTTGGTGCCGCGGTGCAGGGCGACGATGCCGCCGGTGAGGTTCCGGAACGCCACCGAACGCCACCCGGCCCGGTGCATCAGACCTGCGAGCCCGCGCTGGTCCGGCCAGTCCGCGATCGACTCGGACAGGTAGGAGTAGGCGGCGGTGTTCGAGGAGACCAGTCGGGCCACCTGCGGCAGCAGGTAGTCCCGGTACAGACCATAGGTAGCCGCCCAGAGCGGGTTCGGTGGCGTGGAGAACTCGCACACCACGACCCGACCCCCAGGACGGGTGACCCGGAACATCTCGGCGAGTCCCGCCGTCGTGTCCACGACGTTGCGCAACCCGAAGGAGATGGTGACCACGTCGAAGCAGTCGTCGGCGAACGGCAGCGCAGTGGCGTCCCCGACGACGAACGGCAGGTCCGGGCGGCGCCGTTTGCCGACGGCGACCATACCGGCGGAGAAGTCGCAGGGCACCACGTCGACACCGGCGTCGGCATACACCTCGCTGGAGGTGCCGGTACCGGCGGCCAGGTCCAGCACCCGCATCCCCGGGCGGGCGGCCACGGCGGCCACCGTGGCACGCCGCCAGAGCCGGTCGATGCCCATGGTGAGCACGTCGTTGGTGCGGTCGTAGCCGGCGGCGACACCATCGAACATGCCCGCCACCTCGCGCGGGTCCTTGGCCAGGCTGGCTCGTGACATGTGCTCCATCATCCCCCATCACCGCCCCCGGGTGGTGCGGGCTGGCCGGTCCGTTGCCCGCTCCGGAGGTGCCGGTCTGCCCGCGCGGGCCGGAAAGGTGTGCTGGATCACGTGGGTCGGCCGGTACCGCGGTCGGCGGCGGCATATCCTGGCCGGTGATGACTGACGCCGCCGCTGCACCGATCCCGCCGACACTGCTCGCGCGGACAGTGGCCGTCCCCTCCGGCGCGGTCGGGCAGCTGCTCGACCTGCTGCCCGAACCAGAGCCGCAGGCGGCGATGGCGTGGGTGCGCCGTGGTGAGGGGGTGGTCGGCTGGGGCCAGGCCGCCCGGATCGACACCTCAGGACCGGACCGGTTCGCCGAGGCCGACGCCCGCTGGCGCGAGCTCGCCGGCCGGATGGTGGTCCGGGACGAGGTGCAGGCACCCGGCACCGGCCCGGTGGCGTTCGGTTCGTTCTCCTTCGCCGCCGACTCCCCGGCGGGCGGGACCCTGGTGGTGCCCGAGGTGGTGGTCGGCCGCCGTGGCGAGCAGGCCTGGGTGACCACGATCGCCTCCGCCTCCGAGCTGGCACCACTGCCCTCCCCCACTGCGCTGCGCTCGGCATGCACCCCGCTGCTGCCGCCGGTGTCCGCCGACTACGTACCCGGCGCACGGGACGAGGAGCACTGGCGCGAGGCGGTCGCCAGGGTGGTCGACCTGATCCGCACCGGCGCCGTGGCCAAGGTGGTGATGGCTCGGGACGTGCGCGCCCGGACCACTGCCCCGGTGGACGTGCGCCGCCTGCTGAAGAACCTCGCAGGTGACTACCCCTCCTGCTGGACCTTCGCCGTCGACGCGTTGGTGGGGGCGACCCCGGAGCTGCTGGTACGCCGCGAGCGCGGGCTGATCTCCTCCCGGGTGCTGGCCGGCACCATCCAGCGCACCGGTGACGACAAGGCCGACCTGGCGCGGGCCGCCTCGCTGGCCCGGTCCTCGAAGGACCTGGAGGAGCACGAGTTCGCGGTGGACTCCCTGACCGCGTCGCTGTCGCCGTACGCAGCGAGCACGAACGCCTCCGACGCCCCGTTCGTGCTGCACCTGCCGAACGTGATGCACCTGGCCACCGACGTGACCGCAGTGCTCGCCACCGAACATGCCGACATGTCCTCGCTGCAGGTGGCCGCCGAGCTGCACCCGACCGCCGCCGTGTGCGGGACGCCCACCGAGCTGGCTGCCGAGGTGATCTCCGAGCGGGAGGGCATGGACCGGGGCCGGTACGCCGGGCCGGTGGGCTGGCTCGGCGCCGACGGGGACGGTGAGTGGGGGATCGCGCTGCGCTCGGCGCACGTGGACGCCGCCGGCACCGGGCTGCGGCTGTTCGCCGGCTGCGGGATCGTGGCCGCCTCCGACCCGGCTGACGAGCTGGCCGAGTCCGAGGCGAAGCTGGCGCCGATGCACGCTGCGCTGGACCGCTGACCCTCCCACACCCCTCTCCCCACAGATCGCGAACGCTCCCATTCGCGGCGTGACACGTCACGACCGCCGCGAAGGAGAGCGCTCGCGATCAGAGGTGGTCAGGCGGCGGCGTCCTCGCGGGTGGCGAGGGTGGCGGTGATCTCCTGCTGCTGCCCGTCCCGGACCACGGTCAGGGTGACCTGGTCGCCGGAGGAGTAGGTGCGCACGTAGCCGGTGAGGGACTCGGCGCCGCCGACGGTGTGATCGTCGATCTTGATGATCACGTCCCCCGCCTGCAGCCCGGCCTCGGCGGCCGGAGTACCGTCCACCACCTGGTGCACCTGGGCGCCGACCCGGGTGGCGTCGCCGACCTTCGCCGTGCCGTCGGTGAGGCTGACGCCCAGGTAGGCGTGCTCGGCCGCACCGTTCTGGATCAGCTGGTCGGCGATGGTGGTGGCCAGGTCGACCGGGATCGCGAAGCCCAGGCCGATGCTTCCGGAGTTCTGCCCGGTGGAGGCGATCGACGAGGTGATCCCGATGACGTGCCCGGACGCGTCGAACAGCGGGCCGCCGGAGTTGCCGGGATTGATGGCCGCGTCGATCTGGATCGCGTTGGTGACCACCTGCTCGCGGCTGAACTGGTCGGTGGCGGCGACTGGGCGGTCCAGGGCGGAGATGATGCCGGTGGTCACAGTGGAGCTGAGCCCCAGCGGGTTGCCCACAGCCATCACCGACTGGCCCACCTTCAGGTCGTCCGAGGTGCCCAGGGTGGCAGCCTGCAGGTCGTCCGGCGGGTCGGTCAGCTGCAGCACCGCCAGGTCGGTGGCCGGATCGGTGCCGACAACCTTCGCCTCGAACATCCGCCCGTCGTAGAGCGCGACGGCGATCTGCTGCGCACCGTCGACCACGTGGTTGTTGGTGAGGATGTAGGCGTCGCCGGCATCGAGGATCACCCCGGCCCCTTCAGCCGCACCACGCTGGGTGGTCACGTCGATCGCGACCACCGACGGGCGTACGGTGCTGGCCACCGACTCCCAGTCGGGGCTGCCGTCGGCGCTGCTGGCCACGTTCGTGCTGGTGGAGGGCACCTGGACGAGGGCTTCGTTGTTGCCGGCATTCGTGTCGTCCTGCATCACCAGGGCGGTGCCGCCGCTGGCCAGGACCGCCGCGAGCACAGCAGCGGTGCCGACCAGCAGCCAGGGCCGGACGCCCTTGCGCGGCTTCGGCGCCGAGCCGGCCGGGTGCTGCGGCCCGGTGGGGCCGGTCGGCGGCTGCCCGGGGCCGGTCGGCGGCTGCCCGGGGCCGGTCGGCGGCTGCCCGGGGCCGGTCGGCGGCTGCCCGGGGCCGCCCGGGGTGCCCGTGCCCGGGGTACCTGGGGTGCCGGGCCCGCCAGCAGACGGGCCGTACCCGGGGTGCTGCCCCTGGCCGGACTGGCTGCCACCGGACTGGCTCGCGGCCGGGTTGGCAGCCGGGCTCGCGGCCGGGTTCGCGGCCGGGTTGGCACCGGCCGGGTTGCCCCCCACCTGACTGACACCGACCAGGCTGTCATCGGAGCGTGCCTGGTCGGGGTGCGGGTAGGTTCCGGGGTGGCCGGAGAAGGAGTCGGGAGCGGTCCAGGAGTAGGTGGGCGCACCTCCGGCGGATTGCTGCTTGTCGTTGCTCGTCATCGGGATCCTCCATGTCGTGATGGATCCATAGAACGTCGCCGACCTGCCCGGCCGCTGAGATGTCGCTGGGAACTGTCTGGGAACCTCAGTCCACCAGCGCGCCGCGCACTGCGGTCTCCAGCTCGCGGACCAGCTCCACTGCCCGCGCGCGCTCCTGCTGGGGGTCGAGCCGCACGTGCAGCACACTGCGACCGCGCACCGGTTCGGACACCTCCCGCCCCAGGTCCGACAGCGTCTCGATGAGCGCGTACCGGGCACCGAATCCTGCTGCGAGCGCCGCGACGTCCAGGTGCTGCGGGGTGGCGAAGTACCGCTCGAAGGTCCCCTGGTGCTCCGGCCGCCCGTGCTCCAGGGTGGCGAAGATGGTGCCGCCGCCGTCGTCGAGCACGATCACCTGTAGGTCCACCTCCGGTTCCAACCGGCCGCGGACCAGAGCACCGACGTCGTGGACGAAGGTCAGGTCCCCCACCAGCGCCCGCACCTGCCGACCGGCCAACGCCAGCCCGGTGGCGGTGGAGATGGTGCCGTCGATCCCCGCCAGCCCGCGGTTCGCGACCACCAGCTCCGGAGCCAGCTCCTCCCCCACACCTGCGGTCAGGTCAGCGTGCCGCACCGCCATCGAGGAGCCGAGCACCACAGTGGACTCGGCCGTGCCGAGCAGCAGGTTCGCCACCGCTGTACCGTCCAGCCCGCGGGCAGAGTTCAGCACCCGGTCCGCGGCAGCGGCGGCGTCCGCCCAGCGCAGCCACCACAGCTGCTCCTGCGCCGAGGGCTCCCCCGGGACCACCACCTGGTCGCAGACCAACGACGCAGTACCGGCCACGTCCGCCCAGTCGGCGTGCCCACTGAGCACCACCACCTGCACATCCGTGCGCGCCAGCAGGCGCGAGACGCTGCGGCTGAGCGTCGGGCGGCCGAGCACCAGCACCCGCTCGACCGGCCCGGCCAGCTCCTCGATGCCCAGCAGCACCCGCCCGGCAACCAGCGCGAAGGAGCTGGACCGCACCCCCGAGCTGGGTTCGGCCAGCACCGGCCACCCCCAGCGCTCGGTGACCTCCGAGATCTCGGAAGGGGCGCCGTCACCGGCCACGACCACGGTGCGCGGACCACGCGGCAGCTCCACCGTGGCAGCCGGTCGGGACGGGTGCACGTCCAGCCACGGTGCGGGCGGCTGCCCGGGCGACCACTCGCCGTCGGGCGTGAGCGGGTCGGCGAAGGCGACGTTCAGGTGCACCGGTCCGGGGTTGCGGGTGCGGGTCCCGTTCGCCGCCGTCACGGCCCGCACGACGGCGGAGCGCACCAGGGTGGTGTCCTCGCCGTGGTCTGCAGGCACTTCCCAGTAGCCGCGCACCGCGGCACCGAAGACCTTTACCTGGTCGGTCGTCTGGTTCGCGCCCACCCCGCGCAGCTCGTGCGGTCGGTCGGCCGTCAGGACGACGAGGGGCAGGTGGGCGTGCGCGGCCTCCAGCACCGCAGGGTGCAGGTTCGCCACCGCGGTTCCGGAAGTGGTCACCACAGCGGTGGGCCGGTCCCGGGCCAGGCCGAGGGCCACGAACCCGGCGCTGCGCTCGTCCACGCGGACGTGCACCCGCAACCAGCCCGCTCCGGCGGCTCCGGCCAGCGCATAGGCCAGCGGGGCGCTGCGGGACCCGGGAGCGAGCACCACGTCGCGCACCCCGGCTGCGACCAGGGCGGTGACCAGCGCGCGGGCGCGCGCAGTGGACGGGTTCGGAGTCTGAGTCACAGGTGCGATCCTGCCACGGCCTGCAGCCGCGCCTGCCAACGGGCGGCGAGCTGTGCATCGGCGGCGGTGGCGGCGAGCCGCTCCGGGGCGGGGGCGACGGGTCGGACGTCGATGGCGCCCTCGACCGGGAGCAACGGGTGGTCGGTGACGTCGTCGGTGAACAGGCGCACAGTGGCCAGGCCGCAGGCATGTTCGAGGGTGGGCAGCGCGGCCGCCAGCGCCAGGCCCGCGGCAATGCCCACTGAGGTCTCCAGTGCCGAGGAGACCACCACCGGCAGGCCGATGTCCTCGGCGATCCGCAGCGCCGCTCGCACCCCGCCGAGCGGCTGCACCTTGACCACCACCACGTCGGCGGCCTCGGCGCGGGCCACGGCGTAGGGGTCGGCGGCGCGGCGGATGGACTCGTCGGCGGCGATCGGTACCTCGGTGGCCCGGCGTAGGGCGGCCAGATCCGCCACTGCGGCACACGGCTGCTCGGCGTACTCCAGCCCACCAGCGGCGCGGTCCAGGATCGGCAACCGGGCGCGGGCGGTCTCGTAGTCCCAGGCGGCGTTCGCGTCGATGCGGATCCGGCCGGTGGGGCCAAGGGCATCCCGGACTGCTTCCAGGCGCTCCTGCTCCTCGGCCAGGGTCTGACCCGGTTCGGCGACCTTCACCTTGGCGGTGCTGCAGCCCCCGGAGCCGGTGACGATCTGGTGGGCACGCTGCGGGGTGGTGGCCGGCACCGTGGTGTTCACCGGGATCCGGGCGCGTACCGGGTCGGGGAAGCCCTTCTCGGCGGCCTCGTGGGCGGCGGCGAGCCAGGGGCGGGAGGTGGGGGCGTCGTAGTCCCAGAACGGGGAGAACTCGCCCCAGCCGGCATCACCCTGGATCAGCAGGCCGTCGCGGCGGGTCAAGCCGCGGAACCGGGTGTGCAGGTCGATGGCGTAGCAGGCGGTGCGCACGGGTCTCAGGATAGGCGGGGCGCGAAAACGACGGTCATACGGCACGAGCTCGGCGATATGGCGAGCTCGTACCGTATGTCCGTCAGTTCAGCGGCGCAGCGCGGCCTGCAGGTGGCCGGAGGGCGGACTGCAGGC
>Ga0209487_1001119_pt1 | contig 23058 bp, 24 predicted proteins | sample Poulit2012_FD_187524 | JGI IMG/M metagenome (GOLD analysis project Ga0209487, IMG submission 187524) | Agricultural soil microbial communities from Georgia to study Nitrogen management - Poultry litter 2012 (SPAdes) (version 2) | ecosystem: Environmental > Terrestrial > Soil > Agricultural land...
CAGCCGCCGAGGATCGCGTCACCGTGCATTACACGGGCACGCTGATTGACGGCACCAAGTTTGACAGCTCGCATGACCGCGGCGAGCCGGCCACCTTTGCGCTCAACCAGGTCATTCCGGGCTGGACAGAAGGCCTGCAGCTGATGGAGGAAGGCTCAACCTATGAGTTTTTCATTCCTTCCGATCTGGCCTACGGCGAGCAGGGACGCCCGGGCCCAATCGGCCCCAACTCGACGCTGATTTTTGAAGTCGAGCTGATCAGCATCGCTGACTGAGCCGCGGGATCTGATTATGGGATCGCTTCAGGAAGCCCTGAAAAAAGCGGGGCTGGTTGAAGACAGGCCTCGCTCTGCCGACCGGCGCCGCAAGTCCGGTGCCGGCGGCGGCAGGAAAAAGAAGAGAGCGGACAGACCCCATGGACGCCGAAACAGACCGGGCGCCGCCCGTTCCGCCAAAAGGCCGGAGTCTGATCTGGAGCGCGCATGGAAAGCCCGCCGCGCGGCCGAAAGGCGCGAAAAGGAAGAGCTCAAAAAGCGCAGGGTGGCCGAACAGGAAGAACGCCGCAAGCGCAACCTGAAGCTGGATGAAGTGATTCGCGGCAGCACCCTTAACCGCAAGGACGCCGAAGTGCCGCGCTATTTCGAGCATATGAGCCGCATTCGGCGCGTCATGTGCACGCCGCAACAGCGGGAGCAGCTCAACAGGGGCGAGATTGGCGTGGTCAATCTGCGCGGTTCCTATCTGCTGGTTTCACTCGATACGCTGGAAAAATACCGCCGCATCGCCCCCGATCTGGTGCCTGACCTGGAAGGCCGTGACGAGCCTGAAGATGATGGCAGCCACTATCCGCCGGTGCCCGACGACCTGATCTGGTGACGGCCGGCCCGCTCAGGGCCTGGTGGCCAGAAACGTGATGACTTCAAAATGGGGCGGGCGCCGCTCTATTGAGGTGATGCCGCAAAATTCTGTCCGCAGCCCGCTTTGTTTCAGCATTTCAGCAAGTTCTGAAGTGCTGAAGCCGTCGTTGGCGTGTGAGTAGGCCTTCATTTCAGCCTCATGCCGGTGCCGTTTGAGCGTGGCGCCCACCAGCCGCCCGCCCCGGGCAAGCACCCGCGCCGCTTCGTTCAGGGCGGTTTGGGGCTGGTGGCTGTAGGTCAGCGCATGCAGCATCAGCACGGTGTCAAATTGGCCGCTGCGGCAAGGCAGGACATGCATGTCGCCCTGCTGGAAACGGACATTGCCCAGCGACTTGACGCGCTGGCGCCCGGCGGCCACCACTCTTTCCGAAAGGTCTATACACAGCACCGAGCTGGCCCGTCCGGCAACAAGCTCCGCCATGACGCCGTCGCCGGAGGCCACGTCCAAAACCCGACCCGGTGACAGCAGCTGAACCATGGCGTGGGTGGTGGCTTCCCAGGTGCGGCCAGGCGAATAGTGGCGCTCCATATGACCGGCCACGGAGTCGGGCCAGCTGCTGCCTGCCTGGCGCTGGGCCATGACCTGTTTCAGGCGCCCGGCATCGGCATTGACGATGGCATCATCAAGCTCTTTGCGAAACAGCGACCACAGACGGTGCAGTCGCGGGTGATCGGCGGCGTTGCCAATGCGGTAGTAAACCGACACGCCCTGGCGGCGGTCGACCACCAGTCCGGCTTCGCGCAGCCGGCCAAGATGAGTGGACACCCGGGGCTGGGCCAGGCAGGTGGTTTCGGCCAGTTCGGCCACTGTCAGTTCACGTGATTCGAGCAGCGCCAGCAGCCGCAGGCGCGTGGGGTCGCCCAAAAGCCCGCAGTATTTCCCAATCTGATCCAGATCGATGACCGTATCCTCTCATCGCGATGGAAAGATACGCCAGATTAGCGCGGCAACCCCGCAGCTTCAAGCGGGAAATATGCTTGAATCCTGTTGCCGAAGCGGTCAGTCAGAAGTGGTCTTTCCAGCGGCGCAAAACGGCGAATACATCGGCCGGACTGTCGCCACAGTCGGGCTCGCGGCGGCGGGCAGCGGCCGCCACATCCGGCTGGCGACAGCGCAGAAAGGGGTTGTATTCAAGCTCGTCACCCAGCGTGGAGGGCAGGGTGGGCTGGTTTTTTGCACGCAGGGTCTCGGCCTCGCGCAGCCTGGCCTGAAGCGAGGGGTTGTTGGGTTCCACGGCCAGCGCAAAGCGGCAGTTGGACACGGTGTATTCATGACCGGCCAGCACTTTTGTGTCGGGCGGCAGGGCGGCCAGCCTGTCCAGGGAAGCGTGCATTTGCTCCGGAGTGCCTTCAAACATGCGCCCGCAGCCGGCGGAAAACAGGGTGTCACCACACAGCACCAGCCCGTGGCCGTAGTAGGCAATGTGGCTGGTTGTGTGGCCCGGCACGTCAAGCACCTCAAAATCGATGGCCAGAGGGTCAATCCGCACGCGGTCACCGTGACCCACCCGGTGTTCGGCCTGCGGGATGCGCTCGTCATTCGGGCCGTATACGGGCGCCGGGTGATGCTTGACAATGGCGCTGATGCCGTCGGTGTGGTCGTAGTGATGATGCGTGACAAGCACGGCTGCCAGCGCAAGCCTGCGCTCGGCCAGCCAGTCAAGCGGCGCGCCGGCCTCGCCGGGGTCAACAAGTATGGCGTGACGGGCATTGTGCAGCGCCCATACATAGTTGGATTCAAGAGCGGGAATGGCGACGATTGACAGCGGCATGGCGGTGTTGGTCTGTTATGCTTTTGGGCGTGTCGAACAAGCATTCTAACCCGCGTGACAGGCTGGCCGGTTACGTTGGCCTGCAAAGCCTTGAAACCGACCTTGCAGCGGCCGCCTGCAGCCGTTTCACGTCCCCCTGGATCCTTGAGGTGGCGCCCATGATCAGCGCTTCTCCGGGCCTGGAGACAGCCCGCAGCAGAATGCTGCTGGACGAAGCAAGCGTATGCTGGCCGTTCCGGGCCGCCCACGAATGCTGGCCGCTTGAGGATGAAAGCGTTCCTGCGCTGCTGTTGCGGCATTTGTGGCAGCCGGCCATTTGTGTGGATGTGCTTGAAGAGGCGGTGCGTGTTCTCAGGCCGGGTGGATTTGTTGTCTCCATTTCGGCCAATCCATGGCATCGCCAGGCGTGGCGCGAGACAGGGCCGAGCGCCTTGCGGCTGCCCGCCTGGCCCCAGTTTCAGTGGCTGCATTTTCGCCTTGGATTGCAGCTGCAAACCTCGATGATTGCGCATGTGCGTGGTATGGTGCCCGGCCTTGCGCCGCTGCTGGTATTGGTGTCGCGCAAGCGCTCTCAGCTGGCGCGCGTCAGCCCGGAGCGCTGGCGCCCGGCCAGCGTGGCAGCAGGTCGGCCGGCCATTGCCAGCCACTGCAAGGCAGCATGAATCTCTCGAATCAGGGACCTCCAAAGTACGGAACATGAAGCAAACGGTGCATATCTGGACAGACGGTGCATGCCTGGGAAACCCCGGGCCGGGCGGCTGGGGCGCGCTGCTGCGCTGGAATGGCCACGAGCGCGAGCTGTCGGGCGGCGAGCCCGACAGCACCAACAACCGCATGGAGCTGATGGCCGCCATCCGGGCGCTTGAAGCGCTCAAGCGCTCCTGTGATGTGGTGCTGACCACCGATTCGCAATATGTTCGCAAGGGCATGACCGAATGGCTGGCCAACTGGAAGAAAAACGGCTGGCGGACGGCGGCCAGAAAGCCGGTCAGGAATGCCGAACTGTGGAAGCGGCTTGACGCGGCCCGGCAGCGCCACCAGGTTCGCTGGGAGTGGGTAAGGGGGCACAGCGGACACCCTGAAAACGAACGCGCCGATGAGCTGGCAAACGCGGCCGCCCGCAAGCTGGCGGCAGGATGATTGCATCATGACTGAACAGGTATTGCGCCAGATTGTCCTCGACACCGAGACCACCGGTCTGGAACACGATGAGGGCCATCGCATCATTGAAATTGGCGCGGTGGAAATGATCGAGCGCCGCGTGACCGGCAACAATTTTCACGTTTACATCAACCCCGACCGCGAGGTTGAGGCCGGTGCCCTGGAAATTCACGGCATCACCAATGAGTTTCTTGCCGAAAAACCGCGCTTTGCCGAACTGGCCAGCGAGTTTCTCGATTTCATAAAGGGCGCCGAGCTGGTCATCCACAACGCGGCCTTTGACCTTGGCTTCCTGGACGCCGAACTGGCGCGGCTGGACAGCCCGGCAAAGGTTTCTGACTACGCCACGCATCTGGACACCCTGGTTCTGGCGCGCGAGCTGCATCCGGGGCAGCGCGTGAGCCTGGATGCGCTGTGTCGCCGCTACGAAGTGGACAACTCCGGCCGCGAGCTGCACGGTGCGCTGCTTGACGCCCAGCTGCTGGCCGAGGTGTACCTGGCCATGACCGGCGGACAGGTTGACCTTGGGCTGGAAATGGCTGCATCCGGCGATGAGTCCGACAGTACAGCCAGCCTGCAGGGGCTGGACTTGTCGCGCCTGGTCGTGCGCCGGCCCGGCCCGGCAGAGCTTGAGGCTCACAACAAACGGCTTGAAGACATTCGCGCCGGCAGCGGCCGCTGTCTTTGGGACGAGCTGGAAGACCGGTAGTTAACAGCGCCGGGTGCCGGGTTCAGCGGCTGGCGGCCACCGGTTTCGAGAATGCAGCGTCCCCATCGCTGTCAAGACTGGCCATCAGCGGATGGTTTCTGAGCTCCATCCACAGCAGAATGTCCTTGAAGGTGCGAATGTTTTCAACATACTGAACCGGCTCATAACCGCGGGCATAGCCAAATCGGGTCTGGCTGTACCAGTGTTCCTGGGTCAGCAGCGGCAGCGACTCGCGCACATCGGCCCATCGGTCGGGGTCACCGCCGCGTCTTTCGGTGAGCACGCGGGCATCTTCCAGGTGCCCGTAGCCGATGTTGTAGGCAGCCAGTGCCAGCCACAGCCGGTCGGGCTCTTCAATGCGCTCGGGAATGCGCCGCAGCATGGACTTTAGATAGCGAGCGCCGCCCATGATGCTCTGCTCGGGGTCAATGCGGTCTTCAACGCCCAGCTGGCGCGCCGTGCGCTGGGTAAGCATCATGATGCCGCGTACGCCGGTGCGCGACACGGCGCGTGAATCCCAGTGGGACTCCTGGTAGCCGATTGCCGCCAGCAAACGCCAGTCAAGACCATATTCGCTGGCTGCCTGCTCGAACAGGGGCTTGAGCTCCGGCAGCCGGTCGCGAATGCGCTGCATAAAGGTGAAGGTGCCAACCGGCTCATAGCTTTCTATGTGGCTGTAGTAACGATCGCGCAGATCATCAAGAAGGCCGCTTGAGCGAACAAGGTGAAAAAACTCGCGCATGGCCTGGGTCAGCGAGTCGTCATCGCTGCGCAGGGTGGCCCAGGCGAGGGACTGGGGGTCATCAAGCGCGAATGCCGGCCGAATGGCGGGAAAATAAGGCCGGTTGAGGGCCAGGATGTTGGAATCGATGATGGTGTAGTCGATTTCACCGCTGCTGACGGCCTCAAACAGGTCTTCGATGCTGGCCCGCGCGCGCAGCTGCGGATCGATGCTGCGGTCATGCCTGTTCAGAAGGTTCTTGTAAACGGTGCCGGCCATCAGCGCCAGCCGGCCGCCATTCAGATCTGCAACCGATTCCGGCCGGGGTTCATCACGACGGTAGACCACCATGGGCTCAACCTCGCCATAGACGGGCCCAAAGCGCAACTTGCGCTGGCGATCGGCAATGCGGGTCAGGTTGGCGGCAATGAAGTCTCCCTGTCCCTTTTCCAGCGCCGGAATCAGCTGGCTGACGTCCGGGACGGTGACCACCTCCAGGGGCAGGCCCAGATAGCGCGAAAATTCGCGGGCCAGTTCGTACTCGAAACCGGCTTCTCCTTCCGAACCCATGTACCAGGTGGATGCGCCATTGATGGTGAGCATGACCAGGCTGCCCCGCTGGCGGATTTTCTCCGCCTGGGTCAGGTTGCGGTGGCCCGAGGTGGTAACCAGCAGAATGCAGGCAGCCAGCGCCGCGAGAGCGCCGAGTCGTCGCCAGCGCACGCTGCTGCGGGGTTTTGGGCTGCTGTCAGATGAGGCGGTCATCGTGGCTGGGCCCGGCAGCGGCGATGTCTGTTGTGCAATGTGGGCTCATGCAAGCGCAAGGGTTTCCGGTCAACCCGCCCTTTATAGCTGATATGGGCCGGGGAATATATGGATGGGGTCTGTTAAAATTGCGGGCTTGTCCCCCCGTTTGCAATACTGCCATGTCCACCGTCAGTCCGCCCGTAAGAACCCGTTTTGCGCCTTCTCCAACTGGAGATTTGCATATGGGGGGCGCAAGAACCGCGCTGTTCGCCTGGCTGGCGGCTCGCGCAACGGGCGGGCAGTTTGTCCTGCGCATTGAGGACACCGACCGCGAACGTTCAAGCGACAGCTCGGTGCAGGCCATTCTAGAGGGCATGCAGTGGCTGGGGCTGGAGGCCGATGAGGGGCCGTTTTATCAAAGCCGGCGCATGGACCGCTACCGCGAGCTGGCCGACCAGCTGCTTGAATCCGGCCATGCCTATCACTGCTATTGCTCGCGCGAGCGCATAGACCGCTTGCGCGAGGCAGCGCTGGCGGCGGGCGAAAAGCCCCGCTACGACGGCCACTGCCGCGATCTTGATCAGGTGCCGGACGGCGTTGAGCCCGTTGTTCGTTTCCGCAATCCGCTCGACGGTTGCGTTGTTTTTGACGACCGCGTGCGCGGCACCATCGAGGTGGACAATGCCGAGCTCGACGATCTGGTCATCATGCGTGCCGACGGTATGCCCACCTACAATTTTGCGGTGGTGGTTGACGATGCCGACATGGACATCAGCCTGGTCATTCGCGGTGATGACCACATCAACAACACGCCGCGCCAAATCAATATCTATCGTGCCCTGGGCATGGCGCCGCCCGAGTTTGCCCACGTGCCCATGATTTTGGGCGAGGACGGGGCGCGCCTGTCCAAGCGTCACGGTGCCGCCAGCGTGATGGAATGGCGCGAATACGGTTATCTGCCCGATGCCCTGGTCAATTACCTGGCGCGCCTGGGCTGGTCACACGGCGATCAGGAGGTGTTCTCGCGCCAGCAGCTCATCGAGCTGTTCGACATTGCGGATGTCAATCACAAGGCCTCGCATTTTGACCGGCAAAAGCTCAACTGGCTCAACCAGCACTACATGCGTGAAGGCAATCGTGAACAGGCCGTCGCGGAGCTCAGCTGGCATATGCAGCGTGCCGGGCTGGATGCTGAAAACGGCCCGTTGCCGGCAGACCTTTTGGCGGTCCAGGCCGAGCGGGCCGAAACCCTGGTGGATGTGGTGGAGGCCAGCCGGGCTTTTTACGAGGACTTTCAGGACTACGACGAAAAGGCCGCCAAAAGGCATCTGCGTGTGGCCGCGGCCGAACCTCTGCAAGACCTTCTTGCCCGTCTCGAGACCGTGTCGGACTGGCAGCCGGACGCGCTGGGCCAGGCGGTTCAGGCCACCGTTGATGCACTGGGAATCGGGTTTGGAAAAATCGGCATGCCGCTGCGCGTGGCGCTGATGGGCCACGGCCAGTCGCCGGCCATCGACAAGACCCTGTGGCTGGCTGGCCGCCGGCGCAGCCTTGAAAGAATTTCCAGGGCGCTGGAATTCATCGCCGACCGCGCAGCAGAATGACCGCCCCGGCCGGTCGCCCGGCCTGGCAGCCTGCTACAATGGACGCATGGAAATGCGTCGTATTATTGACGAAGTTGAACAGCATTGCACCAGGCGCGGGCTGCGTTTGACGCCCACCCGTCGCCGGGTGCTGGAACTGATTGTTGAAGCCGACGGGCCGGTCAAGGCCTATGACCTGCTGGACCAGCTGAAGGCCGACCAGCCCAATGCCGCGCCGCCAACAGTCTACCGGGCACTGGACTTCCTGCTCGAAAACAACTTCATCCACCGTCTGGAATCCCTCAGCGCCTTTGTCAGCTGCTTCCATCCCGACGAAGAGCATGACGGGCAGTTTCTGGTTTGCGACCAGTGTCATTCCGTGCGTGAGATCCATGATGCGGGGCTGGCGGACCAGCTGCACCAGGCCGCCGAACAGGTCAGCTTCCACGCCAATCGCCAGGTGCTTGAGATCTACGGCGTCTGTGATGATTGCTCGACCGCGTCCAAGCCGTGAGCAGCCGCCGCGAGCGCCTTTATCATTTGCACAATATCCTGCGCCAGCGGCGCACGCCCATTGATCGCCATACATTGATGGAGCGCCTGGACTGCAGCCAGGCAACGCTTTATCGTCTGATTGCCGAACTTCGCGACCATCTTGGCGCGCCTCTGGAGCAGGCTGCCGACGGACGCGGGTTTTACTACGACAGGGCGCTGGCCGGCAGCTTCGAGCTGCCCGGCCTGTGGATCAGCCCGGAGGAGCTGCAGGCGCTGCTGATTGCGCGCCACGTGCTTGGCAATGTGCAGCCCGGCCTGCTTGAGGATGAGCTGGAGTCGGTGCAGGGGCGCATCAATCAGCTGCTTGATGCGCGCGGTCTTGACCTGGCCGCCCAGCCCGAGCGTATTCATATTCGCCGTGACGCCGGGCGGCCGGTGCCGGCCGAACTGTTTGAAGATGTCATGACGGCCCTGTTCGGGCGCCGTCGCCTGTTCATTACCTATCACGGCCGGCGCCGCGATGATGTCAGCGAACGGATTGTTTCTCCCCAGCGCCTGACCAGCTATCGCGACCGCTGGTATCTCAACGCCTGGTGCCACCGTTCGGATGGCTTGCGGAGCTTTGCGCTCGAGCGTATTTTAAAGCTGGAACAGCTCGACGAAGCCGCTCGCGAGGTCGAGGCATCGGTCATAAGAAAGCATTTTGACCAGGCCTATGGAATTTTTTCCGGCCCGGCCGAGCATGAGGCGACGTTGCGCTTTGGCGCCGAGGCGGCGCGCTGGGCGGCCGATGAAATCTGGCACCCGGAGCAGCGCGGACAGTGGTTGCCCGACGGCTGTTTCGAGCTGTCGGTGCCCTTTGGCAGGAGCCGCGAGCTGGTGATGGAGATACTGCGCTACGGCGCCGATGTCGAAGTGCTGGCGCCGGCGTTTTTGCGCGATGAAATCGCCGGCCAGCTGGCCGACGCAATAAAGCACTACCGCCGCAATCCGTCTGCCCGGTAGTCGGGCAGACGGATTTTCAGCCGGTCAGCCGCGCTTTTTCAGCTCGTCGCGGATCTCGGTCAGCAGTACAACCTCTTCGGGTGGTGCGGCAGGCGCCTTGGGCTCTTCCTCGGCCTGGCGCTTGAGGCGGTTGACCACCTTGATAACCAGAAAAATGGCCACCGCCACCACCAGAAAGCTGATGATGTTGTTGATGAAGGCGCCGTAGCTGATGGCCACGCCGCCTTCACCATCGGCATTGGCGGCCTTGAGGACCCATTCCAGGTTGGAAAAGTCGACGCCGCTTAGCAGCATGCCTATGGGCGGCATGATGATGTCGTCAACCAGGGAACTGACCACGGTGCCGAAAGCGGCCCCGATGACGATACCCACCGCCATGTCGATCATGTTGCCCTTGACGGCAAATTCCTTGAATTCGCTGATGATGCTCATGATTATTCCTTGTTGTTCGATTTTGGTTCGCAGAGCAAGCTCAAAGATCGTTCAACCAGGCTGCACAGTCAAGCCCGGCAGTCGCAACATTCTCACAGACATGCTCAAATAGTGACTTTTGACACTTTGGGCGCACTGAAAGGCCATCTATCATATGTCCCCGGAATCAAGGAGAACAGCGGGCCATGTCCGACAGGGATTTGCTTGGAACTCTGAAAATCGATGACCGTGACCGCGATGATCACGGCGGACGTGCGCGCTGGGTGCCGTGGCTGGCAGCGGGCGCTGCGGCAGTCATTCTTGTGGCGCTGGCCGCTGGATGGTTTGTTCTGCACGGCGGCCGGGCCGTGGCCGTGCAGACGGTTACGGCCAGCCGGCCGGCCCAGGCGGGTTCGGCCCAGGCCGTCCTGCAGGCCACCGGCTATGTCACGGCACGCCGCCAGGCCACGGTTTCAGCCCAGATCATCGGCACGTTGACCGAGGTAACCATTGAAGAGGGTGATTTTGTCGAGCGCGGCCAGATTCTGGCGCGACTGGACGACAGCTCTCAAAAGGCGGCGCTGGACGCAGCCCGCACCGGCGTGGGTCAGGCGCAAGCCCAGCTTGAGCAGCTCAGGGTTCAGTCCAGGCAGGCGCAGCGTGAACTCAAGCGTCAGGAAGAATTGCGCGAACGCCAGCTGACCTCCGGCCAGGCGCTGGAGATGGCGCGCACCGAGGTGGAATCGCTGACGGCCCAGATTGCGGCGGCCGAAGCCGGTTTGAAGTCCGCCCAGGCCCAGGTGGCGGTGGCCGAAGTCAATTATGGCTACACCGTGGTGCGCGCGCCCTTTTCCGGGGTGATCACCCAAAAAGCCGCGCAGGTGGGTGAAATCATCGCGCCTTCTGCAGCTGGCGGCGGCTTTACCCGCACCGGTGTGGGCACTGTGGTCGACATGGATTCGCTTGAGGTCGAGGTCGACGTCAACGAGGCCTACATTGGGCGGGTCAGCGCCGCGATGCCGGCCGAAGCGGTTTTGGATGCCTATCCCGACTGGCGCATACCGGCGCGGGTGATTGCCATTGTGCCGGCCGCCGACCGCGGCAAGGCCACCGTCAAGGTGCGCGTGGCGCTGGATGAAAAGGACGAACGCATTGTGCCCGACATGGGCGTGCGCGTGAGCTTTATGGAATCGCGCCCCGAACCCGACAGGGCGCTGCCCGAAGGCGTGCTGGTGCCTGCGTCCGCGGTGGTTGCCCGTGACGGCGCAGCGGTGGTCTTCGTGGTGAAAGACGATGTGGCCAAAGCAGTGCGGGTGTCGCCCGCCTCAGGCAGCCACGGCAGCTTCAGGCTGATTCCGGCCGGCATCAGCCCAGGTGAGAAGGTGATCGACAAACCGGCTTCCGAGCTGACCGATGGTGCGCGGGTCAGGCCTGCAGGATAATCAATACAAGGACAGAATCATGAGCAAGCTGATTGAAATCAGGGGCCTGGCCAAGGCCTATACGCGCGGCAGACAGAAGGTCGAGGTGCTCAGTGACATCAATCTGGACGTGGCCGAGGGCGATTTTTTGGCGCTCATGGGGCCGTCCGGATCGGGCAAGACCACGCTGCTCAACCTCATCGGCGGCCTGGACGTGCCCACGGCCGGAAGCATCACCGTGGACGGGCGGCGCATTGACCGCATGAACAGCGGCCAGCTGGCGCGCTGGCGGGCATCGAATATTGGCTATATTTTCCAGTTCTACAATCTGATGCCGGCCCTGACCGCGCAAAGGAATGTCGAATTGCCGCTGCTGTTGACCCGGCTTTCGGCCCGCCAGCGCAGGCAAAATGCGGCCACCGCGCTCAGGCTGGTGGGGCTTGAGGACAGAGCCACCCATAGACCGTCGGAGCTGTCGGGCGGCCAGCAGCAGCGTGTGGCCATCGCCCGTGCCATTGTGTCCGACCCGCGGGTTCTGGTGTGTGACGAGCCCACCGGTGATCTGGACCGGGAATCGGCCGAGAACATCCTGGGCCTGCTGGAGCGCCTCAACCGCGAGCACGGCAAAACCATTGTCATGGTCACCCATGACCCCAGGGCGGCCGAGCATGGCAGCCATGTTCTGCACCTGGACAAGGGCCGGCTGGTTGAAGCCGCCGCCCTGGCCTGAGCGGGGGCAAGCCATGAAATACTTTCATCTGGTGTGGGCGGCGCTGTTTCGCCGCAGGACGCGCACCTTTTTGACCCTGGTGTCCATCATTGCGGCATTTTTGCTGTTCGGTCTGCTCGATACCGTGCGGGTGGCCTTCAATCCCGGCGACAGCGTGGCCGGCGCCGGCCGGCTGGTGGTCACATCAAGAGTGTCGATGATGGAATCACTGCCGCAAAGCCTGGGCGAGCGCATCAGACAGGTGGATGGTGTCAGCAAGGTTGCGGGCGCCAGCTGGTTTGGCGGGTTCTACCAGGACGCCCGCAACCAGATTCCCAGCTTTGCCGTCAGCCCGGAATATCTGGACGCCTATCCGGAAATCGAGCTGCCGGCGCAGCAGCATGAAGACTGGCGCAACAACCGCGTCGGGCTGATTGTCGGCGAGGCGCTGGCCAACCGCTTCGAGTGGCAGATTGGCGACCGGATTCCGCTGCAGTCGGCCATCTGGCCGTCAAGGGCCAGCGGCGACAACACCTGGACATTTGAGATTTCCGGCATCATGCGCGGCGTGGGCGAGCAGGCGGCCGGCTACAGCAACATGGTCATGCTGCACTGGAAGTATTTTGACGAAAACAACGAGTTTGGCTCGGGTGAGGTGCACTGGTATGTCGCCCAGGTCGGTGATCCGGACAGGGCCGATGAAGTTGCCGGACGCATTGATGAGCTGTCGGCCAATTCCAGCCACGAGACCCGAACCCAGACCGAGCAGGCCTTCCAGGCGTCCTTTATCAGGCAGCTGGTCAATATCGGCCTGATCGTCACCGCCATTATGGGCGCGGTGTTTTTCACGCTGCTGCTGCTGGCGGGCAACACCATGATGCAGGCCGTGCGGGAGCGCACCTCCGAGCTTGCCGTGCTCAAGACGCTGGGTTTTACAAATTTCAGCGTGCTGTCCATGGTGCTGGCCGAAAGCGTTTTGCTGGTGCTGCTGGGCGGGCTCGTCGGCCTGGGTCTGGTGGCGCTGATTGTTCCGGCACTGGCGGCCGCATCGGGCGGTATGCTGCCGTTCAGCGGCGTGGGGCCACAAACATGGACCACCGCCGTTGTGCTGATGCTGCTGTTTGGGCTGGCGGTCGGGCTGGTGCCCGCCGTGCAGGCCATGCGGCTGAACATGGTTGATGCCTTGAGGTCGGGACAATGAAAAGAATGCTTGCAAATATGGGTCTGATGGCCGGGCTGGTTGTGGCGCTGGCCATTTGGGTGCAGCTGCCCCTGACAGGCGTGCTGGCTTTGGTGCTGCTGCTGGCCGTATGGCTTACAGCAACGCGGGTCGGGCGCCAGGCGGCTTCGGTTACGCGTGTTGGGCTGGGCACGACCGGGCGGCGCCTGGGTTCTTCGCTGGTCATTGTTCTGGGCATTGCCGGCGTGGTCGGCGTGCTGACCGCGCTGCTGGCCATGGGCGCCGGGCTGCAGGCCACGCTGGCCGGTGGCGGCAGCGATGATGCCGCGCTGATTCTGCGCGGCGGCGCGCCGGCCGAGGCCCAGTCGGTGCTGGGTCAGGATGAGATCCAGGCCGTCAATCAGGCGCCCGGCGTGGCGCATGACGATGATGGCCGGCCGCTGGTATCGGGCGAGGTGATTGTTGCCGTCAATGTCACCAGCCGGGGCGGTGATGATGCCAGCGTTCAGCTGCGCGGCGTGGACGATACGGCCTGGGCGGTGCGCCCGGGCATTGAAATGATCGAGGGTCGCCCGTTCAGGACGGGCATGCAGGAACTGGTGGTGGGCCGCCGGGCGTCTGATCGCTATGCCGGTCTGAAGCCGGGCGACAGCGTTCAGCTGGGCCCCGAGCGCTGGGACGTGGTGGGCGTGTTTGAATCGGGTGACGGCCATGATTCGGAGCTGTGGGCCGACCGCAATACGGTGGCCTCGGCCTTCAGACGCGGCAACAGTGTTTCGGCGCTGCTGGTCGGGCTGACCGGCGCAGACGCGTTCGATGGGTTCAAGGCCGCGCTGGAGTCCAATCCGCAGCTCAACGTGCGTGTTCAGACCACGGCCGAGTATTTTGCCGCCCAGTCGGAAGGACTGGTCACCGTCATTCGTGTGGTTGGCATTGCCGTGGCAGCCATCATGGCCATAGGCGCCATTTTTGGTGCCCTCAACTGCATGTTTGCCGCGGTTGCCGCCCGCGCCCGGGAAATTGCCACGCTGCGCGCCATGGGTTTTCGTGGTTTGCCGGTGGTGGTGTCCATCATGCTTGAAACCATGGTTTTGGCGCTGGCCGGCGGTCTGCTGGGCGCGCTTTTGGCGTGGGCCCTGTTCAACGGCCACAGCGCATCAACGCTGGCCGGAATGAGCCAGGTGGTGTTCAGCTTCAAGGTTGATTTCGGCCTGATGTGGACCGGCATCAAGTGGGCACTGGCCATCGGCCTTGTTGGCGGGCTATTCCCAGCGGTCAGGGCGGCCCGGCTTCCGGTTACGGTCGCCTTGCGCGAAACCTGAGCATGGCCCGGGCCGTTCTCAAGTTTTGAGAACGGCGCATGCTTGAATCTCCATTGACGACTGTGATGGAGGTTTGCAATGCATATTGGTTCGGGAAACTGCCAGGCGCGCAGGCGCACCGACATTGCCCGGCTGATGACCGAAAGCCTGACGGGCGTGGGGTCACTGATGACGGAGCTGGCCGCCGGGGCCGGCCTGGTGGTGGCGCTGGCCACGGGTCTGCTGTGGCTGGCCGGGCTGCCGTAGACTTGCGGCAGCCCGGGCGCACCGCTGTCAGGCCGCCTTTTCGGATTTTTTGGTGGGCCCGTTGAGGAGGGCGTCGCGCGTGGCATCGACAATCAGGTCGACTTCGTCCGAAGTGATTCCAAATGCCGGCGTGTAGCGCAGGGAATTGGCGCCACCATGAATCACGTTGATGCCGTTCAGGCGCAGGTATTCCTCGATGGAGTTGTCTCCAAATGCCTTGTAGACGGCATCATCAAGCTCGACCGAGAACAGCAGGCCGGTGCCCTGAACCCGGGTGATGCGGCCGTTCAGCTCGTCGGCCAACTGTTCGAGTTTTTCAACAAACTCGCGGCCGCGCTCAACAATGTTGGCGCGCAACTCGGACGTGACCTGCTCAAGCACGGCGGTGCCGACATCCAGCGCTCGCGGGTTGGCGGTCATGGTGTTGCCGTAAACGCCTTTCTGGTAAAGGTCGGCCGCGCGATCGTTCATGGCCAGAACAGACAGCGGATACTGGCCGGCGTTGAGCGCTTTGGAATAGGTTTCCAGGTCAGGCGCTTCAAGTGCTTCAAAGCCCGGATAGTCCACAATGGACAGCACGCCACAGGCGCGCAGGCCGGCCTGGATGGAGTCAATCAGCAGCAGCGCGCCGTGTTCTTTCGTCAGGCGGCGTGCGGCGGCGTAAAACTCGGGGGTGATGCCCATGCCGGGGTTGCCTTCGCCCATGACCGGCTCAAGAAATACCGCTTCAATAAAGGCCCGGTTTTTGTCCGCCCAATCAAAAGCCTGCTCAAGGTGTTCGATGTTGTTGGGTTCGACCGTAATCAGCGTGTCGTCATTGCGATACGAGGCCAGATGTTTTGCATAGGTCTTGCGCGTTGAGTCGGAAAATCGCGCCGGGCGGTCGGTGCGTCCGTGAAAGCTGCCGGTCAGCGACAGGCGGTGCACCTTGTGGCCTGCTCTGGGGCCGTCGGGGTCGGTCATTTTCCGGGTGTTGATGTCGGCAATGCGGCAACCCACCGTGACGGCCTCTGAGCCGGAGTTCATGCACAGGAAGCGGTTGAATGGCGAGCCGCCTGCGCGGTTTTGGCCGATTTCCTTTTTCAGGGCGTCATAAAAGCGCTGATGTGAAAAGCTCGGCGTCATGATGTTGGCCATGACCTGGGTCCGGTTCATGGCTTCAAGAACGGCGTCTGGGGCATGCCCCATGCCGAGCATGCCGTAGCCGCCCGAATCGTGCAGCACCGCACCCTTTGACGTGATGATCCATGAGCCGCGTGCCGCCAGGGCAACGTAGGGATTGACGCAGTCATCGGCATAGAAGTTGACGTAGCCGGCCTGCAGGGTTTCCTTCTGCTCGGCCTCGTCGGCAGCAACCAGTTCGGGATAAATCCTGCGCCAGTGATCCAGCACCGCCAGCGCATCGTCCACGGCCTGTTCAAGCTGGTTGTCTTGCCGGGCAAAACGTACGATGACGTCATCGCCCAGCCCGGTGGTCAGCGGCTTGCCGCCAGCCTTGCGCAGGGTATCCAATTTGCTGATGATGCTCACATGCGTCTCCTTGAAACTCTGATGAACAGACCTGTAGGAAAACTCCCTATTGTATCAACAAAGCGGCCGTCAACCCTGTTTTTTGCCCGCTGAAATGCGAATGCGCCGTTTTCCGCCGGGCAGGTCGTCAATATGAATATGCCGGTCGCTGTCGGGAAGCCAGCCGGCACCGCGCTCGGGCCATTCGATGAGCACCAGGCTGTGGTTGCCCAGCAGGTCTTCCAGACCGAGGTAGAGGATTTCCTCGCCGTGGCCGAGACGGTACAAATCAAGGTGATGGATGTCCAGGCCGCCAACGCCGTAGCTTTCTATGAGCCCGTAGCTGGGGCTTTTGACCCGGCCATCAAAACCCAGCGCGCGCAGCAGGCCGCGCACCAGGGTGGTTTTCCCCACGCCCAGATCGCCCGACAGGTACACCACCTGCCCGCTGCCCAGCAATTTGGCCAGAGTGGCGCCGGCCGCCAGCGTGTCGGCTTCGCTGGCCGATTCGATGATCATGGTTTCATTCATTTGGGCAGTATTGTGCCAAGTTTGTCGATGACCTGGCTGGCCAGCACCTGGCGGCGGTCGCGCGCTGCCGAATCACCGGCCAGAGCGTGGGCCACAACGCCGCAGCGTGCGGCCTCGGGCAGCGTCAGCCCCTGACCTGCAAACGAGGCAATCATGCCGGTGAGCGCATCGCCCATGCCGGCGGAGGCCATGGCCGGGCCGCCGTACGGGCAGACGGCCACCGGTTCATCAGGAGCCGTCACGAGCGTGCCATGGCCTTTCAAAACAACCACGGCCCGGTATTTTTCGGCCAGCTTGCGCACGGCGGCAAAGCGGTCGGCCATGACGGCGGCCGTGTCGGTATTGAGCAGGCGGGCCGCCTCGCCTGGGTGCGGCGTCAGGATCCAGCGGCCGCGCTGCTGCGGCTGTTGTGCCAGCAGGTTGAGCGCATCGGCATCAACCACCAGGGGAACGGGCGATTCCAGGCAGGCCCGCAGCAGCATTTTTGACCACTCGTCCTGCCCCAGGCCGGGGCCAATGGCCACGACATCGGCCTTGCCGATGTGTTCGGTTGCCTTCTCGGGCCAGCTGGCGTCGGCGGTCATCAGCTCGGGCTGCAGAGCCGGAGCGAGCGCAAGATGTCTTGTAAGTGTGGCGATGGTCACCAGTCCGCTGCCGGCGGCCAGCGCGGCCCGGCCGGCCAGCACCGGAGCGCCGGCCATGCCCAGGTTGCCGCCCATGATCAATAACCGCCCCAGGTCGCCCTTGTGGGTATCGGCCCGGCGGGGCGGCAGCCATATAGGCAGCTGATTGCCATCCAGCAGCACCGCGTCGGCATTTTCCCGGCGGTAAATGTCGGCAGGCGCGCCCAGGTCGTCAAAATGCAGCTGTCCGCAGTAGTTGCCGGCCTGGCCGGTATACAGGCCGCGCTTGCGGCCGATGAAACTGATGGTGGCATTGGCGCGTACGCATGCGCCCATGACCATGCCGGTATCGCTGTTGAGCCCGGACGGGACATCAATGGCCATGACCGGCCGGCGGGCCTGATTGATGCGCTGTATTGAACTGGCGCAGTCTTCCCTGACCGGGCCTTCAAGCCCGGTGCCCAGAAGGGCATCGACAATCACATCACCACTCGGTGCGGAATCGGGTTTTTCAACGGCGCCGCCGGCTGCCAGCCAGTCGCTGGCCGCGCGGGTCGCGCTGCCGGTCAGTTCCTCCACCGGCCTGAGCGCCACAAGCTGTACATCCAGCCCGGCACGCCGGGCCAGTTCTGCAACCACATAACCATCACCGCCGTTGTTGCCGCCGCCGCAAAAAATGCTCAGCGATCGTGCTTCGGGCCAGCGGACCCTGATCAGATCAAACGCTGCGCGGCCGGCGCGACGCATCAGCGCATGGCCATCAACACCCAGGCTTTTCATGGTCAGCCGGTCGAGCTCGCGAACCTGTGCGGCGCGGTACAGTGCAGTGGTGTGATAATGATTGACGGTGCTCATGCGGTTGATTATAGGTGCCAACAGGCCGTGTTCAGACGATTGAAGTCACTGCGGTCAAGGCCATTCATTGTGCCGCCGAGCGGCAATGCGTATTCAGGAGGATTTCATGCGGGCATGGATGATAGAACAGCCGGGCGAGGCTGATGTAATGAAGCTTGGGAAGATTGATCAGCCCCGGCCCGGGCCCGAGGAAGTGCGCATTGAAGTGCACGCCATTGGCATCAACCGGGCCGATATTGTGCAGCGGCGCGGATTCTATCCGCCGCCGCCGGGCTTCGATGCCCGCATTCCCGGGCTGGAATACGCCGGCGTGGTTGCCGAAGCCGGAGACAGGGTGCAGGGCCTGGCGGCTGGCGATGCCGTCATGGGTCTGGTGGGCGGCGGCGCCTATGCAGAGCAGCTGGTGGTGCACGAGCGCGAAACTCTCAGCGTTCCGGCCGGCCTGACGATGACGGATGCAGCGGCCATTCCCGAAGCGTTCATGACTGCCTGGCGGGCGTTGTTTCTGGAGGCCGGCCTGGCTTCGGGGCAGTGGTGCCTGGTGCGCGGCGCAACCTCCGGCGTGGGTCAGGCCGCGCTGCAGCTGATTCGCGCGCTGGGCGCGCGCAGCATTGCCACCAGCCGACGGCAGGAACGCCTGGACATGCTTTCGGATATCGGTTTTGACCTGGGGCTGGTGGATGGCGACCGGGGCGTGGCCGAGGCCGTGCATGAGCACAGCGGCGGTGCGCACGTGGTGCTCGACTTTGTGGGTGCGGCCGCCCTGGCCGACAATTTGGCGTCATTGCGTGAAGACGGCACCCAGGTGCTGATTGGCCTGATGGGCGGGCGGCGTGCGCAGATTGATCTGGGCGCGGTGCTCATGCGCCGGCTGCGGCTGGTGGCCATGACCATGCGCAGCCTGCCGCTGGAAAGAAAGATCTTGCTGGCCCGGAAATTCAACGACCGGCTGCTGCCGCTGTTTGAGGGCGGCAGGCTGGCCCCGCGGGTTGACCGGGTTTTTGATTTTGAAGAAGCGGTCGAGGCCCACAGACTGATGGAATCGGGTGCCCACTGCGGCAAGCTGGTGCTGGCCGTGCGCAAATAAACTCCGATCATCGCCGCCAGCGAGCGCAGGCCTGTTTTCGACAGGGCTCATGTCATTCGACAGCGATGGGATAATGAACGCATGAGCCATACAGACAACGACATTCGCGAAGAAATTGACACCGGCCGGCTGGTTGAGAAGATTCGCGCCTGGGGCAAGGAGCTGGGTTTTGCGGACATCGGCATTGCCGACACCGATCTGGCTGTTTACGAACAGCGCCTGGACGAATGGATTGAAAAGGGCCGCCATGGCGAAATGGAATGGATGCATGCCCACGGCCGCAAGCGCACCCGCCCGGCGCTGCTGCACCCAAATACACGATCGGTCATTGTCGCCCGCATGGACTATCTGCATGAATCGGCCCGCCCGGTCAGGGAAGTCATCGATCAGCCCGACCGGGCCTTTGTGTCGCGCTATGCGCTGGGGCGCGACTATCACAGACTCATTCGCAAGCGCCTGCAAAGGCTGGCTTCGCGCATCGAGGAGAAAATCGGGCCGTTCGGCTACCGTGCTTTTTCCGATTCGGCGCCCGTTATGGAAAAGCCGCTGGCCGAAAAGGCCGGGCTGGGCTGGATAGGCAAGCACACCCTGGTGCTCAGTCGCCATGTCGGCTCCTGGTTTTTTCTGGGCGAGATATACACCGACCTGAAGCTGCCGCCCGATGAGCCGGTCTCCAAGCACTGCGGCAGCTGCACGCGCTGCATTGATGTGTGCCCCACCGGGGCCATTGTCGCTCCTTTTCAGCTGGACGCCCGGCGCTGCATTTCCTATCTGACCATCGAGCTCAAGGGCTCCATTCCTGTGGAGCTGCGCTCCAAAATGGGCAACCGGGTGTTTGGCTGCGACGACTGCCAAATGGTGTGTCCGTGGAATCGCTACGCGCAGTTCACCAAAGAAGATGATTTCGCTCCGCGCAAGGATCTGGATGCCGGTGAGCTTGTCGAGCTGTTTGGCTGGGATGAAAAAACCTTTTTGAAACGCACCGAAGGCAGCGCCATACGCCGCACCGGCCATGAGCGCTGGCTCAGAAACCTGGCCGTTGCCCTGGGCAATGCGCCCACGTCTCCTGCAGTGGTTGAAGCGCTCAGATCGCGGCTGGATTATCCATCCGAGCTTGTTCGCGAGCATGTCGAGTGGGCGCTGGAACGTCACGGGGAAAGTCCCGGGCAGGCGCGTTAAAGCCCTTTTTTTTGACTGAAACCGTCGTTTGGGCCGCCAATATCGACGTTTTGGTCAATTTGTCTTTTCAAATGTGCCAATTTGATGGCAGGGCAAAAGATTTCTGAAACCTTTTGTCCTCTGACCTCATCCTGTATGCAACCACAACAGGAACGGCTCATGACCTTGCGGACCGAAGAAAGGCACACACGATCGGACAGCGGCGCGCTGACCGACTTCGAGCTGGTTGAGCGCGTTCGCGGCGGCGAGCTGGCGCTCTACGAGCTGATCATGCGGCGCTACAACCAGCGCCTGTTTCGCATTGCGCGCGGCATCTTAAAAAATGACGGCGAAGCGGAAGACATGGTTCAGGAGGCGTGGATCAGGGCTTACCGTCACCTGGGTGAATTTCAGGGCCCGCAGGGGTTTGGCAGCTGGCTGTGTCGCATTGCTGCCAATCTGGCGCTGATGCGTGCCCGGCGCTCCGACTGGGTACGCCCGCATCTGCCGGCAGAAGTCCTGGGCCGTCCCGGAGAGGTCACCCCCATGCACAGTCACAGCAGCACATCACCGGAAGACGCGGCCTGGAACAGCCAGCTGCGAGGTTTCATGGAAGACGCCATAGACAGTCTTCCGGACCTGTATCGCAGCTGCTTTGTCATGCGTGAAGTCGAGCAGATGTCGATCAGGGAAACGGCCGAGGCGCTCGGCATCAAGCCGGCCGCGGTCAAAAGCAGGGCCTTTCGTGCACGCAGGCTTTTGCAGGCAAGGCTGAACCGGCAAACCGGCCAGGCCGTGTCGGAAGTGTTCGGCTTTGCGGGCGAGCGCTGCGACCGGATTGTCAAAGAGGTGTTCCGGAATATTGAAAACCTTCAACAGGAGAAATAACCATGCTGATCTATACAGCCATTGCTCTTTTCTTGCTGGGTGCGCTGGCGGGCATCGTCATGGCCACGCAAATCATTGCGCAAAACCGTCGCCCCAATCCGCTGCTGGCCGGCATTCACGGCGTGCTGGTTGCCTCCGGGCTGGTCTTGCTCATTGTTGCCATTGTGGCTGGCTCAACCACGCCGGTTGTAAAGGTTGGACTGGGCTTTCTGCTGGTGGCCGCACTGTTTGGTTTCTATCTGGCCAGTCTGCACATCAGCGGCCGACAGCACCCTACAGCGGCCGTGGTCACCCATGCCGCGCTTGCGGTTGTTGGCGTGCTGCTTCTTATAGGCTCGGTCATTATTGTTGTCTGAGCGGCCATCAGGCCCCGGCTGCAGGGAGTGAGCAATGCAGAATCTGAAAGTTGGAGGCGTGCCGCTGCACACGGCGCTGGTTCATTTCCCGGTGGTGTTCTGGAGCCTGGCAATGGCCACCGATATCGCCGGGTTGCTGACGCAGTCCGACATCTGGTGGACTGTTTCCTGGTGGTCACTGGCGGCCGGCCTTGTTGCGGGACTGGCGGCTGCCGCGGTCGGGTTTGTCGATTTTGTCCTGCTGGGGCGGGCCCGGCACCCGGCCGTCGGCCATGTTCAGAATCACATGCTGGTCATGCTGTGCGCCTGGGCGGTCTTTCTGGTTGATTTGCTGGTGCGCGATATGCACCACCCGTCGGCGCTGTCCCCGTGGGCCGTGGCCGTCACCGCGCTGGGCTTTGTGCTGCTGGCCATCGGCGCCCATCTGGGCGGGCGGCTGGTCTACCGGCACCGTGTCGGTATTGACTGAAGCACCCATCAGAACTGCAGCTGCAGACCGACATTGATGCTGCGCCCGCTGCCCGGTTCGAACAGCGCGGCATCGGCGGCGGCCGTATCGGTGATGCTGGCGCTGGCTATGTATTTTTTGTTGGCCAGATTGCGGCCCTCAAAAAATATGGAAAACAGCGCACTATCCCAGCCTGCGCGCGCGCTGACCAGAGCGTAGGCCCGCGTTTTCAGACTGTTGGCGTTGTCGACATAAAATGCCTGCGGCACCCATTCCGTGCCCGCACCCAGATAAAAGCCGTCGGCCTGGCGGTATTCCAGCTCAGCACGCACATAGTGGCGCGGCACGCCGGGAATGCGGTTGTTGTGCCAGACAGGGTCATTGCCAAAGCGAAAGTCATTGAATGTCCACGCGGTATTGAGAGAAATGCTGCCGGGCGGGCCAAACGGATTGTCAAGAACCCTCCAGCGCGCCGATGCCTCCACGCCCTGGTGGGTGGTGTCATCCAGATTGGTGGTGGCATCGCAGATATTCCAGGCGGTGGATACGCACTGAAATTCATTGCTGAGCCGGGCCCGGTAGACGGAAACATCCCAGGCCAGGCGGGCTGTTTGTCCGCGCGTGCCCGCCTCAAGCGTGGTGGCGCGCTGGTGGCGCAGGCGGTCAAGCGCCGCCAGGCTGTCAAACTGCAGATCATCCCAGGTCGGCGCCTCGCCGCTGCGCGACAGGCCGGCATACAGTTGAACATCTTCAGCCGGTTGCCACAGCAGGCCCAGCGCAGGATTGACGATGTCGTAATGCTTCTTGGCCGGGTGTTCATGGCCATTCAGCCGGTCGGTGCTGGTGCGGCTGGCGCGCAGATATTGCAGGCCGGCGGTCAGCGCCCAGTCAGGGGTGATGTGCAGCCTGTTTTCAGCATACAGGGTCAGGTTGTCGGCATGGTTGCGCACGTGACTGGTTTGCCGGCCCTTGAATCCGCCGATGTTTTCAAACTGCTGCGCCTGCACGCGCCCGTTCGACCAGTTGACCCCGACAACAAGCCGGTTGTCGAGGCCCGACAGGATCAGGTTCCGTTCCGCGCGGGCAAACAGGCCATGATCGCGACGATCGTGATCAAGGTATTCGTAAATGGGGTGGTCCAGCCTGCCGGCCGACAGCCAGCCGCCCAGCTCGAGTCGACCGCTGTCGGTTGCAATCACCGTGC
>Ga0209487_1001120_pt1 | contig 23034 bp, 19 predicted proteins | sample Poulit2012_FD_187524 | JGI IMG/M metagenome (GOLD analysis project Ga0209487, IMG submission 187524) | Agricultural soil microbial communities from Georgia to study Nitrogen management - Poultry litter 2012 (SPAdes) (version 2) | ecosystem: Environmental > Terrestrial > Soil > Agricultural land...
TCATGAATTAGGTAACATTCTTTATGCGCATGTATAAAATACACACTATTGCACATTTATATATATAAACACACAAAAATAGTAATATTAAAGGGTAGACTACTCAGCCACACACTAGTAGTCATAGCCATTTTAGAGAATGAGCATCTATTCATAAGTCAGGAGGGGTATTTATGGGAGCTCGTCGCGGTCGTCCAAGAAGACGTAAAGTATGCTATTTTACAGCAAATGGCATTACACATATCGACTATAAAGAAGTTGACTTGCTAAAGCGTTTCGTTTCAGAACGAGGAAACATTCTTCCACGTCGTGTAACAGGAACATCTGCCAAGTATCAACGTAAACTTACAAAAGCAATCAAACGTGCACGTACAATGGCATTGTTACCTTTTGTTACAGAATAATTAAAAAAACCTTTAAATCCAGCTATATATTTATAGAATACTGGATTTGGGGTTTTTTTCTCTTTCTATGACTAAAAGTGGTTGCTCCCGCTATAGAGGGAGCTACTGTTTTGGACGCGTTCTTCGTTTTGGATAAATAGAAATCATTTTAATCAAGAGGATAACTGTGTACAATAAGGAGACCCATAAGTATAGATCGTTAATCGGGAAAAATAGGGCAAATAGTGTATAGATTGCAAAGGGTACAGTTGTTGCAAATGCGCTCATTTTCCATAAGATTGCAAAGCGTAGTTTTCGCTTCATTAATTTCGTTAGTCCAGTTCCTAAATAAGCAATTAATGATAGAAAAGAAAATACAATGACCAATAATGGTAAATAATAAAAGATGAAAAAGTAAATCATGAGGAAGAACAGGCTCATATTTGCACCAAGTCCACTAGGATTTGACACTTGTTCTATGAGTGATGGAATGGAAACAAAAAACAACAAAATCGCTAAGTAAATAACGACAATATCCATGCCGATCCGATTTAATCTAAATAAAGCTCTTTTATTAGGTAATTTGATACTATCTAAAAAGGTTTGCCAAAAAATCATTATTTTCATCCTTTTGAATGAAATTCATTATTCTATATAATATAATGAATTTCATAATACCGGTTTAGTGCAACATCGCTACAACATATAGTTTCGTTGATCCGTTCTTAACTACATATTGTATCGATGTTGCCGATTTTGGCAATTATGAAATTCATTCAATATAGTCAATAACCTCTATTATACTTAAAATTAAAAGTAGCGACCATTTAAATGTGGATAATTTAGTAGTATTCTTATAGGCTACGTAGAACCAATAGATAATCATGGTCTAGAAGTGAAGAACCCGCGTATGGATTAAACTAGAAAACCCCTTCATTCTAACGTACCATAGCATAAAAGGTGGTTATTCCCCAGGAAATACTTTACACCCTCCTATTCGACACCCCGTTCTACAGAAATCGTGTTATCATATTAGAATAAGGAAGTTATCAATGATAGAGGTGGGTTATGAATCAAACTAGAGAAGTAACAGACGGTGCTATGTGGTCAGCTATATATATAGTACTCTTATTGATCACGATTTTCATACCGTTTTTCATGTTAGTAGGGCTTTTTATATTGCCGATACCATTTATTATCTATGCATCTAAATATGATTGGCGACCTTCGCTCATTATGTTTGGAGCTATTATTATATTGAGTTTGTTTTTTGCTACGGCATTCACTTTACCGATGACGATCTTGTCAGGGATAGGTGGAATTATGATTGGTTCAGCAATTCATCACCGCTCGAGTGCATATGAAACATGGGTCCGTGGATCAATGGGGTTTATTGTCGGATTATTATTCGTGTTTTTGTTTACACAATTACTTTTACAGATCGATTTTGCAGCGCAAATGGATTCCGTTCTAGATGAATCTATGGAATTAAGTGAACAACTATTGGAGAAGTATGGATTTAATGGGACGGGAGAAGAAGGAATAGCTTTAATTGAGGAGAGCTTGTCACAAGTAAAAAACCTTATCCCTGTCGGAATTGCTATCGCGGGCATTATAATCGCATTCCTAAGTCAGTGGGCAGCCTATAAGGTCATGAACCGACTACAGTCAAAAGAAATGCATTTCCCACCATTCCGGATGCTGAACTTTCCTGTGGCAATCGTTTGGGTATATTTCATTCTATTAGTAACATCCTTTATGGAACTTGATCCGGATGGACTTCTCTCGATTACGGTAAGCAACTTTTCACTCTTAGTAGGATTTTTCCTAACATTACAGGGATTATCTTTTATATTCTTTTATTGGCATCATCGCAAGTGGTCTAAAGTATTACCGATCATAAGTGTTGTGGCAACAATATTATTCCCGTTTCTGCTCATTTATTTTATACGAATTATCGGTATAATTGATATAGGTTTTGGGTTAAGAAGTCGAATTGTAAATGGGGATAAGGAAAAATAACAGAACACGCCTGAATTGAGGTAGAAGGAGGCTACATGCTATGTCAGAATCACAAGGTAAACGTATATTCAGCAGTCATCTATGGGTTATTTATTCATTATCGGTTATTTTAGTAATTATCATATGGATTAACCAGTGGATACTTGGGCTCGTAATGACATTGTTATTAGTGGCATCCTTCTATTATAGTCTTCGGACAGAAAGAATATTACTGAATGAAACAGAGAAATATATATCAACGATCTCGCATCGCTTAGAAAAGGTTGGTGCAGAGACTTTATTAGAAATGCCAATTGGTATTATTTTATTTAATGAGGAATACCAAGTTGAATGGGTCAATCCCTATATGAATGAATTTATTAGTGGAGATACATTGGTCGGCCAATCCTTAAACAACCTGTCAGGGGATTTAGTTCAGCTTATCCAAGAAGACAACGATCAGATTAGATTTCAGCTGGATGATTTTGTATTTGAAACCATGGTAAAGAAGGAAGAACAGATTCTTTATTTATTGGATCAAACGAGTCATTCGGAGATTCAAACCTTGTATGCAGATGAACAGACAGTGATTGCCATCATCTATCTAGATAATTATGAGGAAATAACACAAAACATGGATGATACGGTTAAGAGTAAGTTAAACTCAAACGTAACATCTGTATTAAATCATTGGTCTAATAACCATGGTGTATATTTGAAACGGACATCACAAGATCGGTTTTTGGCGATTTTTACGCAATCGATCCTTCGAGATTTAGAACAATCAAAGTTTGGTATTTTAGATACAGTTCGTGAGCTAGATGTTGCCGAGAATCAGAAAAATCCTCTCACACTTAGTATTGGGATCGGGCTCGGAAACACGTCACTACCAACTCTTGGCGAGATTGCACAATCGAGTCTAGATTTAGCTTTAGGGCGTGGGGGCGACCAAGTTACCATTAAAGAGGATAGCGGGAAAGTTCGTTTCTATGGCGGAAAAACAAATCCAATGGAAAAGAGAACACGTGTGAGGGCTAGGGTCATATCACACGCATTAAAAGAACTTGTAAAAGCAAGTGACAAGGTCATTATTATGGGGCACAAGTCACCAGATATGGATTCATTAGGAGCAGCAATTGGTGTTTTAAATATTGCTAAATCCAACAGTGTTGAAGGTCATATTGTCTTTGATCCTGATGATGTAAACACAGGTATCTATCGGGTCGTAGAAGCGATGAAAAAAGACGATGAAATTTGGCAACATTTTATTGGTCCAGATAAGGCCGAGGAAATCATCACCGGCAGAAGTCTTGTCGTTGTTGTTGATACACATAAACCATCAATGGTTGCTAATCCCGCACTTCTAAAACGTGCTGATTATAAAGTAATTATTGATCATCATCGACGTGGAGAAGACTTTATAGAAAATCCAACATTAGTTTATATGGAGCCTTATGCATCATCGACTGCAGAACTTGTAACAGAACTACTTGAATACCAACCTAAGAACTTAAGACTTAAAATGTTGGAAGCAACAGCATTGTTGGCGGGCATTATCGTCGATACGAAAGGCTTCACTTTGCGAACGGGTTCCCGTACATTTGATGCTGCTTCTTATTTACGTTCAAAAGGCGCAGACACTGTTTTGGTACAACGATTTATGAAAGAGGATCTTGGGGTTTATGTTAGACGTAGTCAATTAATCGAACGTGCAGAACTTTATTATGGGGAGATAGCCGTATCTAAAGCTTCAGAGGGTCAGGTTTTTGATCAAATTTTAATCGCACAGGCGGCTGATACACTATTAACGATGACTGGCATCAATGCATCATTCGTTATTTCCGAGCGAAATGATGGTAAGATTGGTATTAGCGCACGTTCATTAGGCGATATAAATGTCCAAGTGATTATGGAGAAGCTAAAAGGTGGCGGGCATTTAACAAATGCAGCTACACAATTAGAAGATATTACAACAGACGAGGCAGAAAGATTATTAGTCGATATATTAAAGGAATATTTTGAGGGGAGCGATTCATAATGAAAGTAATCTTATTAAAAGAGGTAAAAGGTCAGGGAGTTAAAGGTGATATTATAAAGGTATCGGTAGGGTATGCGCGCAATTATTTAATTAAAAATAATTTAGCTGAGGAAGCAACACAGGGGAATATAAAAGCCTTAAAAACAAAGAAACGAAAAGATGCCCGTTTTGAACAAGAAGAAAAAGAACGTGCAGAAGCATTAAAAGAAGCTTTAGATAAAATAACTGTAGAATTATCAGCTAAAGCCGGTGAAGCCGGTCAACTCTTCGGCTCCATTACGAATAAACAAATCGCTGAACAATTAAAGAAAGAATATGGACATCAAGTTGATCGGAGAAATATCGAGCTTGACCAACCAATCAGAACACTTGGAGTGACAAAAATGCCTGTTAAACTCCATCCCGAAGTTACGGGTACGATAACGGTTCAGATCTCCGAGAAGAAATAATATGGCCATTATATGAGGGTAAGAAAGTCTTTTTTATCAAGGAGGTTTAGGAATGAGCCAAGTATGGAATGACCGTACACCACCACATAATATTGAAGCAGAGCAAGCAGTCATTGGGGCAATATTTCTTGAGCCTGGAGCATTCTCCGCAGCATCAGAGATTTTACTTGCGGAAGATTTTTACCGGGCAAGTCATCAGCGTATCTTTCAATCGATGATGACTCTCTCTAATAAGGGAGAGCCAATTGATCTTGTAACCGTCACAACCTTATTGTCGAATGAACAAGTTTTAGATGAAGCAGGCGGGGTTTCTTATCTGGCAGATATAGCAAGTAGTGTACCGACCGCAGCAAATATCGAGTATTATAGCAAAATTGTTGAGGAAAAGGCACTATTACGACGCTTGATTCGTACAGCAACAGATATTGTTACAACGACATTTGATAAAGAGGGCGAAGTAGAGGACCTTTTAAATGAAGCGGAAAAGAATATCTTGGAAGTGTCCAGCCGGAATAATGCCGGGGCTTTTAAAGCCATTAAGGATGTTCTCATTGATGTGTACGATAATATTGAAACCTTACATCAAAGTGATTCACGAGTAACAGGTGTAGCTACTGGTTATCGAGATTTGGATCAAATGACATCTGGCTTCCAAAAAAATGACTTAATTATTATTGCGGCAAGGCCATCAGTCGGTAAAACCGCTTTTGCACTTAATATTGCTCAAAATGTAGCAACCAAAACTGAGGAAAATGTAGCGATCTTTAGTTTAGAGATGGGTGCAGATCAACTTGTATCCCGGATGCTCTGTGCTGAAGGAAATATTGATTCACAGCGATTGCGAACAGGGAAGCTTGAACCAGATGACTGGGGGAAGTTAACAATGGCTATGGGGAGTCTTTCCAACGCGGGTATTTTCATTGATGACTCTCCGGGAATCCGTGTAAATGAAATACGGTCAAAATGCCGGCGCCTCAAACAGGAACATGGGCTTGGGATGATTATTATTGATTATTTACAATTGATTCAAGGAAGCGATAGTTCACGAGAAAATCGGCAACAAGAAGTATCCGAAATCTCACGTTCCTTAAAGGGACTGGCACGGGAACTAGAGGTACCATTAATTGCACTCTCACAATTATCACGTGGTGTTGAACAGCGACAAGATAAACGACCAATGATGTCTGACTTACGTGAGTCAGGGAGTTTAGAGCAAGATGCCGATATTGTTGGCTTTTTATATCGTGATGATTATTATGATACAGAATCAGAACAGCAAAACATTATCGAAATCATTATTTCCAAACAAAGAAATGGACCTACAGGTACGATTGAATTAGCTTTTGTAAAAGAATATAATAAATTTGTTGATTTGGATCATCGCTATCAATCAGCCGATATACCACCGACACCGATTCAAGTATAAAGAGAAATCCGAGTGAGGATGCTTCCTTAAGCATCTTCATCGGATTTTTTTAGGAAGATGTCTACACTGATAAGTATGCAGCAGGATCTTTTCATCTAATAGATGGAACCAATGTTTTAGGTTAACAATATGCTTTGGGTCGCTTTTCGGTAAGGTTTTTTATGCTGACAATATGGATCATTACTGGTATGCTTGAAGGTAAGATATTTTTATTAAAGTACGCTAATCTATAAAAAAGTTTTATAGGGAAGGTAATGATCAACAACCAAATATAATTAAAGCATGTTTATATGCGCATGGAAGTAATATATTGAGATGATAAGTGAAAACAAACAAAGGATGTGGAAAAATGAGTACTAAAATATTAGTAGTAGATGACGAACAACCGATCGCTGATATTCTAAAATTCAATCTTGAAAAAGAAGGATATGAAGTTATTTGTGCGTATGATGGGGACGAGGCAGTCGAACTTGCTGAGGCTGAACAGCCTGATTTGGTCTTATTAGATATTATGCTCCCAAAGCGAGATGGGAATGAGGTTTGCAGAGAGATTCGAAAAACACAGACGATGCCGATTATCATGTTAACCGCAAAAGATTCTGAGATCGATAAAGTGTTAGGTCTTGAACTCGGAGCAGATGACTATGTGACAAAGCCGTTTAGTAATCGTGAATTAATCGCCAGAGTGAAGGCGAATTTACGAAGACAAGAAACGCCCGATACTACGGTTAAAACAACGAAAGATATTGTCATTGACAATCTTGTGATTCACCCTGATGCTTACTCTGTTTCAAGAGATGGGGATCATATAGATTTAACACATCGTGAATATGAATTATTACATTATTTAGCCCGGCATATTGGTCAAGTGATGACACGTGAACATTTACTTGAAACAGTATGGGGATATGATTATTTTGGGGATGTTCGCACGGTTGATGTAACCGTCCGGAGACTTCGTGAAAAAATTGAGGAGAACCCAAGTAGCCCAACATGGATTATTACGCGTAGGGGTGTCGGCTATTATTTGCGAACTCCTGAGCGGGAGTAACAATAATGAAAAAGGTTGGTTTTTTTCGCTCGATACAGTTTAAATTTATTATTATCTATATATTATTATTGCTCATAGCAGTCCAGTTGATCGGTTCATACTTTGTGCGGGAACTCGAGGCAGATTTATTAGATGCTTTTAAGGGATCTGTTAGTGATCGAGTCGACTTGTTGAATTACAATTTAACGGATGCGTTTAATGAGGAAAGGTCTGAGGATGAGGACGCCACCACCCTAGAGGAAGATGTTCAAGGTATTGTGGCAAATATTGATATGAATCCCATTACGAGCCTACAAGTTATCAATAGCGAAAGACGTGTAATTGGAACAAATGATTATACGATCAAAGATCTAATTGGAAAAAAGACAATCGACGATAATGTACAGAAGGCATTTTTATACGGCTCATCCATTGACAATACACTATTAAACAATGATACGGGAGAGCAAATTTATGTGAGAGCTGATCCGATCTATGATAAAGATGACAGTGTGATTGGGATTATTTACCTCGAGGCATCGCTTGAAGAGGTATATGATCAGGTCGAGGATATTAACCGAATTATCATTCAGGGATCTCTTATCGCTATAACGATCTCGGCAATTTTAGGTATTTTAGTTGCTCGTGCTTTTACAAAGCCGATTATTGAAATGCGACAACAAGCATTAACAATGGCAAAGGGGGATTTTACCCAGAAGGTAAATGTTTACGGGTCCGATGAAATCAGTCAATTAGCAGATACTTTTAATGATTTGAATGATCGACTAAAATACTCCATGCAAGCGGTAGAGAAGGAAAAACAAAAGCTTAGTTCTGTCCTAGCTAGTATGTCAGAAGGTGTTATCGCTACTGATAAAGATGGTGAAGTGACATTGATTAATGAATCGGCTGGGAAGTTAATTGGTCGGAACCCGAATAAATTAATAGGCATTCCATTATTGGATCTCCTAAATATTGAAGATCGCATTGTTGACATAAACGATTTGGAAACGAGTGGTTCAATTATCATCGATCTGAGTGATGATGATATCTACCTAATTCGGGCGAACTTTTCAATTATTTATGCTGAAGATAATCAAGTAACAGGTTTTATTACAGTGCTAAGCGACGTTACGGAAGAAGAAAAGATGGAGCAAGAGCGTCGTGAATTTGTTTCAAATGTATCCCATGAACTCAGAACCCCTCTGACAACAATGCGAAGCTATCTTGAGGCACTTTCAGATGGAGCATGGGAAGATAAAGAAATTGCACCACGGTTCCTCAGTGTGACCCAAAATGAAACAGAGCGTATGATACGGCTCGTGAATGACCTTCTCCAATTATCAAGAATGGATCAGAAGGAATATTCACTACATCGAAAACGTACAGAATTTATCGCGTATTTTGATAGTGTGATTGAGCGCTTTGAAATGAATCTAGAGGATAATATAATCTTCAAAAGAGAGTTACCTTCAAAAGAATATTATGTTTGGCTAGATGAAGATAAGATGAGCCAAGTACTAGACAATATCATTTCTAATGCGATTAAATACTCACCAGAAGGTGGCGTCATACGGTTTAAGGTAAGTCAGACGTTAAATCGAAATCGTGAACTGTTAGTCCGTATTGAAGATGAAGGATTAGGGATACCCTATGATAAACGCCATAAAATATTTGAGCGCTTCTATCGATCCGATCGAGCCCGAACGAGACAGCTAGGTGGATCCGGTCTAGGATTAGCCATCACGAAGGATCTTGTGGAGGCCCATTATGGTAGGATCTGGGTTGAAGGAACGGAAGGTAAAGGAACGACAATTTTATTCACACTGCCGCTAATAAATAAGAGGCGGAGGGGTCAGTCATGAATATCGAAATCGTAAAAACTTATATACTCATCCTTCTTGTTGTGATTAGTTTAGTGCTTACTTTAGCTTTGTCTAATAATCAACCGAAACAAGAAACAATCCATAATGCAACGTCAGAATATGTGAATGAAGTTGATTTGGGTGGCCAAGAAGAAACGAAACACCGCATGATCGAACCGAGATCGATTATATTTCATAATAATGAGCGTTATTATGGATTCTCTGAACAATCGGAGGAGAAGAAACTCTATCATGACATGCAAGAATGGGCGCTAGATGATGTTAAAACAAGTGTGGCCGACGGTCCACCTACAGATGATATAAAAGTTGAGGTCGCTTTTCCAACGGCAATGCCAGTAGAAGTTATTAAAAGTGCCTTTAATCTTAATACAGATGCCTCATTACCAGATTGGTCCTTCCAGCGGATGTTTATCACATTTAATCAATCTGAATCCATCTTAAATGTGCATTTCATCTCGACTGATGATCGGAAGGAAGTTACCGCTATTGCAAGAAATACGAAATTATACAACACGCTTAGAACGTATATGACGGATGATGTAAAGTTAAGTGAATTTATGACCCTTAACACTGGTCATTTACCGATTTACTTTCCAGTGGAGGGGCCAGAGATGAAAGCACGTTCTTTTGCCTTTAATCATATTGATACGGATTTATTAGTTAATGCGTTATTTAATAATCCGTCTTCGGTAAATCTGAATGCGGGCGAAGCCTATTATACAGATGGACAGAGGGGAATGGAGATTTTAAATGACGGTGAGAGCATGGAATTCGTTAACCCCATCCATTCTAATAAAGAGCATAAAGATGCTATGGAGCTGCTCGAACAGAGCCTCAGCAATATAAATGGTCATAAAGGATGGACAGATAAATACTTCCTAGAAGAGATCGATACGAATGCTGATTTGATTCGGTACCAAATGAAATATGATGATTATCCCGTCTTTAATAGTAGTGGGCTAACTGTCATCGAGCAGCAATGGTTTAACCAAGAATTGCACTCGTACAAACGCCCCTTATTTAGTTTGAATAACTTACTTACAAGTGATGTTGTATCTTTGCCTTCAGGTAAAGAAGTTAGTTATTATTTAGAAACCAATGATTATTATATCGTATCGGATATTCAAGATGTTCGGATCGGTTATAAGTTAACTTATTCAGAACAAGCTTCATATAGTGTCATACTAGAGCCTAGCTGGTATGTGAAATACAATGATGAATGGCAGGAAATTAAAGTTGAAGATTTAAATAGTTATAAAAAGGGAGGTAGTTGAGGATGCAATGGGGGAAAATCAAAACACTATTTATTCTCAGCTTCCTCATCTTAAACATTTATTTACTAGTTCAACTTCTTGAAAAGCAGGAAGATGCGGATAAAGATATATTAGAACGCTCAGAATCAACCATTGAAGAACAACTTAAAGAAGACCAGATCGTTATTCCTGAATTGCCAGAGGAACAAGCAAAAGAACCTTATATTTCCGTAAAAGAAAAGGTGTTTGAAGAAGAGGACTTTCATAAATATGATGGTTTTAAAGATCAGCGGACGGTAATTGTAGATAAAACCTTAGTCGTATCTGCTTTTAAAAAGCCAAAGAAATTTCCATCTGATGCGTCAAAAGAAACAATTGAGAATTTTGCCAAAAAGAACTTTGCATTTCCAGATGATTATGTGTATTGGAATTGGAATAAGGAAGCGAATGTATTAATTTTTTTCCAGGTAAAAAATGATCGGCCTGTTTATTATAATCAAAATGGGATGATTGTCATTTATTTAAATGATGACGATGAGATGGAGTTCTACACACAAACGATGTTAGGTGAGGAAGATGCTCGACAAGATAAAAGTTCATTAATAAAGCCAATAAAAGCGATCGAAATATTATACAACGCGAATGAATTATGGACTGGTGAAGAGATCACAAAAGTTGATATTGGCTTCCATACGAGAGCACCTAAACCTAGTGGTGTACAAGTTTTTGTACCCGCATGGAAAGTAACGGTAAATGATGAACGTGATTATTTTGTAAATGCAATTGAAGGCTGGGTCTTTTCTAATGAGGAAATTGATTTTATCGAAACAACCTTGACTTATCATATCGAAAGAATCGAATCGATTGTTGATCATAAAGAGATACGTAAAAAAACATTAAAAATACTAAAAGATAAATTATCAGAAATCGACCGGGGGGATTAACATGGCATTACGATTTAGTGTGTTAGCATCAGGAAGCTCGGGGAATGCCTTTTATATTGAATCAGACCAGGAGAGGTTACTCGTTGATGCTGGATTAAGTGGCAAACAATTAGATCGCCTGTTTAGTGAGGTTCACGTAGATCCAGCCAATCTTACAGGTATATTAGTCACACACGAACATGGTGACCATATAAAAGGATTAGGTATTATTGCACGAAAATATAATTTACCAATTTATGCAAACCGAAAGACATGGAAAGCCATGGAAAATTCACTTGGAAAGTTATCACTCGATCAAAAACACCATTTTGAAATTGGAGAAATGAAGACATTTGGTGACATTGATGTCGAACCATTTGGTGTGTCACACGATGCCGTGGAGCCGATGTTTTTCACGTTCCATAATAACAATAAGAAAGTCGCTCTTGTGACAGATTTAGGGTATGTGTCGGATCGGATCAAAAAAACGATAGAAAATGCTGATGCCTATATTTTTGAAGCAAACCATGATGTCGAAATGTTGCGTATGGGGCGATATCCATGGAGTGTGAAGCGGAGGATATTAGGAGATTCTGGTCATGTGTCAAATGAGGATTGCGCTTTAGCACTATGTGATATTATTGGAAATCAAACAAAGCGTATTTATTTAGCCCATTTAAGTAAAGATAACAATATGAAAGACTTGGCCAGAATGTCTGTTCATAATATATTGCAAGAACGTGGGATCGAAATGGATCTATTTGATACAGATCCAATGAAGCCAACGCAAATGTTTGAAGTCAGCTAGTTTTGATGTTGCTGATCTTGGTAATTATGAAATTCATTCAGTTGTTTCATTCATGATCTGGGTCGTATAATCTAATATAATGAGGTGATATGGTGGATAATAATAATGGTGAAGGCAATCATTATCCTGCTGTAAAACAGAAGCGTTCATGGCTCATTCCACTCCTGCTAGGTATGATCATCGGTATACTTATTGTGGCATTTGCCATACCAGAAGTTATTAATTTCACAAAAAATGATGGTGAAGAACCGGAGTTAGATAATGAGCAAACAACGAAGACCGCCCAAGTTAATTATGATGTAACAACACAAATTACGGATGTTGTGGAGGATGTCTCAAGTGCTGTTGTAGGGGTAACGAATATTCAACTTCAAGAAGATTTCTGGCAACAACAGGATGGAGACGAAGCGGGGACAGGTTCTGGTGTCATTTATAAAACAGAAGGCTCCCATGCTTATATTGTAACGAATCACCATGTGATAGAAGGCGCGGATGAAGTTGATGTCATCTTATTTGATGAGACAAACGTCAAGGCCGAGGTTCTTGGAGCAGATTTGTTTTCCGACTTAGCTGTATTGAAAATTGATAATAAGAAAGTCGAAAAGGCGATAAAGATGGGATCATCTGACTCATTGAAAGTCGGTGAACCAGCAATCGCCATTGGAAATCCATTGGGTCATATGTTTTCCGGCTCGGTTACAAAAGGAGTGATCAGTGGAACACAAAGGACCATACCAATGGACTTTAACCAAGATGGACGAGCAGATTGGCAAGCAGAGGTTATTCAAACAGATGCAGCGATCAACCCTGGTAATAGTGGTGGTGCTCTCATTAACATTGAAGGAGAGCTCATTGGGATTAATTCGATGAAGATTAATCAAACAGCTGTAGAGGGGATTGGTTTTGCCATTCCAATTGATGCTGCGCAACCAATCATTCAAGAGTTAGAAGAAACAGGGAATGTAACACGGCCATATCTTGGAATTGAACTGTATTCATTAGACGAAGTACCAAAATCAGAATGGGAGAGAAGTTTAAATCTGCCGAGCGAAGTGGAAGGTGGAATTTATATTTGGAGTATTGAACCATTATCCCCCGCTGAGAAAGGTGGATTAGAACGCTTAGATGTCATTACGGAGCTTGATGGTCAAGATATAAATGACACGATTGATTTACGAAAGGTACTCTATCAAGATAAAGAGGTTGGCGACAAAATTGAGATTACGTTTTACCGTGATGGTGAAAAGAAAGAAGCAACAATTGAATTAGGTAAGCAGGAATAAACATTCTTTATGGGCTATTTCCCAAAGAGGGAGATAGCTCATAATTTTATAAAGATAAAAAGTATCCACAATAAGAGATACTTATGCACATACAGTGGATTGTTTTTTAGTGAAATCAATATATAGCTTGTTAATAAGTTAAAAAACAAGATAGGGGGGAACACTTGTGCATATGTGTATAACTTTGTGGATAAGTGTGCTCCCTAGTAATATTCATGATCGTGAAAAAGGAAGTGTAAAATGATACGTCGTTTTATTTCATATTATAAGCCACATCGCCGTTTATTTATGATCGATTTTACGAGCGCTGTGATTGTGGCACTATTAGAGTTAGCATTTCCCGTTGCCGTTCAATGGTTTATCGATAAATTACTGCCTGGTGGTAATTGGAATATTATCATTCTGACAAGTATTGGCTTGTTGTTAATCTATTCCTTGAGTACATTTTTACATTATGTCGTAACTTATTGGGGACATAAGCTCGGAGTTAATATTGAGACAGATATGCGTGAGGATTTATTTAATCATGTACAAAGGCAGTCTTACCGATTTTTTGATAATACAAAGACAGGTCATATTATGAGCCGAATTACAAATGACTTATTTGAGATTGGTGAGTTAGCCCATCATGGACCAGAAGATTTATTTATTGCTGTGATGACATTCTTCGGTGCTTTTTGGATTATGCTTACGATTAATGTAAAATTAGCTCTGGTCATTTTATTTATCGTACCGATTTTAATCGTTTTAATTACATATAGTAATATTCAAATGAGTAAAGCATGGAAGGAAATGTATGAAAATATTGCTGGAGTAAACGCCAGAATCGAAGACGCTGTAGCAGGTGTACGTGTTGTACAATCCTTTACAAATGAAGATTTTGAAAGAGAACGTTTTATTGATAATAATAATCGATTTAGGAAAACGAAGATAAAGGCTTATAAAGTGATGGCATTTGTAAGTGCTAATATTTATATGATGATGCGTTTTATGACTTTAGTTGTCCTCGTTTATGGTGCTTGGTTAAGTTTTAATGGGGAATTAACCAACGGAGAATTTGTTGCCTTTATTTTATTTGTTAATGTTCTCTTTAAACCCATTGAGAAAATTAGTGCCTTACTTGAAATGTATCCAAAAGGCATGGCAGGATTTAAACGCTTTATTGACTTATTGGATGTAGAACCCGAAATAAATGATCGCGAAAACGCAAAGTCAGTAACCCATTTACAAGGCGAAATAGCCTTTGAACAAGTGACTTTTGGTTATGAAAAAACACATGAACCGGTTTTGCGATCGATTAACTTTAAAATAAACGCGGGAGAAACGGTCGCATTTGTCGGCCCGTCTGGAGCGGGGAAAACAACGATCAGTGCACTTATTCCAAGGTTTTATGATGTGGATCAAGGCCGGATTACAATCGATAACTTGGATGTCCGAGATGTGACCAAGAAGTCATTACGTTCACAAATTGGGATCGTCCAACAAGATGTTTTTCTCTTTACGGGAACATTGCGGGAAAATATCGCCTACGGAAAGCTTGATGCTACAGATGAAGAAATCTATCAGGCTGCTAAACAAGCCCATATGGAAGATTTCATTCAAGAATTGCCAGCTGGTTACGAAACAGAGGTCGGTGAGAGAGGGTTAAAACTTTCAGGCGGACAAAAGCAGCGAATTGCTATTGCACGAATGTTTCTTAAAAACCCGCCAATACTCATTCTTGATGAGGCTACATCGGCATTAGATACAGCAACAGAATCAATTATTCAGGAAGCATTAACAGAACTCGCTAAAAATCGTACAACAATAATCATTGCCCATCGATTAGCAACGATTAAAAATGCAGATCGAATTATCGTTGTGACCGAGAATGGAATTGAAGAAGAAGGCACACATGCTGAGTTAATTCAACAAGATGGTATGTTCGCGAATTTACATCATTTGCAAATGAATTAAATGACAGAGGATTTTCTCTATACGAGAAGATCCTCTGTTTTTTACATTTTCACTCTATGTTGATCTCTTCGCTCTTTCGTAACCAAATGTAAGATAATACCAGTAAAGAGCACACCACTAATTAGATTACCAATGGTTACGGGGATTTGGTTCCATATCCACCAATCTCCGAAGCCGATGTCTGCCCCCATCATCATCGCTGTTGGGATGACGAACATATTAACAACGGCATGTTCAAAACCTTGTGCAAAAAATATAAAGATGGGAATCCACATCGCCGCAATTTTACCAATCGTAGCTTTTGATGTAAATGCCATAACGGCTCCCATCGTGACCATCCAGTTACATAATAAAGCATTCACGAACAGAACAATCATGCCTTCTGTCCCCATTTCCTTGTATAAGACCGTTTTAGCTTCGGCAACATGAATGATCTTATCAATTAGAGGGGTATCGGTTATATTACCAAACTTTGTAATCGAGATACTAAATAGTAGACCGTAAAAAAGGCTACCTATTAGATTACCTATAAAGGCCCAGGTTAAATTACGTATCATTAGTGTCATGGTTGTCTTTCCGCGCAACTTCGCAATAGTCATGATAGCGAATGACCCGGTGACAAGTTCAAGGTTTAATAATAAAATCATGACGAAACCAGTCGGGAATATAATCGCCCCAACAAGATCAAAACCAGTTTGTGTAGATCCCGTAAAAGCGAGCGTTGTAGCAAATCCTAAAAAGGCACCCGATAAAATAGATTTTAGTAAAATATCACTTACAGATAACTTCCCTTTCTTTTCTCCTGCCTGAACGATTGAGCGAACGACCTCATTTGGTTGTACATAATCCATCTTTTACTCCCCCACATGATTTTTCTTTGGTATACTCTAGTTTTGATCACAGTTTACATGATGAAAAAATACAAAGAGTGATTGAAATCACATTTTATAGGAGCGTGATGATTAATTATGTAGAGATTGTGAGGAATAGTAAAAGGAGTGCAATTATTGTCTGTTTTTGTAGTTATTCCCCGGGGAATGTTGAAAAAGGAAGTGGGGGTATTCTAGTCCATTGCAGTCCAATCTTCCTTTAGCATTCCCCAGACAATATGATCAACATAATGATCATACAGCCATTCTACTTGTCTTAACTGACCTTCATTTTTATAGCCGATGGATTTGGGTATCGTTTGGCTTCTTTTATTCCCGTACGCGGTATGAATAACAACCCGATTCATGTCAAATTGATGGAAAGCACATTCTGTGAGAAATCGTACAACACGCTTCATAATTCCCTGTCCTTGTGAATCAATCGATAGCCAGTAACCAATTTGGGCAATACGGTTCGTCCAATCAAAATAGTTATAACCTGCGATACCAACAAGTTCATCATGATAGAAAACGCCTACCGTTAATCCTTTACGCTCAGCATATAATTGAAAACCATTTTGAATAAAGGAGAGAGAGTCTTCGACAGATTGTGTATCATCAAGCCATGGAAGCCATTCGCGTAAATATTCCCTAGAACGATCCGTTATTTCGAATAATGGTTTGGCATCCTTATTGGCTAACATTCGAAGTGTAATTTCTTCATCAACATCTTCAATAAACATTTAACCCATCTCCTATTTTTATTTCATCTTATTGTGTACACCAGTATACCATAGGATCGTATGTTGACGACAAATCCATCTGAATATATACTATGGGGTAATTGGAATGGTGGCGCTATCAATTGGGCGCTGGGGAGGTTTAATGAAGGGAGATACAGTATGGGTAATTATGGAGACGAAATTCAATTTGAAAAATATCAAATGATGATGGATCCGGATCCGGAGCGCCTACCTGTTAGTTACGAAGAGTGGAAAGATCGGGCGCGTCAAGTGTTAGATGTTCGAGCTTATGATTATGTTGCTGGCGGTGCTGGTGGGGAAAGGACGATAAAGGAGAATGGAGCAGCCTTTGATCGTTGGAAGATTGTCCCAAGAATGCTGCGAAATATAGAGGACCGGGATCCTTCTGTGGAGTTGTTTGGGGAAACATATTCATTTCCGATCTTACATGCTCCCATCGGTGTCCAATCCATCATTCATGATCACGGAGATTTAGGGTCGGCGAGGGCGTGTAGGGAGCTGGGAATCCCATTCATCGCTAGTTCAGCGTCAACAGCTCCCATGGAGGAAATTGCTAGAGAGATGGGGGATGCTCCGCGCTGGTTCCAATTGTACTGGAGTAGTGACCTCGAAATTGTCGCAAGCTTTCTCAGACGTGCAGAGAAATCGGGATATACAGCGATTGTTGTGACATTGGATACACCTATGATGGCATGGCGTGAACGCGATTTAAAAAATGTTTATTTACCATTTTTACTGGGTGAAGGGGTTGGGAATTATTTTACAGACTCAGCCTTTTGTTCCCAACTGAAACAGCCACCAGAAGAGGATCCTTTTGGAGCCGTGATGCATTGGGCAACGGTGTTCGGAAATACGAGTTTAACATGGGAGGATATTGCTTTTCTTAGGAAACATACAAAACTACCGATCCTTTTAAAAGGGATTTTACATCCGGGGGATGCTACACGTTCTTTAGAATATGGAGTTGACGGAATTATTGTCTCCAATCATGGCGGACGCCAAGTAGATGGTGCAATCGGAGCACTTGATGCACTGCCACTCATCTGTGATGTTATTCAGGATCAAATACCAGTATTAATGGATAGCGGGATTAGGCGTGGCTCAGATATTGTAAAGGCATTAGCACTCGGTGCAAAAGCTGTTCTCGTTGGGCGACCATGTATGTATGGATTAGCTGTAGCGGGTGAATCAGGGGTCAAAGCAGTCTTGCAGCACTTGATGGCAGATTTGGATATTACAATGGCACTCGCAGGTGAAAGATCGGTTAGAGAAATTGGTCCAACGATTGTTAGAAAGATCGATAACTGAGAAAAAGGAAGTTCGTATAGGGGGAACCGAATCGTGGAAAATGATGTGATTGTAGTCGGAGCTGGACTGGCTGGTTTAGTCGCAACAGCCGAAATTGCTGATGCTGGTTATCATGTTTTATTACTGGATCAGGAACCAGAAGCCTCATTAGGTGGTCAGGCCTGGTGGTCTTTTGGTGGTTTGTTTTTTGTTGACTCACCCGAACAGCGACGCATGCGGATTAAAGACTCCAAGGAGTTAGCCTGGCAAGATTGGCTAGGTACAGCTGGATTTGACCGGGAGGAAGATTATTGGGGAAGAAAGTGGGCAGAAGCCTATCTTGAGTTTGCAACGAATGAAAAGCGCTCTTGGTTACGGAGTATGGGAATTCGGATCTTTCCTATTGTTGGTTGGGCAGAGCGTGGAGGCTATCTTGCCGATGGGCACGGGAATTCTGTACCTCGATTTCATATTGTTTGGGGGACCGGTCCGGCAATTGTTGCTCCGTTTGAGCGACGCGTACGTGAACATATTAAAAATGGACTCGTAACATATAAACCACGACACCGGGTTGATCATCTCCATCAGAGTGATGAGCGGATCACAGGAGTAAGCGGTTCCATATTAACACCCAGTTCAGCGAATCGTGGTGAAGCTAGCTCTAGAGAAGTCATTGACGATTTCGGTTATGAAGCGAAAGCTGTCGTCATTTCGAGTGGTGGAATAGGCGCAAATCTCGACTTGATTCGCGAAAACTGGCCTGATCGGTTAGGAAAGCCTCCTCAAAGGATGATCTCCGGTGTGCCCGCACATGTTGACGGACGTATGTTAGCAATTACTGAACAAGCAGGGGGACAGATCGTAAATCGAGATCGAATGTGGCATTATACAGAAGGAATAAAAAACTGGAATCCAATATGGGAAAAACATGGGATTCGAATTTTACCTGGGCCATCTTCCATCTGGTTAGATGCGGAAGGCCAACGATTCCCTGCTCCAAACTTTCCAGGGTTTGATACACTCGGAACATTAGAGGCCATTCAAAAGACGGGATATGACTATTCATGGTTCATTTTAACGCAAAAAATAATTGAACGAGAATTTGCGTTATCAGGATCTGAACAAAACCCAGATTTAACGGGTAAAAGCATTCGGAAAGTACTTGCTAGAGCCTTGCCTGGTGCCCCTGGACCTGTACAGTCATTTAAAGATAAAGGGGAGGATTTTGTTGTGTCGGACAACATAGAGGATCTTGTCATGGGCATGAATCAGCTGACGAATGAGGATTTATTGGATGTCACAACAATCGAACAACAACTTCTAGCAAGAGATCGGGAAATGGATAATAAGTTTACGAAGGACTTACAAATCACAGCCATTCATGGAGCTCGTTTCCATTTAGGGGATAAATTAATTCGTACCGCAAAGCCACATAAGATACTAGATTCTAAAAATGGTCCGCTAATCGCTGTCCGATTGAATATTTTAAGCCGTAAAACATTAGGTGGACTACAAACAAACTTATCGGGACAAGTATTAAATGGGGATGGAAATCCGCTTAAAGGACTTTATGCGGCTGGTGAAGTATCAGGATTTGGTGGTGGCGGTTTGCACGGATATCGTTCGCTTGAAGGAACGTTTCTAGGTGGGTGTTTATTTACGGGCCGTGTCGTTGGCCGTGCACTTGCTAAACAATTAGCAAATGAATGAGCCCCAGATTATGTTCCCACTTCAGCTTAGCGATGCATATGATACGATGGTAAATGCGCAAAAAGGATGTGAGCAATGGTGGGCTTGTATATTAATCACCATGATGAACAAATGGTCTATGAAAATAAAGAGCCAATCCATGCACAGAATCAAAGGTATTTTAAAAGTGGCCATTTATCAGAATTCCTTAAGGAACAGCAGAAAACAAGTGACTTATTATCTGAATCAATTAATCGTGTCATATGTGCAACAGATGAACAACAGATCGTTCAAACGAAACGATGGAAAGAAGCGAATCATCGGTTGACAGAATTGCACTCCATGATTGGAAATGATCGCCTTGTAGAAAAGGATGTACTCGATAAAATATTAGAACAGATACATCGTCAAGAGCAGTTGTTTGAACAAATCGAGAACAAGGAAACCATTCAAGAAGAATTACTCACGCGGATGAAGCAACAAGAGGCTCTTATGGAAAAGGTGTTAAGGAAAATCGCTAACTTTCGCTCCATTTTATTTGAGCGAACGAGTTTCCTAACTGATAAAATTGAAGATAACTACCACTTAACCACTACACTTATTTATAATTTATGGTCCGGATCTGATCCGCTACCAACCTTTCACATGTCCCGAGAGAATGAAAAAAAAGTCGATTAGCAAAAGTGGAGGATCGTAGGGTTACTTTTTAGATATTGTTTAAGCTTGTGTAGATAATGCACGGCTACCCAATTGATCAATCCACAATAACAGGGATATCCTCTGCAACCTGTCGTGAGCCTAAAGACCTAGCCATAAAGTAATGCTACAAATAACGGAATATCTTTCTTAAGATAACCCCCTCTATACTGTTAGCAAGTAAGTATAATAGAGGGAGGGAAATAGACTTATGATCCGACAAGTAGGCGTTACTTTTTTAGCTTTCGTTCTAATCTTTAGCTCTTTCGTTGTGACTGGGGTCGAGACGGCAGTTGCTTCAGAAGCTGGGCCACCTTATCCAGGTGGGGAATGGGAGCCACAACCAGCTTCATATGGCATTGTAGAGGAAGATAATATTTCGATAGAGATGTCAGATGGGACGAAATTGCTGGCGAAAATTTATCGACCAGCAGATCTTGAAACAGGGGAAGCGGTTGACGAGGAATTTCCCGTTATTTTATCGCAAACACCATACAAGAAATCCATCGCTAATATTGGTGAGGAATTACTAGGTGTGGGAGGAGCGGCAGGTTATTATCCATATTTAATCGAAAGGGGTTATATCAATGTGATCGTTGATGTCCGAGGAACAGGGTCATCCGCAGGTACATGGGAGTTCCTAGGGGAGCGTGAACGACAAGATGGTGTGGAGCTTGTTGACTGGAGTGCGGAAATTCCAGGATCCAATGGTAGAGTCGGGTTAGCAGGTGCATCTTATTTAGGAATTAACCAGTTGATAACAGCGGGCCTTGTTGATGAAGACTCACCGTTAGAGGCGATCTTTCCCGAAATCGCAAGTCATGACCTTTACCGTGATGCTGTCACACAAGGGGGGATTCCGGATGCTTTATTTGCCCTGCCATGGCTAGGATTACGTGCTGTCTTAGATATTTTACCAGGCGATCATTTATTGGAAAATCCAAAAGAAGCCATTGAGACCCAGATCGGACATATTGAACATTTAGAAGATTTTTATGCACCATTTATTGAAAATGTGTTAGCAGGGGGGGATAAATCGTTTGATAGTGAATTTTGGGAAGATCGATCACCAAAGAACTATTTAGCACAAATTGTTGAAAATGATATCCCTGCCTTTATGGTTGGCGGATGGCATGATCTATTTCAACGGGGATCACCCATGAACTATTCCGGCTTGCAGAACGCATCGGTAGGGAGACCAGTCGATGCCCCCATGCTTGATTCACAAGAAGTAACAGGTAAATATCAACTTGTGATGGGACAATGGTATCATACGACTGCTTTACTAAATGATCAATTAAACCCATTACGCCTTCAATGGTTTGATAAATGGCTGAAAGATGTTGATACAGGAATTGAGCAAACCGATACCCCGCTCCATGTGTTTGAAATGGATTCTGACAGATGGGTAGATACAGCGCATTATCCGTTTCCCGAATCAGATGTAGAAACCTATTATTTCCGTAAAGGAAGAGCGTGGAGCGCTCCATCATTGAATGATGGTTATTTATCAGAGGATAAACCGACAACGGATTCTCGCCTTGCGAATGATGGTGTTTTATGGAATTTAGTGAGTAGTCCGTTTTCGTTACAAACAGAGCAATGGTCAATGGGACTCTCCAGCTTTGTAGGCGGTGTTTTTGGTTTGCCAGAGTTTCCAATGGATGATCGAAGTTTCCAAATGGGAGGATTAACATATACAACAGAACCACTTGAAGAGGAAAAGGTTATCGCAGGTCCTATTAATGTTACCTTGTTTGCTAAATCGACAAAACCAAATACTCAGTTTGTCGTCACCGTGCAAGATATTGCGCCAAATAAAGTGTCAAAACCAATTACCTCAGGTGCGATCATTGGTAATCAGCGTACATTAAACGAGGAAGAAAGTTGGTATGATGGGAATGGAGAATTATTAATACCCCATCATTCGTATACAGAAGCATCACAAAATCCAGTACCAAAAAATAGTGTGGAACGATATGATATTGAGGTGTTTCCAACAATGGCTTCAATTGAAGCAGGCCACCGTATTCGGGTGACGATAACAACCGCGGATACACCACACCTCTTACCAACAATTGATCAACATAAAGATTTACGCTTTGGAAGGTATCAGGTGATGCGGACATCAACATATCCTTCGCATATTAATTTACCTTTATCATCACCAGGTGAATTTGAAGAGAGTGAAGTTATTTGGGGACCGAATAAGTAAGTAGGGATTCCAAATCGGCAGTGTACTCATTAGGTTTTGGTAGCAGTCAACGAGGATCAATTGTTGGCTGCTACCTTT
>Ga0209487_1001121_pt1 | contig 23032 bp, 22 predicted proteins | sample Poulit2012_FD_187524 | JGI IMG/M metagenome (GOLD analysis project Ga0209487, IMG submission 187524) | Agricultural soil microbial communities from Georgia to study Nitrogen management - Poultry litter 2012 (SPAdes) (version 2) | ecosystem: Environmental > Terrestrial > Soil > Agricultural land...
GGGTATTCACTCTATTGTGCCCAAGGGGCCTGATACAATCACCTGCCGCCCAATCGACTGGAGAACAACATGTCCCGGGAACATCGGCTGATCTGGATCGACCTGGAGATGACGGGGCTCGACACCGTCAACGACCGCATCATCGAGATCGCCACCGTGGTCACTGACGGTGCGCTGGAGATTCTGGCGGAGGGACCGGTGATGGCCATCCACCAGCCGGACCAGGTGCTGGATGGCATGGATGAGTGGAATACCCGCCAGCACGGTCAGTCCGGCCTGACCGAGCGAGTCCGCGCCAGCCGTCTCGATGCCGCCGAGGCAGAGCGCCGGACCCTGGCCTTTCTGGAACAGTGGATCCCCGCGGGGATCTCGCCCATGTGCGGCAACAGCATCTGCCAGGACCGGCGCTTCCTGGCCCGGGAAATGCCCGCTCTGGAGCGTTATTTCCACTATCGCAACCTCGATGTCTCCACCCTGAAGGAGCTGGCCCGCCGCTGGCGCCCCGAGGTGCTGGAGGGGGTGGTCAAGGAGGGCAGCCACCTGGCTCTGGCCGACATCCACGATTCCATCAGCGAACTGCGGCACTATCGCCAGCACTTTCTTCGCCTGGAATCGCCCTGACTGTCCGTCCCGCTCGTCGCTCGACCAGGTCCCGGGCTCGGGGCGAGGCGGGGCTCAGCCGCTGCGGGCAATGAGGTCCCGGCGGCGCCGGAGCTGCTGCTGCAGCGCCCAGTCCACATGCTCCCGGACCAGGGCGGAAGGGTGCTGGCGGCGCTGTTCCAGGGCGGCCACGATGGCCGGCCGCCAGGGAGCGTTGCCCAGGCCCACGGCGAGATTGCGCAGCCAGCACTCGTGGCCGATTCGGCGCAGGGCCGAGCCCGCAGTGCGTTGCAGATAGTCCTCTTCACTCCATTGGAACAGCTCGATGAGCGCCGCCTCGTCGAGGCCATGGCGGGGGTGAAAATCAGCCTCGCCGGTGGGCTGGGCATAGCGGTTCCAGGGGCAGACCAGCTGGCAGTCGTCGCAGCCGAAGATGCGGTTGCCCATCAGGGGGCGCAGCTCCAGCGGGATGCTGCCGCGGAGCTCGATGGTCAGATAGCTGATGCAGCGCCGGGCATCCAGCTGGTGGGGAGCGACCAGGGCCCCAGTGGGGCAGAGGTCCAGGCAGGCCTGGCAGCTGCCGCAATGGCCGCGCTCCAGAGGGGCGTCGGCGGGCAGGGCCAGGTCGGTGTACAGGGCGCCGAGGAAGAACTGCGAACCCCCTTCCCGATTGATCAACATGGTGTTCTTGCCGATCCAGCCCAGCCCCGATCGCTGGGCGAAGCCTCGCTCCAGCACCGGTGCGCTGTCGACGAAGGCGCGGTAGTTGTGGGGGACAAGCTCTTCGTCGATGCGCGCCGCCAGCTGGCTCAGCCGCTTGCGCATCATGCGGTGGTAGTCCCGGCCCAGGCTGTAGCGGGCGATGTAGGCGCGCTCGGGGTCGGCCAGGGCGGTGCGGGGGTCGTCGCCGGCGGGGCTGTAGTCCAGCCGGACCACGATGACGCTGCGCACGCCGGGGTGGAGCCGCTCCGGGTGGGCGCGCAGCAGCTCCCGGCGCTCCATCCAGTCCATCTCTCCATGGTAGCCGGCAGCCAGCCAGGCCCGCAGGTGCCGACGGTGCTCCCCCGGATCGGCATCGGTGATGGTCAGCTGCTGAAAGCCGAGTTCCGCACCCCAGCGACGAATGAGCGGGACAATTCGGTCGGGGTCGAGGCGGGCGGGGGACCAGTGGGAAACGGCTGACTTCACGGCATGGCATCCACAGGGCATGATGAACCATGGTGCCACCTCGGAACCGCTGCGGGCAACGCTGCCGGGGCCGGAAGTGGCAGGGCAAACCGGCTGGGAGAACTGCCGTGACCGCAGGCAAGACATCGACCGCGCGACTGCCCCGGGAGCTGTACGGCACCGATGAGGTGCGGGCGCTGGAGCAGTTGGCCATCCACGATCATGGGCTGGGTGATGGCGAGCTCATGCGCCGGGCCGGCCGGGCAATCCTGGATACTCTGCTGGCCGTCTGGCCCAGCCCCGGCACTCTGCACATCGTCTGTGGCACGGGCAACAATGGTGGAGACGGCTTTGTGGTGGCCGAGCTGGCCAAGCAGCGGGGCATGCCGGTGGTGGCCTGGCAGGTGGGGGCAGAACAGCGCATCCGAGGGGATGCCCTGGCGGCGCGACAGCGGGCCCTGGCCTGTGGTGTGGACCTCCGCCCCCTGCCCCCGATGGGGGAGGGGGCCCCGGACCCGTTTGCGCCTGCCGGCGTGCTCGTCGACGCCGTGCTGGGCACGGGGCTCCGAAGTGCGCTGCGCGCCCCCCAGGCCGAGGCCGTTGCCGCCATCAACGCCAGCACCCTGCCGGTGCTGTCCGTGGACCTGCCCTCGGGGCTGTGCGGAGACACCGGACGGGTGCTGGGCGATGCGGTCCGCGCCACCCTGACTGTCAGCCTGGTGGGGCTCAACCGGGGACTGCTCACCGGCGAGGGCCCGGCCTGCAGCGGCGAGCTGCGCTTTGCCGCCCTGCAGCTGCCCGAGGCGGTTCGGGCGGCGGTGGCCCCTTCAGCGCGTCGGCTGCTGCGCAGCGATGGCAGCCGGTGGCTGGCGCCGCGACCTCGCACCGCCCACAAGGGCCGCTTTGGCCACGTGCTGGTGGTGGGGGGCAACCATGGCATGGGGGGAGCAGCCATGCTCGCCGCCCAGGCCGCCGGCAGGGTGGGCGCCGGGCTGGTATCCTGTGCCACCCGCGCCGAGCACCTGGCCCCGCTGCTGGCCCGCTGCCCGGAAGTCATGGCCCACGGCCTGGCCCACGGCCGCGCCCTGCTGCCGCTGCTGAAGCGGGCCGGGGTGGGCGTCATCGGTCCCGGTCTGGGCCGGGACGGCTGGGCCGAGCAGCTGCTGCAGGCCGCCTGGCACAGCGATTTGCCACTGGTGGTGGACGCCGATGCGCTCAATCTGTTGGCGGCAGGGCGGGCGGTCGCGCCCGCTCGCGCTGCCCCCTGGCTGATGACCCCCCATCCCGGCGAGGCCGGTCGTCTGCTGGGCTGCTCGGCCAGCGAGGTCCAGGCCGACCGCTTTGCAGCGGCGGCAGAGCTGGCGCGCCGCTTCGGTGCAGGGGTGGTGCTCAAGGGGGCGGGCACCCTGGTGCAGGTGGGTCAGGCCACTCCAGCGGTGTGCAGCCGGGGCAATCCCGGCATGGGCAGCGGCGGCATGGGCGATGTGCTGAGTGGTGTGCTCGGCGGCTTGCTGGCCCAGGGGCTGCCCATGGACGTGGCCGCGGAGCTGGGGGTCTGCCTGCATGGCGAGGCGGGGGATCGCGCCGCCGCCGAGGGCGGCGAACGGGGCTTGCTGGCCTCGGATCTGATGGCAGCGCTGAGGAGGTTGGTGAATGAGTACTGACGGGGAACCGCTGGTGGTGGACGCCCTGGACGAGGCTGCGCTGGAGCAGCTGGGCGCCCGGCTGGGCGAGGCGCTGGAACAGGGGCTGGTGACCCTGTCGGGCCCCTTGGGGGTGGGCAAGACCAGTTTCTGCCGGGGACTGCTGCGGGGGCGGGGGCACGCGGGTCCAGTCAAGAGCCCCACCTATACGCTGGTGGAGTCCTATCCCCTGGAGGGAGGCACCATTCATCACTTTGACCTGTATCGGCTGGCGGACCCCGAGGAGCTGGAGTACATGGGGCTGCGGGATTATCTGACCGGCGACATGCTGTGCCTGCTGGAGTGGCCCGAGCGGGCCGAGGGTGTGCTGCCGCCAGCGGACATCAGCCTGTCCATCAAGTACCTGTCCCCGGGCCGCCGGGTCATGTTCTGGGCTCACACCGGGGCGGGCAGGGCGGCGCTGGCCCGACTCGACGTCCAGGGCTAGCGCCGGCAGCAGGGCATGCTTTATTCTTGTGCCCATGGCTCGAAGAACAATACTGGCGCTGTGTGCGCTGCTGTCGATGTTGGGAGGCGGGGCGTGGGCTGCGGACATCCACGATGTCCGGCTCTGGCGTGCCCCCGACCACACTCGGATCGTGCTGGACCTCACCGGACCGGTGGAGCATCAGGTGGCTACCCTGAAGAACCCCGAGCGGGTGGTGCTGGATATCCGAGGCGTTCGGCTGCGCACGGATTTCAGCCAGCTCACGCTCAAGGGCAGCCCCGTCCAGCGCATTCGCCACGCCCCCCGGGATGGCGATGGGCTCCGGGTAGTCTTTGATCTGGACGACGAGGTCAAGCCCCGCAGCTTCATGCTGGGAGCCAACGAGAGCTACGGAGAGCGCCTGGTCATCGACCTCATGGACCGCAATGCCCGGCCGGTGGTGGCGAAGCGGGTGCAGTCGGAGAAGCGGCGCGACATCGTCATCGCCATCGATGCGGGCCACGGCGGGGACGACCCCGGCGCCGTGGGGCCCGGCAACCTCTACGAAAAACATGTGGTGCTGGCCATCGCCCAGGAGCTGCATCGCCTGCTGGAGAAGGAGCCCGGCTTTCGCCCCGTGTTGATCCGCAAGGGAGATTACTACGTGGGGCTCAAGCAGCGCCGCGATCTGGCGCGCAAGGCCCAGGCAGACCTGATGATCTCCATTCACGCCGACGCCTTTACCAGCCCCCGGGCCCACGGCGGGTCGGTCTACGCGCTGTCTCACAGCGGAGCCACCTCCGCCATGGCGGCGTTTCTGGCGGTCAGTGAAAACAGCACGGACGCCATTGGCGGAGTCATGATCGAGGGCAAGGACAACGACCTGGTGCGCATTCTCACCGACCTGTCCATGACCGCCAGCCTGGAGGCCAGCATGCGCATCGGCGGCCATATTCTCCAGGACATGGCCGAGGTCACCCACCTCCACAGCCGACGGGTGGAACAGGCGGCCTTTGCCGTGCTGAAGGCCCCCGACATCCCCTCCATCCTGGTGGAGACCGGCTTTATCTCCAACCCGGAAGAGGCGCGCAGGCTGGCCACTCGGGCCCACCAGCAGCGGCTTGCCCGGGCGATCTTCAGTGGCATCCACCGGCATTTCAATGAATCCCCCCCGCCGGATACCCATCTGGCCTGGCTGCGCAGCAATGGCCGATCCCGGGAATACCGCATCGTGCGCGGCGACACGCTGTCGGAAATTGCCCGCCGCCACCAGGTCAGCGTGGTGGCCTTGCGGGAACACAACGGCCTGCAGGACAATAGGATACGCGTGGGGCAGACGCTGAAGATTCCCTGAATCCCCGGTGTCCGACCCCGCAACCGCACCGCCCCGCTGGATCGTCGAGTAAGGAATGTCGCGAATACAGACCCTGCCGCCCCGCCTGGCCAACCAGATTGCCGCTGGTGAAGTGGTGGAGAGGCCGGCCTCCGTCATCAAGGAACTGCTGGAAAACAGCCTGGATGCCGGGGCCCGGCACATCGACATCGAGGTGGAGGCCGGGGGGGTCAAGCTGCTGCGCATCCGGGACGATGGCCACGGCATCGACCGCCAGGACCTGGAGCTGGCCCTGCAGCGCCATGCCACCAGCAAAATCCGCGAGCTGACAGATCTGGAGCAGGTGGGCAGCCTGGGTTTTCGCGGCGAGGCCCTGGCCTCCATCAGCTCGGTGTCCCGGCTGGTGCTGACCTCCAATGTCTCCAGCGAGGCCAGCGAGGGCTGGAGCGCCCGGGCCGAGGGGCGGGACATGGCGGTGCAACTGTCGCCGGCGCCCCATCCCCGGGGCAGCACGGTGGAGGTGCGGGACCTGTTCTACAATACTCCGGCGCGGCGCAAGTTCCTGCGCACCGAGCGCACCGAGTTCGGCCACCTCGACCGGATGGTGCGACGGCTGGCTCTGGCCCGCTTCGATGTGGGCATCCAGCTGCGCCACAATGGCCGGATTCTCCACCAGCTGCGACCCGCGGCGGCGGAACTGGAGCAGGAGCAGCGAGTGGCCGCCCTGTGCGGTCCGGCCTTCATCGAGCACGCCCTCACCCTGGATGCCGAGGCCTCGGGGCTGCGCCTGTGGGGCTGGGTGGCCGAGCCGACCTTTTCTCGCAGCCAGGCCGACCTGCAGCAATTCTTCGTCAATGGTCGCAGCGTGATGGACCGGCTGGTGGGCCACGCCGTGCGCCAGGCCTATCGGGATGTCCTCTACGGCGATCGCCACCCGGCCTTTGTGCTGTTCCTGGAGCTGGATCCGGCCTTGGTGGATGTCAATGTGCACCCCGCCAAGCACGAGGTGAGGTTTCGGGACGGCCGGCTGGTGCACGACTTCATCTTTCGCACTCTGCACCACACCCTGGCCGGTACCCGGGCCGGCCAGCGGCCCGCCGTGGAGCCGGCTTCGACCCGCCCGGAGGCCCCGGAGGCGGAGTGGCCAGAGCCCGGGCAGTCCGCTCTGACCCTGGCTGAGCAGCGGCATCGGGAGGGAGCGACCAGCCTGGCTGGCGGCCTCTCGGCCCGGAGCGGGTCGGGCCCTGTCGGCAGGACACTGCTGGCCGCCCAGGCCGCCCTGTATCGAACCGACGCCGTGCATGGAGCGCAGACCCCCGAAGGGCCGATTCCGCCGCTGGGCTATGCCCTCGCCCAGCTCAAGGGCATCTATATACTGGCCGAGAGCGCCGAGGGCCTGATCGTCGTCGACATGCACGCCGCCCATGAGCGCATTGTCTACGAGCGCATGAAGGCCGCCCAGGCCCGGGAGGGCATCCGCCGCCAGCCGCTGCTGGTGCCTCTGGCCCTGGCGGTGAGCGAGGCCGAGGCCGACTGCGCGGAGCGGGAGCAGGAGCTGCTGGAAGAGCTGGGTCTGAGCCTGCAGCGCACCGGCCCCGAGGCCCTGACGCTGCGGGAGGTGCCGGCCCTGCTGGCCGACGGCAGCGTCGAGCAGCTGGCCCGGGATGTGCTGGCCGACCTGATGGAGCAGGGGCGCTCGGTCCGGGTGCAGCAGCAGGTCGACGAGCTGCTGGCCACTATGGCCTGCCATGGCTCGGTGCGCGCCAATCGCCAGCTATCCCTGGCCGAGATGAATGCCCTGCTGCGGGACATGGAGACCACCGAGCGCAGCGGCCAGTGCAACCACGGTCGACCCACCTGGGCCCACCTGACCCTGGCCGATCTCGACAAGCTGTTCCTGCGGGGGCGGTGAGCCGTGGCCGAGCCGCTGCCTCCCGCGATCTTTCTCATGGGCCCCACGGCCTCGGGCAAGACCGAGCTCGCCCTGGCCCTGGCGCGGCGCCATCCCCTTGAAATCATCAGCGTGGATTCCGCCCTGGTCTACCGCGGCCTGGAGATAGGGGCCGCCCGACCCTCGGCGGAGGAGCTGGCCGCGGTGCCCCACCACCTGGTCAATCACGTCGACCCGGCGGAGGTCTACTCGGCGGCACGCTTTCGCCGGGAGGCCCTGGAGGCCATGGCGAGCATCGCCGCCGCCGGTCGCATTCCGCTGCTGGTGGGGGGCACCATGCTGTACTTCAAGGTGCTGCGGGACGGCCTGTCGGCCCTGCCCCCGGCGAATGCCGAGCTGCGCCGACAGCTGGAGCAGCGGGCCGCGACGGAGGGCTGGCCGGCCCTGCATGCGGAGCTGGTCCGGGTCGACCCCGAGACCGCCGCCCGGCTGCACCCCAACCACAGCCAGCGCATTCAGCGCGCCCTGGAGGTCTACCACCTCAGTGGCCAGCCCCTCAGCGTGCTGCAACGCCAGTCCACCGCCGCTCCCCTGCCCTGGCGGCTGCTCCAGCTGGGGTTGCTGCCGCCGGATCGCCACCAGCTGCACCAGCGCATCGAACAGCGCTTTCGGCACATGCTGGCGGCGGGGTTTCTGGAGGAGGTGAACCGCCTGTACCAGCGCGGTGATCTGCACCCCGATCTGCCGGCCATCCGGGCCGTCGGCTACCAGCAGGCCTGGCAGCATCTGGCGGGAAACATTGACGAGGCCACCATGGTGGAGCGCGCGCTGGCGGCGACCCGACAGCTGGCCAAGCGCCAGTACACCTGGCTGAGGGGCTGGCCGGAGCTGCGGGCGATCCCGGCGCTGGGCGGCGACGCCCTGGACAGGGCGGAGAAATATCTGGCGCTGTTCAATCGATGAGCGCTGCGTTTGCGATATACTTGAGCCGTGGTGGTTGAACTGTTGCCGCCGCCGACAGTCTCAGGTCGGCCGGGAGGAGACAGTTGGCAGCCACCCAGGTCTCATTGCCTATCGATTGAGTTTCTTGCATTTTTTGCGGTCCGACTTGGACCTTCAGGAGGTCATGCCAATGTCAAGAGGGCATACGCTACAAGACCCTTATCTGAACACTCTGCGCAGAGAGCGGGTACCGGTATCCATCTATCTGGTCAACGGCATCAAGCTGCAGGGCCAGATTGAGTCCTTCGATCAGTTCGTCGTGCTGCTGAAGAACACCGTCAGCCAGATGGTGTACAAGCACGCCATTTCCACGGTGGTCCCGTCCCGCATGGTGCGCCTGCCGATCCAGACCCCCCCCGCGGAAGACGGTGAGCGGGGACGGCGGGAGGGCAGCTGACCCCCCATGCCCCTCGATCGTCCGGGCGCGGGAGAGCGCGCCGTGCTGGTCCACATGGAGCTGGCGGATGCCGCCGCCTGGAACGACCCCGATGAGTTCGAGGAGCTGGTTCTGTCCGCCGGCGGTGAGCCGGTGGCCCGGGTGACCGGCCAGCGGGCAACCATCCATCCACGCACCTTTGTCGGCTCCGGCAAGGTGGCCGAGATCGCCGAGGCCATCGCGCTGCATCAGGCCGATCTGGTGCTGTTCAATCACCGCCTGTCCCCCAGCCAGGAGCGCAATCTGGAGCGGGCCCTGGGATGCCGGGTGCTGGATCGCACCGGCCTCATCCTGGACATCTTTGCCCAGCGGGCCCGCACCCATGAGGGCAAGCTGCAGGTGGAGCTGGCCCAGCTGCAGCACCTGGCCACCCGGCTGGTGCGGGGCTGGACCCACCTGAGCCGCCAGGCCGGGGGCATTGGCCAGCGGGGGCCGGGGGAAACCCAGCTGGAAACCGACCGGCGCCTGCTCAGGGATCGAGTGCGAACCATCCGCGGCCGCCTGGAAAAGGTCCGGCGGCAGCGGGATCAGGGCCGTCGTGCCCGCCGCCGCCGCGCGGTGCCCACCGTCGCCCTGGTGGGCTATACCAACGCCGGCAAGTCCACGCTGTTCAATCGCCTCGCCGAGGCGGAGGTCTACGTCCGCGACCAGCTCTTTGCCACCCTCGACCCGACCCTGAGGCGCCTCATGGTGCCCCAGCTGGGCCCGGTGGCCCTGGCGGATACGGTGGGCTTCATCCGCCATCTTCCCCATACGCTGGTGGAGGCCTTCCGTGCTACGCTGGAGGAGGTCGCCGAGGCGGATCTACTGCTCCATGTGGCCGATGCCAGCGATCCCGAGCGCGAGCTCCACGGCGAGCAGGTCATCGAGGTGCTGGAGGAGATTGGCGCCGGCGACCTCCCCCGCCTGGAGGTCTACAACAAGATCGACCTGCTGGGCATGGCGCCGCGCATCGATCGCGACGAGAGCGGTCGGCCCCGGCGCGTCTGGCTCTCGGCGGCAACCGGTCGGGGCACCGACCTGCTGCTGACGGCCATTGCCGAGTGCATGGGCGACACCATGGTGTCGGGGCGGCTCCGCCTGGACCCGGATCTGGGCCGGCTGCGGGCGCGGCTGTTCGAGGCCGGGGCCGTGCTGGAGGAACAGGTATCGGAGGACGGCAGCAGCGAGCTGTCCATACGCATGCCGGGGGATGAATACCGCCGGCTGGTGAGCGCTGAACACATCGACCCCGACAGCCTGTGGCAACCGCCGCAGTGATGCCGCTGTCGTGGGGCGAGGAGCAAATCTCTGGTAGACTGCGCGCCGCGGATGTCGAGGTTGCCGGTCAGAGGAGTTGAGCATGGCCTGGAATGAGCCGGGTGGCGGCAGGGACCGTGACCCCTGGGGGGGCGGGGGCGATCAGGGTCCTCCCGACCTGGATGAAGCCCTGAAGAAACTGCAGCAGCGGCTGGGCGGCCTGTTTGGCGGCCGCGGCGGCGGACAGCGAGGCGGCGGCGGGAGCGGTGCTTCCCTCAGCGGCCCTCTGCTGGCGCTGGTGCTGGCTTCCGTCGTGGTGGTCTGGGCCCTGTTCGGGTTCTACCAGGTAGACCAGGCCGAGCGCGCTGTCGTGCTGCGCTTCGGGGTCTATCACAGCACGGTCGATCCCGGCCTGCACTGGAACCCGCCGCTGATCGACCGGGTCAGCAAGGTCAATACCACCCAGGTGCGCACGGTCAGCCACAAGGCCCTGATGCTGACCGAGGACGAAAACATCGTCTCGGTGGGCATCTCGGTCCAGTACCGGGTCACCGATCCGGTCAGCTTTCTGCTGAGGGTGCGCCAGCCCGAGCACAGCCTGGAACAGGCCATGGAGAGCGCGCTGCGCCACGTCGTCGGCGGCGCGGTCATGGACCTGGTCATCACCGAGGGCAGGGAGCAGATTGCCGTCGACGTCCAGGGCCGCCTGCAGAGCTATCTCAATACCTACGAGACCGGCATCACCGTCTCCCGCGTCAACATCGACGATTCCCACCCGCCCCAGCAGGTGGTGGACGCCTTTGACGACGTCACCCGGGCCAAGGAAGACAAGGTCCGGCTGCAGAACGAGGCCGAGGCCTACGCCAACAGCATTGTCCCCGAGGCGCGGGGGCGGGCCCAGCGGATGATCGAGGAAGCCACGGGGTATCGCGAGCAGGTGGTGGCGCGGTCCCAGGGCCAGGCGGAGCGCTTCGCCGCCCTGTATGCCGAGTACAGCAAAGAGCCCGAGGTGACGCGCCAGCGGCTCTATCTGGATGCGGTCCAGGACGTGCTGTCTGGCACGTCGAAGGTCATGGTGTCCGCCGAGGGCAACAACAACCTGCTGTATCTGCCGCTGGATCAACTGGCGCGGGAGAGTGGCGCAAACCGGAGCAAGCGCCGCTCCGGCAGTGAATCGGTCCGGGTCGAGCTCGAGGAGGAGGACCTGCGCAAGGTGGCCGACCAGGTGCTGCAGCAGCTGCAGCGCAGCAGTGGTCCGGTACGCGGGCGGGAGGGACGCTAATGGCACATCGTGGATTTTGGCTCATGGGGCTGGTGCTGGTGGCACTCTGGCTGGCCGGCAACAGCGTCTACATCATCATGCAGACCGAGCGTGCCGTGCTGCTGCAGTTTGGCCAGGTGGTCAACCCCGATGTCAAGCCGGGGCTGCACTTCAAGTGGCCCTGGGTTAATCAGGTGCGCAAGTTCGATGGCCGCATCCTGACCTTTGACTCCCCGCCGGAACGGTTTCTGACGGTAGAGAAAAAGCCCCTGGACGTGGACTTCTTCGTCAAGTGGCGAATCACCGACACCGAGTCCTACTACACCGCCACCACCGGTGACGAGGCGCGGGCCCATGGCCTGCTGGCCCAGAGGATCCGCACCGGCCTGCGCAACCAGTTCGGTGAGCGCACGGTCCACGAGGTGGTCTCCGGCGAGCGGGATCTGCTCATGGACCAGCTGGTGGACAGCACCACCCGGGCCGCCCAGGCCGAGTTTGGCGTGGAGGTCATCGACATCCGCATCAAGCGCATTGATCTCCCCGAGCGGGTGAGCCAGTCGGTGTTCGAGCGGATGCGCTCCGAGCGGGAGCGGGAGGCGCGGGAATACCGGGCCACCGGCCGCGAGCAGGCCGAGGTCATCCGTGCCGCCGCCGACCGGCAGAAGACCGTCATCGAGGCCGAGGCCTACCGGGATGCGGAAATCATCCGCGGGGAGGGGGACGCGCTGTCCACCGCCATCTATGCCCAGGCTTACAGCGTCGACGCCGAGTTCTACGCCTTTCTGCGCAGCCTCGAGGCCTACCGCGAGAGCTTCGGCGAAGGGGGCGACCTGATGGTGCTGGATCCCCGGGGAGACTTCTTCCAGTATTTCCAGCAGGCCCAGGGCTCGTCGAAGCGCTGACCGTGGTATCATTCACCGGGCCGGGCGGCCTCGTCACCTGTTGACCGGGCCGCACGGCTTTTTTATGCGCCGTAGGGTCGTTTCCCGATGCTGATGAGACGAGTCGTTGCATGTGGCGTGACCTGTCCGTAGCCCTGTGCCTGGTGCTGGTCATCGAGGGGGTGCTGCCTTTCCTGGTCCCCGCCCGCTGGCGCCAGCTGATCGGCCAGCTGGCAGGGCTCGATGACCGCAGCATCCGCCTCCTGGGACTGACCGCCATGCTGGCGGGCACCGGCCTTCTTTACCTCATACGCTGACCGACGAGACTTGACGACCATGACGACAGCCGACCGATGGCTGCTGCCCGACGGAGTGGAAGAGCTGCTGCCGGAGCAGGCCGCTCGTGCCGAGCACCTGCGTCGCCGCCTGCTGGACCTCTACCACACCTGGGGCTATGACCTGGTCATGCCGCCGCTGATGGAGTACACCGACTCCCTGCTGGTGGGGCTGGGGGATGACCTGGACCTGCGCACCTTCAAGCTGACCGACCAGCTCAGCGGCCGCACTCTGGGCATCCGGGCGGATTTCACCACCCAGGTGGCCCGCATCGATGCCCACAGCCTGCACCGGGAGGGGCCGGTGCGGCTGTGCTATGCCGGCTCGGTGCTGCATACCCGGCCCAAATCCCCGATGGCCTCCCGCAGCCCCATCCAGGTGGGGGCCGAGCTCTACGGAGTTCCGGATACCGCCGCCGATGTGGAGGTAGTGCTGTTGATGCTGGCCACCCTGCAGGCCGCGGGGGTCGAGTCGCTCACCCTGGATCTGGGCCACGTTGGCATCTATCGCAGCCTGGTGGCCGCAGCTTCCCTGCCGGCGGCCCTGGAGCGGCGCCTGTTCGATGCCCTGCAGCGCAAGGCGGGCACCGATCTGGAGGCGGTGCTCGGCGAGTGCACCCCGGCGGAGGCCCGGCAGTTTGCCCGGCTGGGCCAGCTCCACGGGGGCGTCGAAGTGCTGACCCGCGCCCGGGAAGGGCTGGCGGATGCTCCCGGGGAGGTGGCCCGGGCCCTCGATCAGCTCGAAGAGGTGGCCGCGGCGGTCCAGAGCCGTCGCCCCGATGTCGCCCTGTACTTCGACCTGGCCGAGCTGCGGGGCTACCACTACCACACCGGGCTGGTCTTTGCCGCCCTGGCGCCGGGCCGGGGACAGGCGCTGGCCAATGGCGGGCGCTACGACCACATTGGCGAGGCGTTCGGCCGCGCGCGGCCAGCCACCGGCTTTGCCACGGATCTGAAGCCCCTGATCACCACCGAGACGCCGGGGCAACCCGGGTCGGCGGCAATCCTGGCCCCCGGGGGGGTGGCGGGGGCGCCGGGTCGGGAGCTGTGGCAGCGCATCGAGCAGCTGCGCGGCGAGGGGGAGCGGGTGGTGCTGGCCTTTCCCGGCCAGCCCTCGCCGCCAGGCTGTGATCGCCAGCTGGTCTACCGGGACCGACAGTGGCAGCTGGCGCCCTGGCCGGAGAGCGGACCATCACACAGCGCCGGCTGAACCGGCAGCGAAACAGAGCGGGCCACTTGTGCCCACCATGCAGAGAAGCGGGTTATGAACAGGAATGTAGTCATTTTGGGCACCCAGTGGGGCGACGAGGGCAAGGGCAAAATCGTCGATCTGCTCACCGACCAGGTCGATGCCGTGGTGCGCTACCAGGGCGGACACAATGCCGGCCACACCCTGGTCATCGACGGTCAGACCACCGTGCTCCACCTCATTCCCTCGGGCATTCTCCGCCCCGGGGTGATGTGCCTCATCGGCAACGGGGTGGTGGTTTCTCCCGAGGCGCTGATCGCGGAAATCGACAAGCTGGAGCAGTCCATCGGCCCGGTGCGGGATCGCCTGCGCCTGAGCCCGGCCTGTCCGCTGATCCTGCCCTACCACGTGGCCCTGGACCAGGCGCGGGAAGAAGCCGCCGGCGAAGGCCGCATTGGCACCACCGGCCGCGGCATCGGCCCAGCCTACGAGGACAAGGTGGCCCGGCGCAGCGTGCGCATGGGCGACCTGCTCCATCCCCGGCGCTTTGCCGACAAGCTGACCCAGGTGATGGAATACCACAACTTCGTCCTCACCCGCTATTTCGAGCGGCCCGCCATTGACGTTCAGGAAGTGCTGGACCAGGCCCTGGCCCAGGCCGAAGTGCTGGGCCCACTGGTTGCCGATGTGGTGGGCATGCTCCATGACTACCGCGCCGCGGGCCGGAAGATCCTGTTCGAGGGCGCCCAGGGGGCCCTGCTGGACATCGACCACGGCACCTATCCCTTTGTCACCTCCTCCAACACCACCGCGGGGGGCACGGCGACGGGCAGCGGCTTTGGGCCGCTCTATCTGGACTATGTGCTGGGCATCACCAAGGCCTACACCACCCGGGTGGGCTCCGGCCCATTTCCCACCGAGCTGTTCGACGAGCAGGGCCGCCACCTGGCCGAGCGGGGCAATGAGTTTGGCGCCACCACCGGCCGGCCGCGGCGCTGTGGCTGGTTCGATGCCGTGGGCCTGGCCCAGGCGGTGCGGATCAACTCGGTGTCGGGGCTGTGCCTGACCAAGCTGGATGTGCTGGACGGCCTGGCCACGGTCAGGATCTGCGTGGGGTATACCGATCGCCAGGGGCGGCCTGCCCCCATGCCGGTGGACAGCGCCGACTACGCCGAGGTGGTACCGGTCTATGAGGAGCTGCCGGGCTGGAGCGAGAGCACCGCGGGCGCCCGCAGCATGGAGCAGCTGCCCGCCAACGCCCTGGCCTACATCCGCCGGCTGGAGGAGTGCGTGGGCGTGCCCATCGACATCGTCTCCACCGGGCCGGACCGGGAAGAGACCATCGTGCTGCGCCACCCCTTTGCCTGAGCTTCCCCCGGGTGGGCCGAGCGGCCCGCCCGGGCGATTCGAGCCCTGTTCGACAGGCGGCCAGGAATTGAAGCGGCAATAAAAAAGCCCGGCCTAGGCCGGGCTTTTTTATTGGTCGAGATCCGTGGATCCCTTGATGTGGTGCCCAGGAGAGGACTTGAACCTCCACGGCCGTGAAGCCACTAGCACCTGAAGCTAGCGTGTCTACCAATTTCACCACCTGGGCAAGGTGCTGGAGGATTTCCTCAGCACGGCGCGCACTGTAAACCCCTTGGCCGGGGTTGTCAATATCTGCGTATAATGAAATTCAATTCACTTCACCCCGGTGGTGAGTTTTCTGGACTCCGCATGCCTAAAAGAACTCCCAAGCAGGACCCCCATGCCGCCCGCGAGGCAGAACAGTACGACAACCCCATCGCCAGCCGCGAATTCATTCTGCTGCAGCTGGAGCAGGCCGACCGGCCGCTGACCCGACAGGAGCTGGAACAGGTCCTGGATCTCACCGAGGACGATCAGCGCGAGGCCCTGCGCCGCAGGCTGCGGGCGATGGAGCGCGACGGGCAGCTGTACTGCAACCGCCGGGGGGGCTATGGCCCGCTGGACAAGATGAACCTGGTGCACGGCCGGGTGCAGGCCCACCGGGATGGCTTCGGCTTTCTGGTGGTGGACGGGGAGGGCGATGACCTCTATCTCGGCAGCCGCCAGATGAGCCGGGTCTTCGACGGCGACGTGGTGCTGGCCCGGGTGGCGGGCACGGACCGCCGGGGCCGCCAGGAGGCGGCCATCGTCCAGGTGCTGGAGCACAACACCCGGCAGCTGGTGGGGCGCTACCAGGAACAGGACGGCCTCGGCGTGGTGGTGCCGGACAACCCCCGCATCCAGCACGATGTGCTGGTGCCGAGCCATGCCCGTGGCGATGCCAGGCCGGGCCAGTATGTAGTGGTCGACATCACCGCTCAGCCGGGTCGCCGCCAGGGCCCCCGGGGCGAGGTGGTGGAAGTGCTGGGCGAGCACATGGCGCCGGGCATGGAGACCGAGGTCGCCCTGCGCAACTACGGCATTCCCTTCCAGTGGCCGGAAGAGGTCCTGCGGGAAGCCCGCGAGCTGGCCCCCGAGCCCGAGGAGCGGGACAAGCAGGACCGGGTGGATCTGCGGGACCTGATCCTGGTGACCATCGACGGCGAGGACGCCCGGGACTTTGATGATGCGGTCTACTGCGAGGCCCGGCGAGAGGGCGGCTGGCGGCTGTGGGTGGCCATTGCCGACGTCTCCCACTATGTCTTTCCCGGCAGCGCCCTGGATGCCGAGGCCCGGCGGCGGGGCAATTCGGTCTATTTTCCCGACCGGGTCATCCCCATGCTGCCCGAGGAGCTGTCCAACGGTCTGTGCTCCCTGAATCCCGATGTCGATCGCCTGTGCATGGTCTGCGAGATGACCATCAGCACCAGCGGCAAGGTCACGGGCTACCGCTTCCAGGAGGCGTTGATCTGCTCCCGGGCTCGGCTGACCTATACCCAGGTAGCCGCCGTGCTGGACCCCGAGCATCGGGGCCACGAACACTGGACTCGGCAGCTGGCGCCCCTGCTGCCCCACCTCCGCCACCTGCACGATGCCTTCAGGGCGTTGCGCGGAGCCCGGGAGCGGCGTGGAGCCATCGACTTCGATACGGTGGAAACCCGGGTCATCTTCGACGATGAGCGAAAGATCGAACGCATCGTGCCGGTGGTGCGCAATGATGCCCACAAGCTGATCGAAGAGTGCATGCTGGCCGCCAACGTGGCGGCTGCGCGACTGCTGGAGCGGGCCCGGCTGCCGGCCCTGTACCGCGTCCACCAGGGGCCGAGTGCTGAAAAGCTGGCTTCGCTGCGCAAGTTCCTCGGCGAGCTGGGGCTGGATCTGGGCGGTGGAGATGAGCCCGATCCAACCCACTACCAGCGCCTGCTGGAGCAGGCAGTCGAGCGGCCCGATGCCCACGTCATTCAAACCATGCTGTTGCGCTCTTTGAGCCAGGCCTGCTACCAGCCCGCCAACGAGGGGCACTTCGGCCTGCACTACCCGGCCTATACCCACTTTACCTCTCCCATTCGCCGCTACCCCGACCTGCTGGTCCACCGCGCCCTGCGCCACCTGGTGCAGACCGGGCAGGCAACGGCCATGCCGGGGCGGCGTGCCAGGGCGGGGCAGGCGGTGGACAGCAACCGGTCGAGGAAGAAGAACTACCCCTATGGCGAGGGGGAGCTGGCCCAGCTGGGGGAACACTGCTCCATGACCGAGCGGCGCGCCGACGAGGCCACCCGGGATGTCCTGGCCTGGCTGAAGTGCGAGTATCTGCAGGAGCGGGTGGGCGAGGTCTACCCCGGCGTCATCACGGCGGTGACGGGCTTTGGGCTGTTCGTCGAGCTGAAGGACCTCTACATTGAGGGCCTGGTGCACGTCAGCGCCCTGCCCGGGGATTACTACAGCTTCGACCCGGCCCACCAGCGGCTCATCGGCGAGCGCAGCAGAGCGGTCTACCAGCTCGGCAGCCCGCTGCGAGTGCAGGTGGCCCGGGTCGATCTGGAAGATCGCAAGATCGATCTGGAGCCGGTGATCGAGCCCGAGGCCGAGACCCCGGCGCGGACCCCCGGACGCAGCCCTCGCAGGCGCAGGCGCAACCGGTCGTGAGCAAGGACTACGTCTTTGGCATCCATGCCGTGGTGGCCCTGCTGGAGCGCGATCCGGCCAGCATCGACCAGCTGTGGCTGCAGGAGGGGCGGGAGGACCGCCGCCTGCAGCAGGTGCGGGACCTGGCCGTCGCCGCCGGCCTGCCCCTGACCACCGCAGTGCGCAGGGAGCTGGACCAGCGGGTGCGGGGCCGCCACCAGGGGGTCGTCGCCCGGCGGTCAGGAAGCCATCCGGGCTGGCAGGAGGCCGATCTGCCCGAGTTGCTTGCCGCCCGGCCGGCGCCGCTGGTGCTGGTGCTGGATGGGGTGACCGATCCCCACAACCTGGGGGCCTGCCTGCGCACGGCCGATGCGGCGGGAGTCACCGCCGTGCTGGCGCCCCGGGACCGGGCGGCCGGGCTGGGCCCCACCGTGCGCAAGGTGGCCTGTGGCGCCGCCGAGACCATGCCCTTTGTCACCGTCACCAACCTGGCCCGCAGCCTGCGCGAGCTCCAGCAGCAGGGGCTGTGGCTGGTGGGGACTGCCGGCGAGGCGGAGCAATGCCTGTACGATCTGGACCTCACCGGTCCGGTGGCCCTGCTGCTGGGGGCTGAGGGGAGAGGGCTGCGCCGGCTCACCCGGGAACTCTGCGATCACCTGGTTCACCTGCCGATGGCGGGCAGCCTCAGCAGCCTCAATGTTTCGGTAGCGGCGGGAGTGGCCCTGTTCGAGGCCGTGCGCCAGCGGCGCGGTGGACTCTGAAAAAAAGGTTCCGCAACTGTGGGCCTTGCCTCGCACCGGTCTTTTGGCATACAATTTTTCGCCTTTCGTTTCCGGCAAAGCCGGGTCGAAGAACTCCTTGCCACACCGCCCGTGCGGGTGGCTTCTATCCACAGGGAGCATTTATGCGCCATTACGAAATCGTGTTTCTGGTCCACCCCGACCAGAGCGAACAGGTGCCCGGCATGGTCGAGCGCTACACCCAGACCATCGAGCGAGACGGCGGCAAGGTCCACCGGCTCGAGGACTGGGGGCGTCGCCAGCTAGCCTATCCCATCCACAAGATCCACAAGGCCCACTACATTCTGATGAATGTGGAAGCCAGTGCCGAGGCCGTCGAGGAGCTCGCCACCAACTTCCGCTACAACGACGCCATCCTGCGCAATCTGATGATGCGTCGCGACGAGCCCATCACCGAAGAATCGCCCATTCTGAAGGCTGAGAAGGAAGGGCGGGAGCGCCGGGATCGCCGGGGCGGAGAGCGGCGGGATGGCCGTCGCGGAGGCGGCCGTGGTGACCAGGGCGGGGATGCCCCGCGTCAAGGGTCCTGATTCGTACGCGCATAAGGAGACAAGCACATGGCACGTTTTTTCCGTCGTCGCAAGTTCTGCCGCTTTACCGCCGAGGGCGTCAAGGAGATCGACTACAAGGACCTGGATACGCTGCGGGCCTATGTATCCGAGACCGGCAAGATCGTTCCCAGCCGCATCACCGGCACCAGCGCCAAGTACCAGCGGCAGCTGGCCAGCGCCATCAAGCGGGCCCGCTACCTCGCCCTGCTGCCCTACACTGACCGGCACGACCGGTAAGCTGGAGCCCTGAGCATGCGCGCCCTGGCAGGGTTTGTCATGCGCGGGCGCGAACAGGCCGTGCTGGTGGCAGCGCTCAGCACGGCCACCATGCTGCTGTCGTGGCTGGGTGCCGCCGTGGTGGCCCTGGTCACTCTGCGCAAGGGAACCCGCGCCGGCCTCCAGGTGCTGCTGTGGGCCCTGCTCCCGGCAGTGCTGATCACCCACTTCATGCGGGAGGTCGGCACCCTGGCCGTGCTGCTGGCGGTGATGGCCCTGGCCCTGCTGCTGCGCAGCAGTCGCTCCTGGTCCGGAGTGCTGGTGCTGGCCAGTTTGTGCGGGGCCCTGGTGGCCCTGATCCTGAAGGGGGTGGCAGCGGACTATCTGGACCAGCTGGCCGAGCGGTTTCTGCAGCTCACCGGGCTCATGGTAGAGAGCCTGGGTGGAGCGGCCGAAGCAGCCGCTCTTCCGGCTCCGGATGCCCATCTGCTGGCGGGCATGCTGGGCCTGAACGTGGCGGTCACTGCCCTGCTGTGCCTGATGCTGGCACGCTGGTGGCAGGCTCTGCTGTACAATCCCGGCGGTTTCCGTGCCGAGTTTCACCGGCTGCGGTTGCCGCCGGCGACGGCGCTGGCCTCACTGGCCCTGGGCACCGCGCTGTTTGCTCTGGGGCCGAGCTGGCGAACCTGGGCCATGATGGCCTGGCTGCCGCTGGTGGTGGCGGGCTTCGGCCTGTTCCACGGCCTGGTGGGACAGCGGGCGGCAGGGCGGGGCTGGCTGGTGGCAGGCTGGCTGCTGTGGCTGCTGCTGGATCCGCTCAAGCTGGTGTTCTTGCTGCTGGCCGTGGCCGACAGCTGGATGGATTTTCGAGGGCGCGGACCCCGCGCCGACAACCGCCAATCGTGAATGAGCTCCGGCCCGATCCGGAGCATGAGAGGATGGGACCATGCAAGTCATTTTGCTGGAAGACATAGCCAAGCTGGGTGCCCTGGGAGACCAGGTGGTCGTCAAGCCTGGCTACGGGCGCAACTATCTGATGCCCTATGGCAAGGCCGTGCCTGCCACGGAGGCCAACATCGCCGAGTTCGAGCAGCGTCGTGCCGAGCTCGAGGCCGCCGCTGCCCAGCAGCTGGAGGAGGCCCGGGCCCGGGGCGAGAAGCTGGCTGCCATCGGCCCGCTGACCGTGTCCGCCAACGCCAGCGACGAGGGCAGGCTGTTCGGGTCGGTGGGCCCGAGAGAGATCGCCGACCTGATCGCCGAGGCGGGCCTGGAAGTGGCCGCCAGCGAGATCGTTCTGTCCGAGCCGCTGCGGGAAGTGGGCGAGTTCGAGGTGGAAATCCACCTGCACGCAGAGGTGGTTCAGCCGGTGACCCTGACCATCACCGCCGAGTGATCTCCGGCCCGCTGTCGACTTCGGCAGCGGGCATTCAGTGCCCCTGGCCCGTGGAGCCGGCTCTCGGTGCGCGCCGACGAGGTGAAGCCTGTGAGCAGTGAATCCGAACAGCCCCCCTTCGATCTTTCCCTGAGCGATGACTCCGGCGAGCCGACGCCGCCCATGGAGGCAGTTCAGCAGGCCGAGGCCGCTCCGGCGGTGGTGGACGAACTGGCCGGGCTCCGAGTCCCGCCCCATTCCCTGGAGGCCGAGCAGGCCGTGCTGGGCGGGGTGATGCTGGTCAACGAGGCCTGGGACCGGGTTGTCGATCTGGTGTCGGAGGGCGATTTCTACCGCCCCGAGCACCGGGTGATCTTTCGCCAGCTGGCGCGACTGGCCGACGGCGGCCAGCCCATCGATGTGGTCACCCTGGGGGATGCCCTCAGCCACGCCGGCGAGCTGGACGACGCCGGCGGCTTTGTCTATCTGGCCGAGCTGGCCAGCACCACCCCCAGCGCAGCCAACATCCACGCCTATGCCGAGGCGGTGCGCGAGCGCGCCGGTCTGCGCGCGCTGATCAACGTGGGCCACCGCATTGCCCAGGATGCCTTTGAGCCCGAGGGGCGCAGCAGCGCCGAGCTCATCGAGGAGGCAGAGCGGCGCATCTTCCAGATCAGTGAGGGGCGGGACGAGGAGGGGGGCCCCGAGGCGCTGAATCCGCTGCTGCAGCGCGCAGTGGGCCGCATCGACGAGCTGTTCCGCAGCGACAGCGCCATCACCGGGCTGGCCACGGGCTTCGTCGATCTGGATGAGCGCACGGCGGGGCTGCAAAAGGGCGATCTGGTCATCATTGCCGCCCGTCCCTCCATGGGCAAGACCACCCTGGCGATGAATCTGGTGGAGCATGCCGTGCTGCACCAGGACCGCCCGGTGCTGGTGTTTTCCATGGAGATGCCCGCCGAGCAGCTGGTCATGCGCATGCTGTCCTCGGTGGGCCGCATCAACCAGACCCGGGTGCGCACCGGCAAGCTGGACGAAGAGGACTGGCCGCGGCTGACGGCAGCGGTGAGCAAGCTCAAGGACCGCCCCCTGTTCATCGACGACACGCCGGCCCTGAGCCCGACCGAGCTGCGCTCCCGCACCCGCCGCATCATCCGCGAGCACGGGGACTGTGCCCTGATCATGGTGGACTACCTGCAGCTGATGCAGGTGGCCGGGGCCAGTGAGGGGCGCACCGCCGAGATCTCCGAGATTTCCCGCTCACTCAAGGCCATGGCCAAGGAGTTCGACTGCCCGGTGGTGGCCCTGTCCCAGCTGAACCGCAGCCTGGAGCAGCGGCCCAACAAGCGGCCGGTCAACTCCGATCTGAGGGAGTCGGGCGCCATCGAGCAGGATGCCGACCTGATCACCTTCATCTACCGGGACGAGGTCTACAACGAGGACTCGCCCGACAAGGGCATCGCCGAGATCATCATCGGCAAGCAGCGCAACGGCCCCATCGGCACGGTGCGGCTGGCCTTCATCGGCCAGCACACCCGCTTCGACAATCTGGCCAGCCACTACGCCGACGAATAGTTCCGCTGGTTGCAGCCCTCCGCAGGCGCCCCCTGCTTGTCGGTTGCGCCTAGCTGGAGGCGTCGGCCCGCCGCCGGTCCCGCAGCAGCAGCCGACCCGCCAGCAGGCCGGCTTCGAACAGCAGCCACATGGGCAAGGCCAGCAGGGTCTGGGACAACACGTCCGGGGGCGTCAGCAGCATGCCGATGACAAAGCAGCCGACGATGACGTAGGGGCGCCGGCTCGCCAGGGCCTGGGGAGTGGTCACGCCGGCGGCGATCAGCAGGACGGTGGCGATGGGAATTTCAAAGGCCAGGCCAAAGGCGAAGAACAGCTTGAGCACCACGTCGAGGAAGCGGGAGATGTCCGGGGTATAGGCCACGCCCTCGGGGATGACGCTGCTGAAAAAGCCGAAAATCAGCGGGAAGACCGCGTAGTAGGCAAAGGCCACGCCCAGATAGAACAGCAGGATGCTGGACACCAGCAGGGGAACGGCCAGGCGCTTCTCACGCTGGTAGAGCCCCGGGGCGACAAAACTCCACAGCTGGTAGAGCAGGTAGGGCATGGCGATGAAGATCGCCACTACCAGGGTGAGTTTGAAGGGGGCGAAGAAGGGCGAGGCCACCTCGGTGGCGATCATGCTGGTGCCCTCGGGCAGGAAGCGGCGCAGGGGCTCGGACACAAAGCGATAGATGTCCTGGGCGAAGTAGAACAGGGCGAGAAACAGCAGGGTTACCACGGCCAGCCCCCGCAGCAGCCGGCTGCGCAGCTCGGTCAGGTGGGCCACCAGCGGCTGGGGGCGATCGCTGTACTCTGGGTCAGTCACGGTCCCGCTCGGTCTGGTCATCCGTCGGCTGGTCGGCCCCGGGCCGCAGAATGTCGCTGACGTCGTAGGGCAGCGCCTCTCCCGCAGTTTGTTGCAGCGTCCGGCGGGCCCGGTCCAGTTCCTCGCCGGATTCCTTCAGCGAATCGAGGATGCGCTGGTTGTGCAGCTCGCGCTTGAGCTCATCGACGCCGGCCTCCCGCTCGATGTCCCGCTGCAGCTCGGCGACGCTGCGCCGCAGTCGGCTCAGCCACAGGCTGCC